>ERZ1739052.61-NODE-61-length-18315-cov-11.224315_pt1 | contig 18315 bp, 20 predicted proteins | sample MGYA00581761_ERZ1739052 | MGnify/ENA primary metagenome ERZ1739052 (study PRJEB42929, sample SAMN08275524) | rhizosphere metagenome | isolation source: Rhizospheric soil replicate 1 | host: Colobanthus quitensis and Deschampsia antarctica | place: Antarctica...
GGGTGGTGGGGCTTGGGGGGGGTGGGGGGGGGGGGGGGGGAGGCTGGGCGGGGTGGTAGTGCGAGTGCGCCGCGCTGTTGCGTCGGATCGCTGTTGGCGGGGTGCGTGCGGCCGGAGCAGGGGTGCGCCGGCTTGCGCGAGCCCGCCTCGCCGGGAAAGCGGGCAATGAAGGTTTCGAGCGCCGGATCGAGCCTTGATGCGGCGGATTTCAGGTCGTCGTCGGAAAAGGTTCGTTTCATCGTCTATCGCGTCCGGATCACCGCTGCCACGCCCCATCCAACGAGCACCAGCACCGAGAGCACGATCCAGTTGTACTGATTGCCGTAGGTGGCGACGGGAAAGTGATTGCTGATCATGATGAAGACGACCGGCAGGACGATGAACGTGTTCTGTTTGGAGCGCTGTCTGGCGCGGTCGGCCAGGCGCATGTCCGGCTCCGTGCCCGCTTTGACGGCGCCGATGAGCTGCTGCTGCGCCGGGATGATGCGCACCCAGACGTTGAAGGCCATGAACGTGCCGAGCATGGCTCCGATCTGCATGTAGGCGGCGCGGCCGCTGAAGATGTGCGCTGTCGCGAAGATCGTGGCTGCGAGCAGAATGTACGAGACGATCGTCCCTGCCATTTCGTTCTTCGCCAGCGGCGAGATCCAGAGGAGATCGTAGATCAGCCAGCCGATCACGATCATCCCCACGCTGATCGCCACGGCCATTCCGTTCGACATCGCGCGGACGCTTTCGTCGACCATGATCCCGCCGGTGTAGTAGACCAGGATCAGCAGCACGATTCCCGACAGCCAGGTGAAGGCCGCTTCCCATTTGAACCAATGCAACGTCTGGTTCAGCACTTCGGGGCGCTTCTGTTTGTCGACGATGTAGAAGCCGCCGCTGTGGACCATCCAGACCTGCTTCTCGCCGTGGAAGGCGTGGTCGAGCCAGGTGAAAAAATAAGTCTGCCCGACCCACATGATGGCCGCGAAGACATGAGTCCAGCGGACGGCGAGATTCAGCCACTCACGAACGACGTAACTCATCGAGCTCCTCGATTTGCGTTGAGGCGCGAATGTAGCAGAATCGCGCCGCATGCGAGAGATCGAACGCATTCTCGACCAACTCAACCGCGCCTGGGGCGGCCCGTCCTGGACCGGCGTCGACATCGGGCCGCTGCTGGAGGGCATTTCCGATCAGCAGGCGCGCGCGCATCCGATTCCCAACGCCCATTCGATCATCGAGCTGGTCGCGCACAGCAGCACATGGATGGACGCCGTCGCGCATCGCCTGGCCGGCAGCGAGCGCGAGCTGACGACGGAAGAGGACTGGCGCGGAGTCACCGAAATGTCGTGGCCGGACGCGGTCGAAGAGATGACGAACGCCATCAGCCGCCTCTCCGATGTCATCGCCCGGCTGACGGTTGACGACCTCGACAAAAAAGTCGCCGGACGGAAATACACGATCTACGTGATGCTGCACGGCGTGATTCAACACACGATCTACCACGCGGGCCAAATTGCGTTGTTGAAGAAGGCGGCGGCTTCGGGAAACAGATGATCCGCCTCTCTCCGCCCCTCCCCATCTCCGCGTGAACCCGTCCCCTTTCGACGCGGCCACGTTGTAAGCTCGCGCGTCATGAATGAAACGGATCCTCGCTATCCCGTCGGCAAGTTCAATCGTCCGAGCAGTACGTTGACCGCCGTTGAACGGCGGGAGCTCGTCGATCAGATCGCCGCCACGCCCGCGCGCATGCGCGAGGCCGTGGCCGGTCTGACGGAGTCGCAACTCGACACGCCGTATCGCGACGGTGGTTGGACCGTCCGCCAGGTCGTGCATCACGTTCCCGACTCGCACATGAACGCCTACACGCGCGTGAAGCTCGCGTTGACGGAAGAGCAGCCGACCATCAAGCCGTACGACGAGGCCGCCTGGGCGAAGTTGAACGACGTTCGCGACACGCCCATCGAGACGTCGCTGGTCCTGCTCGACACGCTGCACCAGCGATGGGACACGATCCTTCGCGCGATGACGGATGCCGATTTCGAACGGACGCTCCTGCATCCGGAGCACGGGGTCATGACCCTCGACGCCCTCATCGCCATGTACGCGTGGCACGGCCGCCATCACGTCGCGCACATCACATCGTTGCGGTCGCGCAGCGGCTGGTGACGGTTTTCGCCGCGCTCTCCGCGTCCTCCGCGTGACCGTCTCTCTTTCGCAACGCTACAATCGTTTCCATGCCCACCTTCTTCGACATCATGAGCGACCTGATGGCCGCCGAGACGCCGTTCGTCGCCGTCACCGTCGTCGACACGATGGGCAGCGCGCCGCAGGACCGTGGCGCGAAGATGATCGTCACCGCGGAAGGGCTGCGGTTCGGGACTGTCGGCGGCGGGAAGGTCGAAACGAAAGCGATCGCCGAGTCGCAGGCGATGCTGCGCGGCGAAACGGCGGAGACGACGAAGTTCGCGCAGTGGAACCTGAACAAAGACGTCGGCATGACCTGCGGCGGCATCGTCAAACTCTTCTTCGAATCTCACAACGTCGGACGTTGGAAGATCGTCGTCTTCGGCGCCGGGCATGTCGCCAACGCAGTCGTCAATCTGCTGATCCATCTCGACTGCGCCGTCACCTGCATCGATCCGCGCGAAGAGTGGCTGGCGAAACTTCCCGACTCGCCGAAGCTGACGAAATTGCTGACATCCGACATGCCCTCCGTCGTGAAGACGCTGCCGGACGATGCCTTCGTCGTGTTGATGACGATGGGCCACACCACCGACAAGCCGATCCTGATCGAGATCCTGCGCACGCGAACGTTCCCGTACGCCGGCGTGATCGGCAGCGATGCGAAAGCGAACATCCTCCGGCGCGACATCGCCGAGGCTGGGTTGCCGGAAGACGCGCAACGCGCGTTCTTCTGTCCTATCGGCCTTTCGATCGGGACGAACCACCCTTACGAGATTGCGGTGAGCGTGGCCGCGCAATTGATCGAGGTGCGGGACGCGCAGCTTGCTTTACGCTCTGTTTCAGCAAGTCCAGATTCATCCCCTCGGTGACCAGCGCGCGCATCGTTTCCGACGGCGGCGTTGTGTGAGCGCAAGCGGCGAGCGTGACGGCAAGCAGAGCGAGAACGCGAATTCGCATTCGCAGAGTGTACGATTTCGTCCCGTGCCGCGCGTCCCCGTCACCGTCCTGCTCCACACCCTCGATGAAATCGAGAACATCGAGGCGTGCATCCGTTCCGTCGAATGGGCCGACGAAATCTACCTGCTCGATTCGTTCTCGAAAGACGGCACGATTGAGCTGGTGCGCGAGAAGTTCCCCCAAGTCCGCATCGAACAGCGCGAATACCTCGGCGCGGCGTCACAGAAGAACTACGGCATCGACCGCGCCACGCACGACTGGATCTTTGTCATCGACGCCGACGAGCGCGTCACACCGAAGCTGCGCGACGAAATTCTACGTACGCTCGAAGGTCCGCTCGACTTCTGGGCCTGGTCCGTCGGCCGTCTCAACTTCATGATCGGCAAACCGGTTCGCTTTTCCGGTCTGCAGCGCGACCGCGTCACGCGCCTCTTCCACAAACTCCACGCCCGCTATCCGAACAAGCGCGTTCACGCCGACCTGCTCGTCGACGGCGCCACCGGCCGCCTCAACGCGAAGATGGACCATTACTACATCCGCACCTTCGACCACATGATCGCCAAGATGGAGCGCTACGCAAACTGGGGCGCCGCGCAGATGTACATCGACGGCAAGACCACGAACATCCTCGGCATCCTCGGCCACCCGATCGCCAAATTCGTCCGCGACTTCATCATCAACCTCGGCTTCCTCGACGGCACCCGAGGCCTCATCTCCGTCGGCATGCATGTCTGCTACACCTTCTGGAAGTACGCGAAACTCTGGGAACTCACGCAGCTCAAACGCCAGGGGAAGGTCGTCCCGCTGCCGAAGCTCGACGAAGGGGAAGGGCGGTGGGAGTTGCCGTGGGTGAAGGGGTAGTGAGAGAAATGGCAAAACAGTTAGTTCGTGTCGTCAGCGCCGAATACGTTCGCGGACATCTGCTCCGAATCGAGTTCTCAGACGGCGTTGAAAAGACCGTCGACTTTTCCAGATGGCTTCACGGCGAGGTGTTCCGTAAGCTCGTGAACAAGCGCGAATTCAAACGCTTCTTCATCGCTGGCGGAACAGTGTGCTGGCCAAACGGAGCGGACATTGCGCCAGAAACTCTCCGTTCTGGGGCGGAATAGACGTTTTTCACGCGGAGCCGCGGAGGCGCGGAGAAACCCCGCTCCGCGTCGCCGCGCCTCCGCGTGAAAGCTTTTCGGTGACTCAGCGCGGCCTCTTCGGTTTCCGCACCGTCCGCATCGCCTCCGCCACTTCCATTGGCACGTTCCTTTGTTCCAGATCGATCTCGTTGAACGCGATGCCGCCTTCAAATTTCCATTGGTGTTTGGGGCGGTAGACGCCGATGTCGTGGACGCGGGAGCCGACCACGAACCGGATCGCGCCGCGGCGGTAGTCGAAGGCGCGGCCGTTGCGGGTGTGGATGGCGGCGTCGATGCGGTAGGTGCCGGCCACGAGGTCGAGGGCGGGCATGATGAAGCGGACGCGCCCGTTCGCTTCGATCCGTTCCGGCATCAGCCCTTCGAGGTCGGTGTTTGTGCCGTACACGCAGGCGCCGTCGGCGTGGTAGATGCCGATGCCGATGACGAACTCGTCCTGCGGCACGCGGACAGTGACGTCCATCTCGATCGCGACCGGAGTGCCGGGGCCGAGGGCCACGAGTTCGTTGCCGCGAGTATCGACGAGAGCGACGCGCGACAACACCACTTCGCCGGAGCCCCATCGCTCTTCTTCATTTGGATCGTCGCGCGGCGCCTCGGGTTCAGACACGGCAACGCGGGGCGCGGTGGTCTGCGTCGACGAAACGGCTTGCAGATACGCGTCGACGACACGAACCGGATCGCCGATCGTCTCCGGCTCGCCGTGATCGAGCCAGAGCGCGCGGTCGCAGAGGTTGCGGACCTGGTCGAGCTGGTGCGTGACGAAAACCAGCGTCACGCCGCGATACTTCATCTCCTGAATCTTCGCCACGCACTTCGCGGAGAACTCCTCATCGCCGACGGAGAGCACCTCGTCGATCAACAGCACGTCGGGATCGACATGGACGGCCACGGCGAATCCGAGGCGGACGTACATGCCCGAGGAGTAGGTTTTGACCGGCTGGTCGATGAACTCGGGGATGCCGGAGAAGGCGACGATCTGGTCGAAGCGGGCGTCGATCTCTTTTCGGGAGAGTCCGAGCATGATGCCGTTGATGTAGATATTTTCGCGGCCGGTGATCTCAGGATGAAAGCCGGCACCGAGCTCGATGAGCGCGGCCACGCGGCCGTTCACGCGCACGCTTCCACTGGTTGGCTTGAGAATGCCGGAGATGAGTTTGAGCAGCGTCGATTTGCCCGAGCCGTTGCGGCCGATGATGCCGAAGGCTTCACCGCGGTCGACGGCAAAGGAGACGTCGCGCACCGCCTCCACGCTGGTTTCCGGCGTCAGCGCGAGATCGCGTTTCAACAGCGCGCTCTTCAGCGTCGCGAACTGCGAGCCGCGTCCCCACAGCCGGTACGACTTGCAGACGTTCGTAAGGGCGATCGCGTAATCGGTCATCGCTAGATCGCCTCCGCCAGCTTGTCGCGCAGCCTGCCGAAGACCGTCACGCCCATCGCCAACGACACGAATGCGTACGCGATCATCAGCAGCGTGTCGGCGATGCCGGGGATGTGGCCGAAGAAGAGCACGTCCTGATACGAGACGACGAACGGCGTCATCGGATTGAGCCGGAGCAACGCCCGGAACGGACGCGAGGCGACTTTGTCGATCAAATACAGGATCGGCGTGACGAAGAAGCCGAGCTGCATCAGGTTCGTAAGGATGTCGCGCAGGTCGCGAAAGAGCACGGACATCGACGCGACGGTCATGGCGATGCCGGCCACGAAGAGGGTTTGCATGATCATCAGGAAAGGCACCAGGAGGATCGTCGCACTCATGGTGATGTCGCCGTGCAGCGCGAAACCGACGGTGGCCAGGAGCAGGATCGGCATCGCCAGCGCGAAGTGCACCAGATGCGATGCCACCGTCACCAGCGGCAGCGCCTCGGCGGGGAACATGACCTTCTTGATGAGACCCGCGTTCGACGAAATCGCCGTGGTCGATTCGAGCACGGCGGCAGAGAAAAACGTCCAGGGCAGAATTCCGGCGAAGAGGAACAGCGGATAGGGGCGGATCACGTTCGACGGAAAGAAGAACGTAAAGACGACCGTGTAAACAGTGAGGAGCAGGAGCGGATTGGCGAGCGACCAAAAAAATCCGAGGATGGAGCCGCGGTAACGCGCCTTCAGATCGCGCGCCGTGAGCGCCGCGATGAGCTGGCGATATCGATAGAGGTTGCGGAGCTCGTCCACCGCGGTGAAGTGTAGCGTGACACGCGGCGGTGTTTGCCGTGCTGTCATCCTGAGCCGCCGGAGGCGTTGAGCGCGAAGCGCGTAACGCCGCAGGACGGTCGAAGGACCCCCTCCTGGTAACGAGGGAAGGGCGGCGGCTTTTGCACGAGGCAAGCACTTGGGGGGTCCTTCGACCGTCCTGCGGCGCTCCGCCTTCGGCTCCGACGCCTTCGGCGGCTCAGGATGACAGCGTACGACGTCTACGTTGTTTCGAGCGATGCCGCCGCCGGGGGCGCCTGCGGGATGACAGCCGGCCGATTGATACGCAGATGGCGCGCCGTGCACTCGGCGAAGCCTTCGCAGCGGATGCAGTAGCGGTCGGAGTGCTCGGGCTTGAAGTCGGCCGGCGCGCAGATGTTCACGCCCGCGACTTTCTCGCGCTCGGCGAGATCGATGAGGCGATCGATATCCGAATGCGATCCGGTCGACAGCGCTTTCTTCACCGCGGCCACGCGGGTCATGTTGCGCGTTGCGGCGACGACCGCGGCATCGGCGGCATCAAACTGCTGCGGCAGATCGGCCGCGGCAATCGCCAGCACGCGCACGCGTTGCGAGATGTAGTACACGAATCCCGCCGCCGCTCCCGCCAGCGCCGCGAGGTTCGCTTTGCTGCCGAAGAAGACGCCGGTCAGGAGCGCCGCCAGCGCCATCCAGGCCAGGAAGGTGACGCGGATCGGCAGGATCGTCGACAGATAAAACGTCTGGTCGCGATTCAATGCCGCGTAGACGAACAGCAGCGTGAAGTTGATGAAGAACGATCCCATCAACGGCGTGCTGAACCACGCTGCCACGAGCACAGTGGCCATCGTCGAGATCAGGTAGAAGCGCAGGAAGTTGCCGGTTCCCCACTGCTCTTCGACCGCGAATCCCATCAGCGAGAGCAGCACGAGATTGAGGAAGAGCGTCAGGATGGGCGGAAAGGTGATGAGACCGACGTGGCCGGCCTGCGTGAATTGATAGGTGAAAAGCCGCCAGACCTGACCCGCGGCGACGGCGTTGCGGTCGAAGCCAAAGAGGCGCGTGAACTTGGCGCCGTCCTGAAACTGCAGCATGAAAAACGCGACGTTCAGAAAAATGAGGATGTACGTCGAGCGCAGATTTTCACCGCGGCTGCGGAACATGATGGTGCGAACGTACCCTCTCGATTGAATAATTCAACTCCCGCGCGTGGATTGAGTACGGATGTGACGGGCAGGCGTTGAATTCGTTTGCAGGAAATCGGGTTACCGCACCACGACCGAATCCATCCCCTCGAACCGCAGCACATCCCCATCGCGAAGATGGTGTTTCGCCGCCACGCCGGCCGCGAGCTCCAGCACCGAGGATGCTTTCGCGTTCGGCGGGTAGTTCTGACACGGATCCGCTTTGCACGGCGGGACGTCGTGTGCGATGTGGACGATGCGGTGATCGGCGTCGATCCAGATCATGTCGAGCGGGATGAGCGTGTTCTTCATCCAGAACGGATAGTCGCCGGCTTGCGGGAAAAGAAAAATCATCCCGCGATCGTCGGCCATGTGATCGCGGTACATCAGGCCCTGCTCGCGCGTGGGGTCGTCCGAGGCCACTTCGACAATGACCGCGGAATGGTCGGGATAGATGATGCGCGGCGCGGCGGCGTCCGCGGCACTCGTTGTCGTAGCGGGAGCGGGGGCGCTCCGCTGCGTACACGCCAGTGCAAGCATCAGCACGAGACTAGCTTTCATTCTCAACCTCCACCGCCTCTTCCTGCCGGGACTCGCGGGAGATGAGGTCGTATTTTTTCGCGTAGTAGCGGAACGAGCGGAACGACATCCGCAGCAGTTCCGCGGCCTGCGTTTGCACACCGCCGGTGCGCTCCAGCGCCTTGAGCATGAAGATTTTCCCGATTCCTTCCAAATGATCCTGCAGCGAAATCCCCTCGGGTGGCAGATCGAAGGCCATGTCCGGGATGGAGCCGCCGAGGAGGACGTGCTCGGGGAGGGACTTCGTGGTGAGGACGTCGGAAGGTTCGAGCGCGATCATCCGCTCGATCACGTTCTCCAACTCGCGCACGTTGCCGGGCCAGTGGTACTTCTCGATGGAGCGCATGGCGTCGGACGAGATCCTCTTCAGCGGCACGTCCATCGACTTTGAATACTTGGTGAGGAAGTGCTCGACCAGCAACGCGATGTCTTCGCGCCGTTGCCGCAACGGAGGAAGCGTGATGGGGATGACGTTGATGCGGTAGAAGAGATCCTCACGAAACGTGCCCGCTTTGATCGACTCGGCGAGATCGCGGTTGGTGGCGGCGATGACGCGCACTTCCACCTGATTCTCGACGTTCGATCCGACGCGCCGGACGACGTGGTCCTGCAGCACGCGAAGCAGCTTGATCTGCATGGCGGTGGAGGTTTCGCCGATCTCGTCGAGGAAGATGGTGCCGCGGTCGGCCTCGTGGAACAGTCCGCGTTTCTCGCGGATCGCTCCGGTGAACGCGCCGCGCTCGTGGCCAAACAGTTCCGACTCGAGCAGCGTCTCCGGCAGCGCGCCGCAGTTGATCGAGACGAACTTGCCGCGGCGGCCGGAGTTGTAGTGAATCGCCCGCGCAATCAGCTCCTTGCCCGTGCCGGAGTCGCCCGATATGAGCACCGTGGAATTCGTTTTCGCGATTCGTTGCACGACCGAAAAGATGTCCTGCATGCGCGTGCTGCGGCCGATGATGTTCGAGAAGGTGAAACGCTCCTCGAGCGCGGTGCGGAGGTGAAGGTTTTCGTCCTCCAGCTCTTTCCGCTCAACGGCATTGCGGACGATGATCTTCAGCTCGTCGATGTCGAACGGCTTGGCGATGTAGTCGAACGCTCCGGCCTTCAATGCCTCGACAGCCGACTTTGTCGACGTGTGCGCGGTGATCATGACCACCGCGACCGAGGGCGTTGCTGTTTTCACTTCGCGCAGCAGGTCGATGCCGGAACCGTCCGGCAGCATGAGATCGCAGAGGATGAGGTCCGGCTCGTTCTTCGCCACCGCCGCGCGCGCCTCGGCCACGGAGCCGGCGGTCTCGACGCGCCATCCTTCATCTTCAAAGACGATGGAGAGGAAATCGCGCAGCGACGCCTCATCGTCAACGATCAGGAGATTCACAGCGCGATTATAGGCGGCACGGCCGGCAGCGTTGGTTGCCCAAGGCTCGGCCAACAGCGCGGTTGAATGCTAGTCGCGGGTCGCTACAACGGCTGCGGCGGCGATCACCTGCCCGATCAGCAGCAGCGAGGACATCCCGTGCAGCATTCCGAACTGGCGACGCACGGGATCGTCGCTCGGCAGACTGCTGATCGCCACTAGCGAGCTGCCGCGAATCATTCGGATGCGCGTGTCGATCAATCCCTGAAACGATGCCAGCAACACGGCCACGAAAAGAATCATCAGCATGATCGGACGGCTGCGGCGCCATTCCAAAAACATGAGCGCAAGCGGGGCGAGCAGCGCGATGTAGTGCCAGCGCACGAGCACGGCGCCGACGACATTCGCGGCATCAGTGGTGTTGCTGGCCGCGTTGAATGCGGCCGAGGCGGTGAGCATAAGAAAGACGCCGCTGCCGAGCCAGAGCGCCTGGATGAGGCGCGTGATCGCAAGAGACGAGCGACGAGGCGACACGGGCGCGGGCTCGGTGATCACCACCGGCTCCGGCGCGATTTCGATCGGCTCGTCGGTCACGCGAACACCCTCCGAATCGACTCGTCGTACGGCTTCCGAAGGACGCCCTGGTCGGTGATGATCGCGCTGATCAGCCGCGCCGGCGTCACGTCGAATGCGGGATGGCAAACCTTGATGCCGTCCGGTGCGATGGATTTGCCATTCATCGACGTCACCTCGTCCGCGCTCCGTTCCTCGATCGGGATCGAGGCGCCGCTCGGACAATTCACGTCGATCGTCGACAGCGGAGCCGCGATGTAAAACGGCACGCCGTGCGCGTGCGCCAGCACCGCCACCGTGTACGTACCGATCTTGTTCGCGGTGTCGCCGTTGGCGGCGATGCGGTCGGCGCCGACGATGACTGCGTCGAATTTGCCTTGCTGGAAAAAATGTCCGGCCATGCTGTCGGTGATCAGCGTGACGTCGATTTCTTCCTGCTTCAGCTCCCACGCCGTCAGCCGCGCGCCTTGCAGATACGGACGCGTCTCGTCGGCGAAGACGGCCACCTTCTTGCCCGCTTCGACGGCGGCGCGGATCACGCCGAGGGCCGTGCCATAGCCGGCGGTGGCGAGTGCGCCGGCGTTGCAGTGAGTGAGGATCGTAGGGGATTCGCCGAGGAGCGTCGCGCCATGGCGGCCGATGCGCTTGTTCGCTTCGACGTCCTCGCGGAACATCGCCACCGCCTCGGCAGTGAGATTGCGGCCGGCGTCGCGGGCGCGCAGCATCCGGTCGAGAGCCCACATCAGATTGACCGCCGTCGGACGCGAGGAGCGAAGCTCGGCAGCAGCGGCATCAACGTCATCACCGCGCTGCGCCGCGAGCGCGACGCCAAACGCTGCCGAGACTCCGATCGCCGGCGCGCCGCGAACGATCATGTCGCGAATGGCCACCGCGACTTCATGCGCATCGCCACAGGCAACGTAGTGAACCTCCCGCGGCAACAGGCGCTGATCGAGAAGCTCCAGCGCGTCGCCGCGCCATCGAATCGGTTCAACTTGCATGGGGAGGCAGGGACGAGGGGTGAGGCAGGGACGAGGGGATGAGGCAGGGACGAGGGACGAGGGACGAGGGAAAAGCGAAGCGGCGAAGCGGCACGCTTGATGAACCCGGGGCGGTTGTGCCCTCGTCCCTCGTCCCTCGTCCCTGCTTCAAAGTCCCTCGTCCCTCGAGTTTCACAAATCCCTCAATCAATCGCTGTCGGAGCGTCACAAGGCGCTCGTTATACTACGAGCCGTTTCCGGAGGACCAATGGTCAGGGTTGGAATCAATGGTTTCGGGCGCATCGGACGCAACGTGCTCCGTGCCGCGCTCGAACGCAGTTCCGGCGTCGAATTCGTCGCCGTCAACGATCTCACCGATGCGGCAACGCTGGCGTATCTGCTGAAGTACGACTCGGTGCATCACACGATCCCGAACAAGGTCGGGCACACCGGCGATGGCATCACCATCGACGGCAAACCGCTGCGCGTCTTCGCGTTGCCAGATCCGAACGATATTCCCTGGAGCGACCTCGGCGTGGAGATCGTGGTGGAGTCATCAGGACGTTTTACGGGGAAAGAGAAGGCGTCTCGCCATCTGAAAAAGTCAGTCGAGCACGTGATCATCTCCGCACCGTCGAAGGATGCCGACGTCACCGTCTGCATCGGCGTCAACGAGAAGGATTTCGATCCGTCGAAGCACCGGATCATTTCGAACGCATCGTGCACGACGAACTGTCTCGCGCCGGTGGCCAAAGTTCTGCACGAGCACTTCGTCATCGAGATGGGGATCATGACCACGGTGCATTCGTACACGAACGATCAGGAGATCCTCGACCTGCCCCACAAAGACGTGCGCCGCGGTAGAGCGGCGGCGATGTCGATGATCCCGACTTCGACCGGCGCCGCAAAAGCGCTCGCCATGGTGCTACCCGAGCTCAAAGGAAAGTTCGACGGCATCTCCATCCGCGTGCCGACGCCGAATGTGTCGATCGTCGATCTGACCTTCCGCACGCAGAAGCCAACCAATCCCGATGAGATCAACAAGGTTTTGCGCGAGGCGTCGGCCGGCGCGCTGGAAGGAATCCTTGCGTTTTCTGATGAACAGCTCGTCTCGGTCGATTTCAATCACAACGCGCACTCGGCGATCGTCGATACGACCTTCACGCGTTCCGTCGATCCGCACATGCACAAGGTGCTGGCGTGGTACGACAACGAGTGGGGCTACTCGAACCGGATTCTCGATCTGATCGCGTACGTTGCGCGAGTAAAAAAGGAGTCGCTTTCCATGTCATCCTGAGGCTGGCGAAGCGCGCCGAAGGATCTCAAGATGCGCGATATTTGCTGAACCCCGGTTTCAGCACAACCTGCGTAACTTGAGATCCTTCGCCGTCCTGCGGCGCTCCACCGCTTCGCGGTTACGCGCCTCCGGCGGCTCAGGATGACAACCGAAGCTCATGATCAGAATCCGCACACTCGACGACCTGGCGCTGACTGACGGCGCGCGCGTTTTCTATCGCGTCGATTACAACGTGCCGCTCGCTGGCGCCCGCATCACCGACGCCACCCGCATCGAGGAGACGCTGCCAACGCTGCGACGTCTCCGCGACGCCGGGGCCGCCATCGTCATCGGCAGTCACCTCGGACGTCCGAAAGGCGAGCGGAAATCGAAATACTCGCTGGAGCCGATCCGCGAAAAACTGGCGGAGCTGCTGGGCGCCGGCGTTCATTGGTCGAACGACTGCGTCGGTGACGATGCCGAGGGAAAGGCGAGCGCGCTGAAATCCGGCGAGGTGCTGCTGCTCGAGAATCTTCGCTTTCACGCCGGCGAAGAAAAGAACGATCGCAGATTCGCGGAGCAGCTTAAGAAACTGGCGGACTACTACGTCAACGATGCCTTCGGAGCCTGCCATCGTGCGCATGCCTCGATCGATGCGCTGCCGCGGCTGTTCGATGGCGATCGCATCGCGGGCGGACTGTTGCTCGCGAAAGAGATCGAGTTCCTGCAGAAGATCACCAACGTCTCCGACCGCCCTTTCGTCGCGCTCCTCGGCGGCGCCAAGATCGCCGGCAAGATCGAGCCGCTCGAAGCGCTCGTCAAACTCGCCGACACGGTTCTCGTCGGCGGCGGCATGGCCAACACCTTCCTGGCCGCGTGCGGGGTGGCCATGGGCGGCTCGCTCGTCGACAATGACTCGATGGAGATTGCCAAGCGGATCACGAACGTGACGCTGCCGGTGGATGTCGTCGTTGGCGACGATCTCGAAAATCCGACCACGATCGAAACGGTCGATGTCAGGAACGGATTGACTGCGGATCAAAAGGCATTCGACATCGGACCGAAAACAATCGCCGCATACGATGCCGCTCTGAAAAATGCGAAGACGATTTTCTGGAACGGACCGATGGGCGTTTTCGAGAACGAAGCGTTCGCGAAAGGGACCATGGCCATGGCGAAGTCGGTCGCCGAGGCGGATGCGATTACGGTTGTCGGCGGCGGCGAATCGGTCGAAGCGGTGAACGCATCCGGTTACGCGGACCGCATCAGCCACATCTCCACGGGCGGCGGCGCGTCCCTCGAGTTCATCTCGGGCAAGACGCTGCCGGGAGTGGAGGCGCTGCGGAGCTGATGCCCCAGGAAATCGAAGTCAAGTTCGCCCTCAAAGACCGCAACGAGCTCGTTCGCAAACTGCACGACATCGGCGGCCAGCGGCTCTATCCCGAAACGTTCGAGGACAACATCGTCCTCGACCGCCGCGGCGAGCTGCGCACGAAAGGCTCGCTGCTGCGCGTGCGCAAGTTCGGCAAGTATTCGATCGCGACGTACAAAGGCCCGATGTCGATCGAAGGCGGAGTGAAGTCGCGCGAAGAAGTGCAAACAGGGGTCGAGAGTTTCGAGCGCGCCATCCAGCTCTTCGACGCCCTCGGCTACAAGCCTGTCTTTCGCTATCAGAAGTTCCGCGAAGTCTGGCGGATCAAAGAGGTCGAAGTGGTCCTCGACCGCACGCCGATCGGCGACTACTTCGAAATCGAAGGCCCGATCGACGTGATCCGGACGATCGCCGGCGAACTAGGCATGAATATGGATCAGGCCATCCGGCAGACGTACGCGGATCTTTATCGCATAGCGCGCCGCACGCGTCCCGATCTAGGCGAAAACATGATCTTTCCGCCGGAACAACTCTGACCGCATGAAAGCGATGATCCTCGCCGCCGGCTACGGCACCCGCCTGCGGCCGGTGACGTACACGCTGCCGAAACCGATCGTTCCGCTGGCTGGACGACCGCTGATGGGATGGGCCGTCGAGGCGTTGCTGGCCGCCGGCATCAGCGACTTCGTCGTCAACCTGCACCATCTTCCCGAGCCGATCGAGCGCTATCTTCGCGATCGCTACGCCGGCCGCGCGCGATTCGAATTTTCATTCGAACCCGAAATCCTCGGCACCGGCGGCGGCGTGCGCAAGGTTCGACCGTTGCTCGAAAACGATTCCGAGTTTTTCCTCGTCAACGGCGACACCATCCAATTTCCGCCGTACGACGCGTTGCGCGCCGTACGCGCGAGCCGCGATGCGCTGGCCGCGCTCACGCTGCGTCATCCGCCCGAAGGCGATCGCTTCACGCCGGTCTACTTTGATGACGGCGCGATCACCGGTTTCGGCAAGGGCACCGGCGAGGCACTCATGTTCTCCGGCACGCACCTCATCTCGAATCGCATCTTCGACTACCTGCCCGACAAAGATTTCTCCGGCATCGTCGACGAGGTCTATCAGCCGCTCATCGAGCGCGGACGCGAACGAATCGCAGGCGTCGTCGATGATGGAATCTGGTTCGACATCGGTACGCCGCAACGCTACATGACAGCGTCGCGAACGCTTCTCGACCTGATGGTGCGCGGACAACTTCCGATTCCTTCCGAAACGCGAGTCGACGGTGACTCCCTCATTCACGACACGGCGAACGTCAGCGGCTCGATCTCGCGCAGCATCGCCGGCGAGCGAAGCGTCATCGAAGGCGGGCTCACCGACACCGTCGTCTGGGACGATTGCCGCATCGAGCCCGGCGCGAAACTCGACGGCTGCATCGTCGCGCACGGCGTCGAAATCGAGAGCGCTATCGAGCTGCGCAACGTCCTGATCTGCCGCGACGACCCCGCCATTCCGCGCGACGGCGAGCACCGCTTCGAACACGGACTCGTACTGCGCGACATCTGAGGACCGACCGTACTGTCATCCTGAGCCGCCAGAGCAACGTAGCGCGAAGCGCGTAGTGGCGGAGGACGGTCGAAGGACCCCCCAAGTACTGCCTTGTGCAAAAGCCGCCGCCCTTTCCGGGTTAGCAGGTTGGGGGTCCTTCGACCGTCCTTCGCCGGTCCGCGCTTCGCGCTCCTCGGCTCCGGCGGCTCAGGATGACAGCCTACGGCTCCGTCGTCGTCGTTGTCTCCGGCGGGGGCGACGTATCCGTTTCGGTCGGCGGCGGTGGAGAGGTGTCGGTCTTCTCCGGCTCCGGCGTCGCGGTATCCGTCGGGGGCGTCTGCTGCAATGCAGTGTCCGTCGTCTCCGTCGTCGCTGTCGTTTCGGTGGCCGGCGCAGGCAAAGGCTTCTTCTCCGTCAGCACTTCCTTCTCGAACAGATAACCCCAACGCCGCATCCGCGAGAGGACCATGCGTTGGCGGAATCGCAGCCGCTTGTTCGGCGCGCCGGGATTCATGATCCGCGGATTGGGAAGGCATCCCGCGAGCAGCGCGGCCTGCGAGGACGAAAGTCCCGCCGCCGAGGTGTGAAAGTAAAACTGCGACGCAGCCTCGGCGCCGTAGACGCGTTCGCCCATCTCCACCACATTCATGTACAGCTCGAGGATGCGCTTCTTCGACAGATGGTTTTCCAGCGACCGCGCGAGGAAGTATTCCTTCACCTTGCGTAGCGGATTGCGAGACGGCGAGAGGTAGAGATTTTTCGCCAGTTGCTGCGTGATCGTCGAGCCGCCGTGTGTCGCTTTCTTGCGCGCCCAATCCTTGCGAATAGCTTCTTCCAGCGCCTTCACATCGACGCCGTCGTGCTCGTAAAACGTGTCGTCCTCGGCCACCAGCACGCCGCGCCGCAGGTACGGCGAAATGCGCGCGTATGGCACCCAGCGATAGTCGATCGCGTCGTCCTTTCCGGCCGCGCGGAATTCGGCTTTGCGCTGCTCCATGAACGCGGTCGTCGTTGGCGGCTTCGTAGCCAGCGCGCTCACGTCGGGGAATGTGATCCATTCGTAGCCGGCAAACAGAATGATGGCGGCGAAGAGAATAAGCAGGATGCGTTTCAAGGAACGTGGATTCTAGCGCTACGATTCACGCCATGAACGCTGTCATTGTGTTGACCACCGTCGCCGCCGCTTTCGATGCACGTCCCCTTGCCCGCGAGCTCGTAGAACAGCGCCTCGCCGCCTGCGTCAACATCATCCCCGGCGTGACTTCGATCTATCGCTGGAAGGAAAGCATCACCGAAGACGGCGAACAGATCCTGGTCATCAAGACTGTCGACGACAACCTGCACGATCTGCGCGAGGCGCTGTTTGCGCGGCATCCGTACGAGGTGCCGGAGTTCGTCGTGCTCGCCGTCGCCTCGACGTCAGACGCCTACGGCGCGTGGCTTCTGGAATCGGCGTCGCGCTGACGGGAAGATCGCCGCGACGATCAGCGCGCCGAGGGTCGTGAACGAGATGTTGCGTCCTCGGGTGAACGACTCCGGCAGGTATTGCAGCTTCACGTTGTGCCGTCCCTTCGGAACGAACACGCCGACGAACGCGTGATTCGCGTAACGCGTCTGCACGCGGCGTCCGTCGATGTACGCGCGCCATCCCGTCCACGCCGACTGCGACGCGACCACCCATCCGTCCCCGGACATCACCGCATCGATCGAAAGTCCGAAGCCGTCCTTGTGCAGCGTCAGTGTCCCCGGCCCGTTCGCGATTTCGTGCGGTTGCATCTCCGGCACTTCGATCCAGGCCATGTCCGAGAAATCCTTCGCCGCCGTCATCGCCTTCACGACCGGTCCGCCGCTGCGTTCGTAGCGGATATGCTGCGGCACGAACGCGCGCGGCAGCACGCGCGTGTTTTCGAAGAGCTTCGCGCTCCGATCCTTCATCACCTCGCGCCACCCCTCGGTCACCTTCACGGGCATCGGCACGATCGCGTACTTGATGTTGAGAAACGAGAGAAACGGCGGCTGCAAATCGCCGATGGCGTTGAACGAGACCGGCTGCGGAATCGACCATACCGGATACGTGTCGGCGAGCCGCGCAAACGTCATCGCCTCGTACCCGCGCGGATCCTCGAGCTGATAAATCGCCGCGGAGTCGGGGATCAGCACGAAATGCTCGCCCGCCACGCGGAACGGCTCTTTGCTATCCCTCGGAATCGCACGGATCAGCGGGATCTTCGGATAGAAATCATGCTGCGGCAGCGACGGATAAATCGATCCGTCCGTGACTATGCGCTGCACGAGAATGAGGATCAGGATTGCGGGCAGCGCGATGCGAAGCGGCGTTCGCGCGAAGAGCAGAATGGCGACGACGATCAGAGGCAGCACCTCGGCGAATGCGACGGTGCGGATGACATTCGGATCCACACCGACTTTGATCTCGTGCGCCCACGCCGCGTACGTGCCGAGGCCGAGAGCGAGCGCGATGAGGGCAGCGATGATGGCCACGCGTCCTGGGAGCGCGGACGTCCCGTCCGCTGTCGAGTGCCGCGCGACCCGTGCGGGCGAGACGCCCGCGCTCCCAGCGAGAGCGTCAATCGCCAATCCCGCCAGAATCGACAACGAGCACGACGCCGCAAACGCCAGCCGCTCGTTCAGGGCCATGTTGAACAGCGGCAGACTGTGCAAAATATTGCTTACCGGTGGTGCGTCAAATGCTGCGCAAAGGCAAACCAGCGCCAGGCCGAAGAAGAACCAAATCTCTTTCCTGGGAGCGCGCAGTGTCCTGGGCCGTAGCCGCTGCGGACGCTTTCGAAATCGACCACTGGAACATCCTCCAGGCTTCCCGCATCGCTATGCGCCGCGCCGTCGAACGATTGCCCGTGCCGTGCGATTGTCTCCTGATTGACGCCGTCCGTGTAGACCTTTCCCTGCCCCAAAAAGCCCTCCTTCATGGGGCTTCACTGTGTTTTTCGATTGCCGCCGCCTCCATTTTCGCCACACCCGCCCGCC
>ERZ1739052.63-NODE-63-length-18218-cov-9.864945_pt1 | contig 18218 bp, 19 predicted proteins | sample MGYA00581761_ERZ1739052 | MGnify/ENA primary metagenome ERZ1739052 (study PRJEB42929, sample SAMN08275524) | rhizosphere metagenome | isolation source: Rhizospheric soil replicate 1 | host: Colobanthus quitensis and Deschampsia antarctica | place: Antarctica: Devils...
CACAATCGTTAAACAACTCCGGCACTTGCTTTACTGAACGTACTTCCGTAGATTAACCGAACCATGCCGCTACCGAACTTCGGAGGGTTGATTCGTCAACTCCGCGACCAGCGCGGATGGACGCAGGAACAATTGGCGCGAGAGGCCGGGATCACGATCACCTGCCTCTCCAACTTGGAACGCGGCGCGACGAAAGAGCCGAACTCCGAAACGATCTCCGGCCTCGCCGCCGCTTTCGGCCTTCAGCCGAGCGAGCTTGATTCCCGCCGCCTCGCCGAGGAAGTGGCGGAGATGGCGCGGACGTTCGCGCAACGTCAGGCGATCACCCGGCTGCTCGCGTTGCCTGACCGCGACGTGGAGGCCGTCATCAGTTTTCTCGATGAACGTTCCAGCAAGCGGAAGAGGGTGCGGTGACCGACAAAGACACGTGCCCGCTCCGCGTGACCTTGCTCAACATGATCGTCGCGGGCGAGCACTCGCCGCACCTAGATGTCTGTGAGGAGTGCGCGGCGTTCGTCGCAGCCGCCACCGACGCGGTGACCGCGTTCACTGATCGCGGGGACGTTGAGCGCGCAGTGGAGGCCAGAATCGACGCGGTTCTCGGCGGTACTCCGGCGCGGCACTGGAGTTCCGTCATCGTTGCGACACCTGAGTTGCGCCGATCAATCGTCATCCGCGACTTGCTGCGCCGCGCGGATGAGTTCTACGGCTGCGACTCACGCGCCGCTCTCGACCTCACGACCGCCGCCGTCACGGTCTGCGACGCGATGGTCGCGAGCGGCGAGTCGCCTTCGATGGAGCTGCGGTTCTTGGCGCTGAAAGAGCACGCGACCGCGCTTCACCGCATGGGCAAATTTGACGAGTCAATCGCCGTGCTTGGGCGCGCGTGGCCGATCGCATCACGGACGAAGGACAGCGAACGGGATCGCGCCGTCCTCTCGCTTTGCGCCGCGATCGTGTACGCAGAGCCGGACATCGCGGACTTCGATGCGGCGATGGAGTTCGCCGAAACCGCCGCGTCCGTGCTGGAGGTTTGCGGCGACGAACGAAGGGCCATCATCGCGTGAAAGAGGCGCTTTAGATAGCCTGCGACGAGGCCGCAACCAGCCCACCACAGCTCGGAAGTTCGAATCTCCCATGGGAGTCGCCCCGATCGGCGTTTTTCACAGAAACCACCCGGAGAAGGCGGCTCACGCGGCCTCGCGCCGGAGCACATCGATCGTCTGAAGGAAGGCCAGCACCGAGTTAGAATTGTCGGGCATTGGGGACGCCACCATTGCGAACTTGCGGCGCGACAGCGCGGATGTGCTTCGCGTTTTTAATCGCTCGCGTCGCGCAAATCCGATTTTGGGTCTACTTCCGGCGCGTTACGCGAAGGATCGTGCCGTTGATTTTACCGAATTCTCCCGGATCAACCGTGTATTCGACTTCCACACTCGCGTCGGAGTTGAAGACGTCCCGCAGCAGGTCGAGCATGCCGGCGTGCGCAACGCCGTTGTTGTCATTGCGCAACGTGACGCCAAACCCGCCTTTCGCTCCCTGGATACCGATGACCATTTCCACGTCGATGAAGTCCGAAGGCGGCCCGAACCCGCTGCCCAGCCTATGGATGCGAAGGAACGAGAGTTTCCCGACAGCGGTCCTGATTTGCTCGGCCATTGTTGATCTCCTTCCGGTTCAAATGAGTAGTGAGGGAAACCCCAAAATCGTTTCCGCCGACGGGCCAGCGCGCCTCACCGCGAGGATCACGGCTGGATATTCGTTCACATTTCAATTGGGTGCGGGCGTAACGCTCAGCGATGCAACTGGCTCAGGCGCAGGCGCGTTCGTCTTCCAATACGACAGCAGAAAGAGCGCGCCGAGAATCAGGTCGATGACGGCAGCGCCGACGATGGCGAGCGCCGCACGGCCCTGGGCGTAGAGCACGAGAACCGGCGCTCCGAACGCGAGTTTCTCCAGAGCGGCCACCGGCATCATCGGCCGGTAGCGCGTAGGGTCTCGTGAGATCACCAGAAACAGCACGTGCCATACGACGACGGCGCCGACGAAGCCGTAGTAGTACTCCGGATGCGTGACCGGCGGAGGAAACGTTCGACCGGTCCAGGACTCCATGAAGTACTGCGGCGTGACGACGAGCAGACCGTAGATTCCCCCGATGAGAAAGACGTAACGGCTGAATTTCACAGGTGACCTCCCCCTGTGTAGTGACGACTGACTGAGAACCGTTTCATTCATTCGGTCCGGCGTGATCCGTCGCCCAGTCCGTGACATCATCGCCAACCGCACTGCTTACTCATGACGGCCAGAATGGTCCTCCTCACATTCCTGCTGGCGACGACTGCCATCGCCGCGCCTCCGAGGAGGGCCGGAAGAGCGCTCGTCACCTTCTATTGGCTGATCGACGAGTCAGCGCCGCGTTACCGCGGAAAAGCCGGAGCGGAGCTCAATGACGTACGTGGACGGGTCATCGCCAGGACCAGCGTTCGTTTCAGAAATGACTTGATCCGCGAAGGCAGCGGTCATCTCCGCGACGGCCGGACGGTCGCCTACGATCGCAGGCTGCATGGAACGAATCGTTTCCGTATCGTCCAGTCAGAATACGGCGTCGGACAACTCGGCTGCGCGCTCGTACCGTATCGCACGGTTGCCGTTGATCCTCATTTCGTGAAACTCGGAACGACCATCAGCATCCCGCAGTTGAAGGGAGCTCACCTTCCCGACGGCACGATCCACGACGGCATCTTCGTGGCGAGCGATCGAGGTCACTTTCACGGATCGCACGTCGATCTCTTCGTCGGCCTCGGCCCGAAGGGCGCGCGGCCATTCATTCGCAAAGGCTATGGTTCGTGGTCGCACGTCACCGTCTATGTGGTGGGCGACGCCACGCCCGATGACTGCAAGCGCGCGGACCGGTAGTTGCTGTCGACATCGAGGCGTGCTCGCGATCGACTTTAGTTCGATCACCGCGAATTGATGGGTTCGGCGGCGGCGGGGAGCCTCGAGTGTGCTCGACGACAACGTGCAGGGATCGATCGTCGGAACTAAAAATGAGCAAACTGTAACGAAGGCCTTTCTTCCTCCACTACGTAGATGAGAAAGAGAGGCCCATCGTGCAACGCTTCGCCATCGTAGTCTGTCTCTGTATCGTCGGTTTTCTCCGGCCGTCAACCGCGGTCGCACAGTCGGCGCAACCATGCAGCACGGGCGCCAACGCCACGTTTCCAAGTGGCGTTGGAATCGGTCTGCCGCCGACCGACCGCGCGCCATGCGCCGCTGCCACACGGGAGATCGTGTGCGACAAGAACGGCGGCTACCTCTACACGTTCTCTGTCACCAACAACACCGGCGCGGACGTAACGGCCGTGCTGTTGACGCCGCCTTTCCAGAGCGGGTACTCGATCAACCCGCAACAGCCGCAGATTCCGGGAGGCGTCATTCACAACGGGCAGTCGGCGATTCTGCAGGTGACAATCAGCGGTGGTGTGCCCGGACAGAAGATCTGCTTCCCGGTAACGCTGATATCGAAGTATCGGTGCTGCACGATCGAGATCTGCGTCACCTTGCCGAACTGCTGCGCGGAATTCAGTCAGCCGAAGATCACCTGCAATTTGGACGGTTCATACAGCTATACGTTCACGGTCACGAACAAGACGCCGAATCTGGTCCAGCACATCTATCTCTACGCACCGGCGGGCACGACACTCACGCCGTCCTACTTCTCAGTGAGTCTCGCCCCGGGCGCGACCTCTCAGCCGTTCATGGTGACGATCGCCGGTGCCAAGCCAGGCCGGTTCTGCTTCGGAGTAAGTCTGCACACCGAGGCCATGAAGACGTGCTGCACGTTCGAGGAGTGCATCGATCTGCCGGAATGCGGTCCTCCTCCGGTCGACATTTCGCTCGCAAAGCGCTGGACGAACGGACCCGTCGCCGGAAGGGGCGCCTACACCTTAACAGTGAAAAACGAGGGCCCGGCGATCACTGCTGGTACGGCGATCAACATTACCGATTCCGTGCCCCCCGGCGTCACGCTGACCGGGTTCGGCGGCACGTCGGCGACCAGTTGGAGTTGCGCGCCCGCATTTCCCGTGAGCGGTGCGGCGACGCTGACGTGCTTGTACACAGGAACCGTAACGATTGCGAGCGGAGCGCAACTGCCGAATCTGATTCTCAATGCAACGCTGGGAGCGGCAGGTTCGCAGATCGGCATCTATGAAAACTGTGCGAGTGCCGCTCTGTCCAATGCGTCCGGACCGGTGACGGAAACGAACAGCGTCAACAATCGCGATTGCGCAGTGACCAATTCGATTAACCCCGTCGACTGCGAGACCGCTGAATGTCCGCATCCGCAGCCCGTATGCAAGCAGGATGTGTTGCTGGTCGTCGACGCGTCCCTCTCCATCGGATCCGGACTACCGACCGTCAAGAACGCGATCGGCAGGTTCCTGCAGGCGATGCAGGGAAAAGGCGGCAGAGTCAATATCTTCTCGTTCAACAACCACCCCAATTGGACGCCGATCACGACCGGCTGGACCACGGTGACGAGCGCGACTGCGTTCACCCTCGCCAACCCCATCCTCCTCAGCGGCACGCGCACCAATTGGGACGACGCATTGGAGCGTGCGTACCATGTTGTTCTCGCGGACACGCCCAACCATCCGCTCGTCCTGTTCATTACAGACGGTGATCCGAATGCTTCCAACAATCCGAGCGGTGCCGAAGTGGACAACAATGGCATGCCGGTGACCGCGGCGACAGAAGCGGTTCCGTGGATCAACGCCATCCGTGCAGCGGGCTCGCCGCTCATCGCGATCGGTTTCGGACAGGTTGCGAGCGCCGGCTACCTCGACGCCGCGTTTACCGGCAACAGCACCGGCCCGGGCAGCGTGAACTTCGAGACGTCCAGCGTCATCAAGATGAACAACGTTGCAGATCTGCCTGGCGTTATGGCCACGCTCGGAAATCAGATGTGCGGAACGCTCTCGCTCAACAAGAGAGCCACCGCGGGTCCGACGTTCACCCATGCGATTCCATCCGGCGGCGGCAACGTCTCCGTGAACGATACGGTCTCGTTTGCCATCGATTTGACCAACAACTCGGTGACGGCGATGTCCGGCGTCGAGGTGCAGGACCAGGTGCCAACACCCGTTCTCACGAATGTGACGGTCACTTCGCCAACGAACGGAACCGCCCCCGTGAACCCGCCCGGAAACCTCATCAAGTGGACAGGCATTAATCTAATGGGACGACAAACCGCAACGCTCACGTTCAGCGGCAAGTTCGTCAAGACGTACACCGGTCAGGCTTACGAGTCGTTCAACAACTACGCGCAGGTGACCGCCGCGCCGTCGACCTACACGGCCACGACCCTCGGCGACATGAACGCCGTCACAGGACCGGCGGACGACGTCGACGAGTCAAAAGCGACGTTCGCCGAACAGGTCTACATGCCGACGGCTGATCCTTGCCTCAGCGCCACCAAGCCGGCGTATTGCTACCTCTCGGTCAGCAAGGTGCAAAAGAATCCAGGCGCGGAAGACGGAAGCTGCACATCATCGACCGCTGGCGGCGCGGTTCAGCCGTGCCCGTTCACAATCTCCGTCACGCTCAATCCGACATACATCCCGGCTGGATCCAGCCTCTCAATCTCCGACACATTCACAGTCGCCGGTGGCGCGAGCGTCCCACTTCCTTGGATGGCGACAGTTTCCCCGAACATCTGTCCATCAGCAACGACAGTCCCCTACAACTGCGTGCACAACTCGACAACCAACTTTTCCGGCGACGTGACCGTCATGACCCCCGCCGGACAGACGGGTCAGAAAACGAACTGCATCAAGGTCACTATCATGCCGCTCAACGTCTCGCAGCAGGCCTGCGCGTCGTACTGAGACGTTACGGATATTCGGCGATGGGCTGGCGCGCTTCGTCCTGTTCGAACGCGTCGGCTCACCGCTTCACGGCTCGCTGCACGTCTTTTTGCTAAAACGTGACACGGTATCGAGCACCGCCGGGGGTGACACTTCGAAGTCAGTGGGTTGCCACCGGTTTATCTACTTCTTCGATCCGCGCATCCGACGGCGGCCCTTCCTTCTGCAGCCTCGCAGCGACCGCCTCGGCTTTTCTCGCATCACGCGCAGGACGTTCAATCCGGCGATGCCTTTTAGTTGCTCGTCGGTGTAGCCGCGGCGGATCAGTTCCGCGAAGAGGCGCGGGTAGACGGCTACGCTGTCCAGACCTTTCGTGCTGGTGATGCCGTCGAGATCGCCGCCGATGCCGACGTGCGCGGCTCCGGCGATCTGCACGAGGTGATCGATGTGATCGGCGACGTCCTGCACCGTTGCGCGCGCGCGCAGAGCGCGGGGCTGGATTGTTCAGCGCGCCTCCGCGCGCGGCCGGTCGATCTCATCGAGTCTCGGAGGTCCGGAACGGTCGTTGGCCAGGAGCCACGCGGCCGGCATCTCAATGAACGAGCGATCCAGATCGCGAACCGACGAAGAGCCCACGAGCTTCATCGTGCGGACGAGCCCGCACCGCCGTCGATGTAGTCGAAGACGACGCGCGGAAGACGCTTTTTCGCGATCGCGCGGAGATCGGCGATGTTGACGACGGATGGAGGATCGACCCGCTGCATGCAGCGGCATTCTAGCGGGCAGCGAATGTCGGCCTGCCATACTCGCCTTTCCTGATTTACGAATCGACGAATCCACTGCTTTTCGACCCTGTAGACGCGAAGATCGGAGACCTCGTTTCACGTGCGGGCGTTCGGGCCGGGTGGATTTTCCGAAGGAACGGTCACAAGCATCGGCAGCATGTTCCGCCGGCGCGCGGATCGGCACTAAACGCAGCAGGCGGTTGGAAGCGACACGCTTCCAACCGCCTGCTTGCTCTCTCTCATACAACACGCTTCCGGAGGAGGCCGCGTCCTGTATGTCCCAGTCGAAGCAGTTTAGAGACCGGGCATGAGCGGCGCGTCGGCGCCTTGTGAAAAGAGCGTCGCGAAACGGCCCGGACGTGATTCGCGGCGCAAGAGCGCGTGATTCGTTCGTCAACGGCGCAGGCAGGAGCGGACGGCCTGCCGCAGCCGGTTCGGGATCACCGGTTTCGAGAGCGTCTCGTGCACGGCCGGAAAGAGCGTGCGGATCTCGCGGATGTCGAGGCCGGTCACGACGATGATGCAGCCGAGGATGTGGGGACGTTCGCGACGCAACGTTTCCATGACGTCGAAGCCGCTCATCTTCGGCAGAACGACGTCGAGCACGATGACGTCGTAGTGGCGCGCCTCGATCTGCACGAGCGCTTCTTCGCCGTCGCCGGCGAGATCGACATCGCAGTCGATCGTTTCGAGAACACCGGCGAGGAGCGTCCGCGTCGTCGCGTCGTCCTCCACCACCAGAGTCTTTGCGCGCGCGTCGCTCATCGGCTCGTCATGAACGCCGCTGCAGTGTCGATGGCGTGGAGGAGATTCTGGCGCTCGGTCGTTCCTGATTTCGCGCGCGGCTTGAGCGAGTGATCGCCTTCCGGAATCCACTCGATGCGGATTTGCGGCGATAGGCGGTAGGCGGCCACGTCGTCGCGCGCTCCGAACACATCGCGTTCGCCCTGTAGCACGAGCATCGGCGTGGCGAGGTTTTCGAGATGCGCCGTACGCAGTTTGTTGGGCTGTCCGGGCGGATGAAACGGATAGCCGAAGATGACAGCGCCGCGGACCTGCAGTTCATCCGCGACCAGCGTCGCCATCCGCCCGCCCATCGACTTGCCGCCGATGAAGAGCCGCGGTCCGCCGCCGAGTTCCGCGGCCACTTCGCGCCACGTTTTCAGCAGCACGGCCTCGCGATCGGGTGCGCCGCGTTTGCCGCCCGTACGGCGCGCAGCCATGTACGGAAACTCGAAGCGCACGACGCGGATGCCGCGCTCGCCCAACTCGCGGGCCACGGTGTTCATGAACGGCGCGTCCATGGCTCCGCCGGCTCCGTGGGCGAAAACGTATACCTGCTCGGCGGCGTCTGGACCGTCGGTTAGGAACATCAGGCGGAAAGCTTACAATCTCCCGATGCGCCTGCAACATTTATTTACCGCCGTCCTTCTCGCCATCACCGTCGCCGCCGCCGCGAAGACGATGGCGCCGCCGACGATCCCGCATCCGATGGCGATGTATCTCCAGAGTCTCTCCAGCGACGGCAAGGACAAAGTGACCTTCCGCGCCTCCGCCATCGGCACACACTTTTTTCTCGAGGAGCCCGGCGGCGTGACGGTGTATGTCTACGAGGAGAGCGTCGGGTATCGGAAGGAAGCGTTCCTGAAGGGATGGACGCTGGCGAAGGCGATGAAACGATACAGGTGACGGTTTCACGCGGAGCGTGAAAGCTTTTAGGGAACCAACCCGCGGCTGCTGCGACACAACGTTTCGACCCGTCCACTCTCCCCCACCACCAGCGTGTCCTCGATCCGCACGCCGAGGTCGCGGTCGGGGAAGTAGAGGCCGGGTTCAATCGTCACGATGTCGCCGATTTCGATTTCGTCGCGGTTCGTTGCGGCCAGTCCGAAGAACGGCTTCTCGTGGACGTCGAGTCCGACCCCGTGGCCGAGGGAGTGGACGTAGCCTTCGAGCGTAGCGGGATTGGAGCGCGTCGTCGCGTAGCCGCGTTGTTCGAAGAAATCGCAGACGAGCGTTTGATACGACGAGGCCAGCGTTCCCGCGCGCATCTCGCGGCGGGCGAGCTCGAACGCTTCGAGAACGTCGGCGTGGAGGCGGCGAAGATCATCCGGGATCGGACCGACGCAGAACGTGCGCGTCAGATCGAAAAAGTAGCCGGTCTCGCGGTCGGCGGGAAAGATGTCGAGGACGATCGGCACACTCGGCCGGACGATCGCGGCGGCGTCGCCGCGGGAGTGCGGGATGCCGGCGTCGCGGCCCTGGGAGAGGATCGTGTCGTGATCTTCGAGCATGCCGAGGCGGGAGATTTCGCGGGAGACGAGGCGCTTCAGATCGCCGAGGGTGAGCGGACGGCCGTCGTGAATGAGGTGCTCGCCGTTGATCGCCGAGGAGCGCAGCACTTCGCGCACCTGATCGACGACTTGCTCCGTCCGTTCACCGACCGAGCGGATGGCGGCGATCTCCCACGGCTCTTTGCGTTTGCGCGCGAGTTGGACGAGATCGTCGCTGCCGCGCCAGACGCGCCAACCCTTCACTTCCAATCCTTCGGCGATGCCGAGGTAGAGAGGGAACGGCAGGTTGCCGACGATGGCGACGGACGATGTGGCGCCGAGCTCGCGCAGAACGACGTCGAAGAAGTCGGCGTACGCGGCGATCCCGTTCGGTGCCGACTTGAAGATCGCGTCGTAGCCGAAATCGTGGATGAGTCGCGTCGCGAGCCCTGTCGCCGCGGCTTCATCGCGCTCCATCGGATACGAGATCAGGACCGGATCGCGGCCGGCCAGTTTGACCGCGTAGCCGCGCGTCACTTTCGCGCCGCGCGTGAGCCAGCGAAAGGAAGGATGCAGCGCCTCGTGCATCGGCACGATGAGCGCGTCGAGCTCGCGCTCGCGCATAAGCCGGTCAAGATCGGAGAGCATGTGGTTCAGTAGATTAGTAGATCAGTGGATCAGTGGGTCAGTGGCCAGCGCGCCAAGAGCGATCTTTTCTGACCACTGACCACTGACCACTCGCCGCTGACCTGATCTCCTAATCTACTAGTCCACTGAGCACAAAAAAGGCCGGCATTTCCAGCCGGCCTTTGCGCAAAACACGAACCACTTCAGATATTTTTGTCGATGAACTTCTGGAGCATCGGCTTGGGCATGGCGCCGATGGCGCGGTCGACCAACTGGCCGTTCTTGAAAATCATCAGGGTCGGAATCGAGGTCACGCCGAATTTCTGCGGCACGGTCTGATTCTCGTCGACGTTCATCTTGGTGATGACCGCCTTCCCCTCGTACGACGGCGCGAGCTCTTCCACGATCGGTCCGATGATGCGGCAGGGGCCGCACCACGGCGCCCAGAAGTCGACGAACACCGGCTGCTCGCTGCTCATGAGCTGCTCGAAATCCTGATCCGTAATCTCTCGTACTGCCTGCGAAGTTGTCATTCTCACGATCTCCTCAACGCGTGTTCAAAGCCCGCGTTTCCGGCCCTTATTCCAATTCGGAATCCGTTCGATAGCGCGCCGAAACGGATCGGATCCCGTCTCCGGAATTTGACCGGCGCCCGTGAAATTGTGTATTAGCCTCTCCACGATGCGCTTGCTCCGGTTCGCGATCCTCCTGCTTCTGGCGACGATCCTCGTCGCGGAGCCGGTGGTCCACACTCATCCGTTGGCCGGCGAGGGCGTCGGCGTCGGCGCTACCACGGTCTGCGCGATGTGCGCCGTGGCGGCACAACAGATCACCGTCGTCGAGACCAACATCGCCGCGCCAGTTGTCGTCGCCGACCTCCTCGTCACGGTCGCGCCGCTTCATCGCTCACTCAACGAGCGCCGCCCTCTGGCCTCGCGAGCTCCTCCCGCCGCGTAGCGCCGTCTCTTTTCACCGAAGACGACCTTCCGAGGAGCTGTATGTCACCACATCGTGGTGGAACCCCATTTTTGAATTTAGCCTGCATTCTGGGCGCTGCTCTGCTCTCGTTCTCCGTCATTGCCTCGGCGCAGACACTCGAACCGCTGCGCCTTTCCCGGCAGCAGACGATCGAAGAGGCGCTCGTCCGCAATCCGGCGCTGGCCGCGGCGCGCGCGCAGGTGGAAGAGGCCCGCGCGAATGTCGTCACCGCCGCCGCCTTGGCCGATCCGACGTTTGTTGCCGACGTCGCGGGACAGACTCATATCCTCAATCCCGCCTCGCGCACCGGAAGCGATCAGGGATTCGGAGTCACACTTCCCTTTCCCGGCAAACGCGGCTTTCGGCGCGATGTGGCCACGTCCGCCTTGCCCGCCGCGGAGTTCAACCTGACGCAGTTGCGGCAGCAGGTGGCGTCGCAGGCAGCGCAGGCGTACGACGCGATCCTGGTCGCGCTGCGGCACCGCGAAGATCTGCAGCAGAGCAAAGAGCTCGCGGCCGACTTCGTGAAAAAGACGCAGGCGCGCTTCCTGGGCGGCACAGTCCCGCGCGTCGACGTGATCAAAGCGGAGACTGATCTGGCGCAGGCTGAGAATGATCTCTTCACCAGCGACCGCGCCATCACCACCGCCCGCGCGTCGCTCAACCGCATCCTCGGCCGGACCGGCGGCGCTCCGCTCGAGCTCACCACGAACCTGGACGTGCCGGGACCGATCGCGGCGGTCGAGCCGCTGGAAAAACTCGCCGAATCGTCGCGGCCGGAGATTGCCACGCTCCTCGCGCAACAGCAGGGCGCGATCACGGCGACGAAACTGGCGCGCGAGTTCTGGCTGCCGGACGTCAACCTCAGCGTGACGCGCAATGTGCAGCAGGGGTCGCCGACCAGTTTCACGAGCGGCATCGCCTTCGGCATCCCTGTCTTCTTCCGGCAGCACCAGCGCGGCGAAGTAGCGGCGGCGATGTACCGCGAAGAGGAGCTTGCGGCGAACCTGATGGACGTCCGCGCGCAGGTAAGTCTGGACGTTCAGACGGCCTACACTAATGCCTCGACATCGCTGCGCCAGGCCGCTTTCATCCGCGATCATCTCCTTCCGCAAGCGCGCGAGGTTTTTCGCGTCGCATCGGTCAGCTACGGTCTGGGCGGTTCTTCCGCGCTGGACCTGCTCGACGCGAAGCGGACGCTGCTCGCTGCCGAGAGTCAATACGTCGACGCGCTCGGCGCGGCGAATGACGCACTGGCGGCACTCGAACTCGCCGCCGGTTCACCTCTCCCATCGCCACAAGCCGGAGAACAACATCCATGAGAATCCTCAACTGTTGCGCGGCCGTACTCCTCGTCCTGGCCGCAATCGGCTGCGAGAAAACTGCTGCCGAAAAAACCGAAACGACTTCTACGCAGCCAGGCGCGATGCGGAATGTGCGCACCGAGGTGGTGACCGTGCAGTCGTTCCGAAAGACGATCGCCGCCACGGGGACGGTCGCCTTCAACCAGAACAAATCGACGCAGGTGCTCTCGCCGATCTCCGGTCCGGTGGGGCGCATCCTGGCCAACGTCGGCAGCCGCGTGAGCCGCGGCGAAGCGCTGGCGCTCGTGGCGTCGCCGGATTTCGCCGCTGCCGTCAGCGCGTTGCGGAAAGCCGAAGCGACAGCGAAAAACGCCAGGAGAATCGCCACGCTCGACGAACAACTGTTCAAGAACGACGCGATCGCGCGCCGCGACCTGGAGCAGGCACAGACCGACGCCATCAACGCCGAATCCGATCGCGAGGCCGCGGTGCAGCAGCTTCGCGCGCTCGGCGTCGATACCAGGACGATCGACGACATCGAACAGAACAAGCCGGTCGAGAACCTCGGCGGCGTCATTCGATCGCCGATCGCCGGAACTGTCGTGGAGAGACTGGTCTCCCCCGGCCAATTGCTGCAAGCGTCGACACCCGCGTTCACCGTCGCCGATCTCTCCAGCGTCTGGGTCATGGCGAACGTCTTCGAGGCCGACCTGCCGTCAGTTCGCATCGGCGACGCCGCCGATGTCATCACCGGCTCCGGTCAGACATTGCAGGGACGCGTCGACTACATCGCCGCGCTCGTCGATCCGAATACCCGCGCCGTCTCGGTCCGTCTCGATGTGCCGAATCCCGGCGAAGTGCTGAAGCGCGATCTCTACGTGCGCGTGCAGATTCACTCGCAAGCGCCGGCAAACGGAATCCTCATCCCGGTTTCCGCGGTGCTGCGCGACGACGAGAACCTTCCCTTCGTCTTCGTCGCCAAGCCCGGCGGCACGTTCGAACGGCGGCGTGTCGATCTCGCCTCGCGCATCGGCGATCAGCAGGAAATCCGTTCGGGCCTCGCCGCCGGTGAATCGATCGTCGTCGAAGGGGGGCTGTTCCTCCAGAACGAGGAGCACTCATGAGCGACGCGCAATTACCGGAAGACATCAACGGCGACGAGTCGCGCGACCGGACGGCAACGTCGATCATCAACAAGATCGTCGCAGGATCGCTGCGTCAACGTTTCCTCATCCTCTTTTTCACTGTCCTCTTGATTTGCGGCGGGATCTACTCGTTCCGCCGACTGCCGGTCGATGCCTATCCGGACCTCTCCCCGCCGCGCGTCGAGATCGTGACGCAATGGGAAGGGCATGCCGCCGAGGAGGTGGAGCGGCTGATCACGGTGCCGTTGGAAACCGAGATGAACGGCATTCCGAACATGACCGTCATACGCTCTATCTCGCTTTACGGTTTGTCCGACGTTCGTTTGGCGTTCAAGCCGGGAACGGACAGTTACTTCGCGCGGCAGCAGGCCATCGAGCGTCTCGCCGACGTGTCGTTGCCGGACGGAGTGAAGCCGAGTATGGCGCCCCTGTTTTCGCCCTCGGGACTCATCTTCCGCTACGTGCTCGAAAGTCCGGACCGCTCGGCGACGGAGCTCAAGACGCTCGAAGACTGGGTGATCGAGCGGCAGTACAAGTCCGTTCCCGGCGTAGCCGACGACTCCGGCCTCGGCGGACCGACGATGCAGTATCAAGTGCTGCTCGATCCGGCGAAAGTCGCGGCGGTCGGCCTGTCGGTGCCGCTAATCGTCAGCTCGCTGACCGCGAACAACGGCAACGCCGGGGGCGGCTTCTACTCGCAGGGCGGGCAGTTCTATTACGTGCGCGGATTGGGACGTCTGCAGACGCCCGAGGACATCGGCAGCGTGGTGGTGGCGGTGCACAACGGCACGCCTGTCCTGATCCGGGACATCGGCAGAGTCGTCATCGGCGCGGCTCCCCGCCTCGGGCAATTCGGATTCAACGATCGCGACGAAGCGGTCGAAGGAGTGATCCTGCTGCGCAAAGGCGAGCAGGCCCAGGTCGTCCTCGACCGGCTCGAAAAAAAGACGGCGGAGCTGAACCGCTCCGTCCTGCCGCGGGACGTGAAGATCCGTCCGTTCTACGATCGCCGCGACCTGATCGCGCTCACCACGCGCACCGTCGAAGACAACCTCCTTCGCGGCATGCTGCTCGTGATCGTCATCCTGATCTTTTTCCTGTACGACATCCGCACGGGGCTGATCGTCGCGGTGACCATTCCGCTGTCGCTGCTGTTCGCCTTCGTCTGTCTCGACCTCAAGAACGTACCGGCCAATCTGCTTTCGATCGGTGCGATTGATTTCGGGATACTCGTCGACGGCGCGGTAGTGATGGTCGAGAACATTTTTCGGCGACTGGCGCTGAACGGCGAAAGCGAGGAGCCGCAGAGCGTAACGAAGGTGATCATCTCGGCGGCCGCCGAGGTCGATCGGCCGATTTTTTACGCGGTGGCTGTGATCGCCGCCGGATTCCTTCCGATTTACGCGCTCAGCGGTCCCTCGGGGGAACTATTCAAGCCGATGGCCGACACGACGATCTTCGCGCTGGCCGGCTCGCTCCTGATCGCGCTGACGCTCCTGCCCGTGCTCTGCGCCTGGATCCTGCGCCGCGGCGTGCGCGAACGGCGCAACTTCATCTTTGACAAGATTCGCGGGCTCTACACCGTCGGCCTCGATGCAGCGCTGAAGCATCCGTGGGCGACGACCATCGCGTCCGTGATCATCTTCGCAGCGTCGTTGCTCCTGGTTCCGTCGATCGGCGCCGAGTTCATGCCGCATCTCGACGAAGGCTCGCTGTGGGTGCGCGCCACGATGCCATCGACAATCTCGTTCGAGGCGGCGTCGCAGATCGCACCGCAGGTGCGCGCTGTGCTCCGCTCGTTCCCGCAGGTCACGGTCGTGACCTCGGAACTGGGACGGCCGGACGACGGAACGGATCCGACCGGCTTCTTCAACTGCGAGTTCTTCGTCGGCCTGAAACCCTATGATCGATGGACCGGACCGATCCGCACGAAAGCCGAGCTCACCGAGGCGATTGCGACGAAGCTGAAAGCCTTCCCCGGCATCGTCTTTAACTACACGCAACCGGCCGAAGACGCCGTCGACGAAGCGGAGACCGGTCTCAAAAGCTCGCTGGCCGTCAAGATTTTCGGTCCCGACCTGACCGTGCTGGAGCAGCGCGGGAACGCGATCAAGGCAGTCCTGCAGAAGGTTCGGGGGATCGACGAGATTTCAGTCGTGCGCGAGCTCGGCCAGCCGAGTCTGACCGTGACGCCGGATCGGGAAAAGATCGCGCGCTACGGCCTGAACGTCGCCGACATCAATGGGCTCATCGAAGCGGCGGTCGGCGGCACCGCCGCAACGCAGGTCGTGCAAGGTGAGCGGCTGTTCGATCTGGTCGTCCGCCTCGAGCCGCGATTTCGCGAGACTCCGGCAGCGATCGGCAACATCCTCGTAGCCACTCCGGGCGGTCAGCAGATCCCGCTCAAAGAGCTTGCCGACATCCGCGAAGCCAGCGGCGCATCGTTCATCTATCGCGAGGACAATCAGCGCTACATCGGCGTGCAATTCTCGATCAAGAACCGCGATCTGGCGGGAGCCGTCGAAGACGCGCAGCGGCAGGTGGCGAACGCGGTCTCCGTTCCCACCGGCTACCAGATCGTGTGGGGCGGCGAGTACGAAAACTACTCCTCTTCGCGTAAACAGCTTCAGGTCATCGTGCCCGTGACGGTGCTGCTGATCTTCATGCTGCTCTTCATGCTGTATTCGAACTTCAAGTTCCCGATGATCACCGTCGTGGCCGTGCTGCTGTCCGCGCCCGTCGGCGGTCTTCTGGCGCTGAAGCTGACCGGCACTCCGTTCTCCGTTTCGTCCGGGATCGGATTCATCGCGCTGTGCGGCGTGTCGGTTCAGACAGCCGTCATTTTCATCTCCTACGCAAACGAGTTGCGCCGCGACGGACTGGGAATCGCGGAGGCCAATCGCGAAGCAGCCATCCTGCGATTGCGGCCGATCATGTTGACCGCGCTGGTCGCCGCGGTAGGACTTCTGCCGGCGGCACTCTCCACCGGAATCGGCTCCGATACGCAGAAACCGTTCGCGCTGGTCATCGTCGGCGGCCTCTTTTCCCGCCTGCTGATCAGCATCTTTCTGATGCCGGCTCTCTACGCGATCGTGGCCCGGCCAAAGGACAAGCTGGAGGTGTGATTAAGAAAAGAGTGCAGGGTGAAGAGTGAAATAGGTGAGGCGAAACTGAAGCGTGAAGCATTTCACTCTTCACCCTTCACTCTTCACCCTTTTCCTCGCACTGGCACGCCGCTCGCTCTTGTGCCCGGTAATGTCCGACGCATCCTACGGCCGGGATCGGCGATCCTTCCCGCGCCCACCCCTCTGGCTCAATCTGCTCCTCCTGGTGATCGCGGCGGCGACGTTTGCCTACGCGAAGCACGAGCGCGACGTCATCGAAACCAAGAGCGCGATCCTCTTCAAGCGCAACGCGAACTCGCCGGCGGAGCTGAACCGTATCCGCGACGAGCTGTCGCAGGCCGATCTGACGCAAGCCCAACTCAATCGCGAGCTCGACGGCCGCATGCAGTATCTGAAGACACTGCAGAGCGAGGAGTTCTACATCTCCATCGACACGCAGCGGAAGAAAATGCAGTTCCGCTTCGGCCGCGCCGTCGTCCGTGAGGCCGACGTGCAGATCGGCGAAGCGAAGACGATCGCTTCCCCCGCCGGAAAGAGCTGGACGTTCCTGCCGCTGAAAGGCGCGTTCAGCGTGACCGGCAAGGAAGAGGGCTACGACTGGGAAGTCCCGGAATGGGTCTACGCGCTCCGCAAAGAAACCGCGCCGGCCGCGCGCGCCGTCGTCCCGAACGGCCTCGGGCGTTACGTGATCTTTCTGCCGAACAGTTACGTCATCCACTCACCGCCGCCGCCGGAGAGTCCGCTGCAGGGGCCGAAACCGGGATCGTTCATGGTCTCCGAGGCCGACCTCGCCGCGATCTGGCCGCGCATTACGACGCAGACGAGGGTCTACATCTTCTAATGAAACGCATACTCGGATTACTCGGCTCCTGGGCGCTGCTCGTACTCGCGCTCGGACTGGCAGCATTCGCCATCGCCGGCGAGACGATCAACATTCGCGAAGAGCGACGCCTCGATCGGGTCGCCGAGATCGACAAGCTCATCACCGAGCGCTCGGGCAGCAAAGCGGAAACGCTGCGCGGCACTGCGGCGCAGAAAACGGCCAGCGTCAACGCGCTCCACGCCAAACTGCAGGATGTGGCGAAACAGACAGACGACGTCCCCGACACCGGCCAGACCATCCTCGTCTCCACGGCGGAGAACAAGCTCTACGTCCGCCGCGGCGGCCAGACCGTCTTCGAGGCCGTCTGCTCGACCGGCAAGGGAACGACGCTTGCCGTCGACGGCAAGACGATCATTTTCGATACGCCCATCGGCAAACTGCACGTCATTTCGAAGGAGGAGAATCCGCAATGGGTTCCGCCCGACTGGCACTATGTCGAGGAAGCGCGCAAAAACGGCATGCGCGTCGTGCACCTCAATCCCGGCCAGTCGATCGACAAACGCACCGGACAGCCGGCCACGAGCGCGCCGAGCCAGGGCGTCTGGTCGTGGTTCGGCGGCAGCAGCAACACGGCGTCGAATCCGGTGCTGAAAGTGCGCGGCGATACGATCGTCGAAGTCGCCCCCGACGGCAGCGAACGCGAACTGGAACCGGGCAAGACGATCGTCGCAGGCGACGCGGTGGTGATCCCGCCCGTCAACACGAAGCAGCGCCACTACGACAAGGTCCTCGGCAAGTTCCGCCTGGAGATGGGCAACGGCTACGGCATCCACGGCACCGACGAACCGGACAAACTCGGCCAGTCCGTCTCTCACGGCTGCGTACGCCTCGGCGACGCCGACATCGAAAAGCTCTACGGCATCGCGAACCGCGGCGACACGGTGATCATTTACTAGCCCGCGACGGCGATGAACCACAGAGACACAGAGATCACAGAGGAGGAGGCCCTCTCTGTGTCTCTGTGGTTCGCTACTTCGCTGCGCGATGACGCGTCGCGATCGGCGTGACGGTTACCGTCACCGACTGCTCGTGAACCGTCGTGCCGCTGGTGAAGCGAACGATCATGATGTACGTGCCCGGCGCGGACGACGCGCTGATGTTGACGGTGACGGCACCGCCGGAGAGAACCGTCGAAAGCGCGGGAACGGCAACGCCGTTGAACGTCCTGCGATCACTTGTTGCGGCCGCCTCCGCGGCCGCCGATTCGTTCGCGTCACCGAATACCCGCGCC
>ERZ1739052.64-NODE-64-length-18026-cov-11.087196_pt1 | contig 18026 bp, 21 predicted proteins | sample MGYA00581761_ERZ1739052 | MGnify/ENA primary metagenome ERZ1739052 (study PRJEB42929, sample SAMN08275524) | rhizosphere metagenome | isolation source: Rhizospheric soil replicate 1 | host: Colobanthus quitensis and Deschampsia antarctica | place: Antarctica...
CGCCTCTCCTGTTTCGAGAAACGCCTCATCCCGAAACCCTTCGTCCGTGAGAACAGGAAAGTACGGCTCGCGCCGCGCAAGCTCTTCCCAATCTGATGGCGTGCGGTTCACGTTCGCAGGATACGCGCGAGCTCAATTGCGGGGCGTGCCGGGTTCCGATTTTTGAAGCTCTTCGCGAACGACAACATCCTGCGCGTCGAAGACGAACTCCGCGACCTCCGCGTGAACCCGTCTCCCCTTAGAATCCACACGCACATGAACGCTCTCCCCCTCATCCTCTTCTTTCTCGCCATCACGGCGATCGGGTACAGGTATTACTCCGCCTTCCTCGCGACGAAGGTCATGGCACTCGATGACAGCAAAGTCACGCCCGCGCACAGGTTCAACGACGGACAGAACTACGTGCCGACGAACAAGTGGGTGCTCTTCGGGCATCACTTCGCGGCCATCTCCGGCGCGGGGCCCTTGATCGGACCGGTGCTGGCGGCGCAGTTTGGGTATTTGCCGGGATTGCTGTGGCTCGCGTTCGGGGTCGTGTTGGGAGGGGCTGTGCATGACTTCGTCACCCTGGCGGCGTCGGTGCGGAGGAACGGGAAGTCGTTGGCGGAGATCGCGCGGACCGAGATTTCGCCGCTGGCCGGGATCACGGCCATGGTGGCCATTCTGTTCATCATCGTCATCGCGCTGGCCGGACTGGGGATCGCCGTCGTCAACGCGCTGGCCGATTCGCCGTGGGGGACGTTCACGATTTTTCTGACCATTCCGATCGCACTGCTGGTCGGACAGTACCTGCATCGATCAAAAGCGCCGTACGCCATCCGCAACGGCTCGATCGCCGGAGCGTTGATGGTGCTCGCGGCGGTGGTTGCGGGCCGCTTCATCCCCGGCACCGCGCTGGGCGCGATCTTCACGATGTCGAAGCCGCAGATCACCATCGCCATCGCCATCTACGGATTCATCGCCTCGGTGCTCCCGGTCTGGATGCTGCTCTGTCCGCGCGACTATCTCTCGTCGTACATGAAGCTCGGCACGATCGCTGCGCTGGTCATCGGGACGGTCATCGTTGCGCCGCATATTTATGCACCGGCCGTTTCGCAGTTCGCTGGCGGGGGCGGTCCGATCATCCCCGGCAAGCTCTTTCCGTTCGTCTTCATCACCATCGCCTGCGGGGCCATCTCCGGATTTCACGCGCTGATCGGATCGGGGACGACGCCGAAGATGCTCGACAAGGAATCGGACGCGCGGATGATCGGATACGGCGCGATGCTCTGCGAAGGTCTGGTCGGATGCGTGGCCCTGATCGCCGTCTGCGCGCTGCATCCCGGCGACTACTACGCCATCAACGTTCCGCCCGCGGTCTTCGCCAAACTCGGATTGTCGACGGTCAACCTGCCGCACTTTTCAACGCTCGTCGGCGAGACGCTCGTCGGACGCACCGGCGGCGCGGTATCGCTGGCCGTCGGCTTCGCGCAAATCTTCTCCGGCATCCCGCTCCTCGGCGGACTGATGTCGTACTGGTATCACTTCGCGATCATGTTCGAGGCGCTCTTCATCCTCACCACCATCGACACCGGCACGCGCGTGGCCCGCTTCATGGTGCAGGAGTTCCTCGGCCGCGCATGGAAGCCGCTCGAAAACACGTCGTGGCTTCCGGGCACGATCGCATCGACCGCCCTGGTGGTTTTCGCCTGGACGTGGTTCATCCTCAACGGATCGATCTCGCAGATCTGGCCGATGTTCGGGATTGCGAATCAACTCCTGGCCGCGGTCGCGCTCTGCGTCGGGACGACGGTCATCCTCAACGCCGGCAAAGCGAAATACGCATGGACGACGATGTTCCCGCTGGCCTTCGTCGCATCCACCACTCTCTACGCCGGCTACCGCTCCATCTTCGACAACTTCCTCGGCCCGAAGATGATGGCCAAAGATCCATTCACCGGCTACCTCGACGCCACGCTGACGTCGATCCTGATGCTCTGCGTGATCGTGATCCTGGCCGCCTCCGCACGCGCGTGGCTGCGCGCGATTCGCGGCGAAGGCGTAGCATTCATCCCGGCCACGGCCGGACCGGATCACATGCATATGCCAGGAAGCGGGTGCTGCTAATGATTAACGATAAGAAGATCATCGCGTTCGTCCCCACTCTCGACTTCGACAAAGCGCGCGCGTTCTACGTCGACGTCCTCGGCCTCCGCTTCGTCGACAACGACGGCTTCGCCATGGTGCTCGACGCGAACGGCACGATGATCCGCGTAGCGAAGGTGCAATCCGATTTCAAACCCGCAGTGTTCACGATCCTCGGCTGGGAAGTTTCCGAGATCGAGAAAGAGGTATCCGCGATGACTGCCAAAGGCGTCGTCTTCGAACGCTACGGCTTCTTCGAGCAGGACCCGCTCGGCATCTGGTCCGCTCCCGGCGGCGCGAAGGTGGCGTGGTTCAAGGACCCCGACGGCAACACGCTATCGGTGTCGCAACACGTCGAATAGAACCCATCCGCAGATTGCGCAGATGTACGCAGACGAATCGATTCTCCATCTGCGTCAATCTGCGTCATCCGCGGATTGCCTTCGATGACTGCCACCGGCCGTTTCGCGCCGTCCCCCACCGGTCCTCTCCACCTCGGCAGTCTGGTCGCGGCGGTCGGATCGTGGCTGCACGCTCGCAAGGCAGACGGCCGGTGGCTGGTGCGGATGGAGGATCTCGATACGCCGCGCGTCATCGCAGGATCGGCGGACGAGATCCTTCGCGCGCTCGAGCGATACGGACTCACGTGGGACGGCCATGTCGTCTATCAATCGCGGCGGATCGCGTTGTACGACGATGCGCTGAACGCGTTGCGCGCGAAAAATCTCATCTACGACTGCGGCTGCTCGCGTGCCGATCTGGCGCGCGCTGCCTCGGCGCCACTCGGACGCGAGCCTGTGTATCCCGGCACGTGCCGCGACGGATTGCCTGCCGGACGCGTTGCGCGTGCCGTTCGTTTTCGCACCTCGCACGAGATCATCGGCTTCGACGACAGGCTTCGCGGACATGTCGAGGAAGACGTCGCCGCGGAGACCGGCGACTTCGTCGTCCGCCGCGCGGACGGCGTGTACGCGTATCAACTGGCGGTGGTCGTCGATGACGCGGCGCAGAACATTACGCAGGTCGTTCGCGGCGCCGATCTGCTCACGTCAACCGCGCGTCAGATCTCTCTTCAACACGCCCTCGGATTCCCGACTCCGTCGTACGCGCATCTGCCGCTGGCTTTGAATGCTAATGGCTCCAAGCTCGGCAAACGCGACGGCGCGTTGCCGCTGCCGTCTCTCGACGAGAAGCGCGTCAGCGAGACTCTTTCGTTCGCGCTGCGATTCCTCGGAACCGAGGTCGCACTCGACACACCTTCGCGGATGTTGCGCGAGGCGTTGGGGAAGAGTCTGTGATCTTGCAAAAGCACAGACAAGAGTGTCTGTGCGGGTGGGAGGGAGAATCACAGCTTCAGAATCAACTTCGTCATGTCGTGCTGATTGCCGTCCGGATCGGTGCCGTAGCCGGGCATCACGTGAGAAGTGAAGCCGAGGTTCTGCAGGGTCGTCACGGCGTCGGCTTCGAGGTCGGAGATCAGCATCGCGTTGAGATGGCGGAGGCCGTTTTCGCGGGCGATGCCGATGAACTGGTTCACTAACAGCGTGCCGAGGCCGACGCCGCGAAAGACGGGATCGATCATCCACTTGATGCGGCCGGCCAGGCGGAGCGGACCGCCGTGTCGGCGATGCAGGGTGGCGTCGGCGACGATGCGGTGACCGTCGAGCGCGAGCAGCGGAAAGACCTTCGCGTAGTCGATGTCGCGCCCCCACATTTCGATCAGCGACCGGTTCTCGATGTGATCCCAGGCGAAGCGGCGATACGCGATGGGAAGGTGCTGGAAGAACTCGAACAACGCGTCAACGTCCTTCGCGGCGAAGGGACGGAGCAGAACTCTGCGGCCGTCGCGCAGGACGGCCTCCTGCGGATAGCGATGCGGCATGTGCGAGATATATCACAAGGCGTTTCTCCTCCGCCTCTCCGCGTGCTCCGCGCGAACCCGTCCCCTCAACCCAACTCGGCAGGATCTCCAACCCGAATCGTCCCGCCCTCGACGATCTCCCCAAAAACTCCGGCGCGCCAGTTCGGGTCAAGCGCGTTGCGCAGCCCGGCCTGCGCCTCCTCCATCTGGTGGCAGGGCCGCGTCTCGCCGAGGATGCGCACGAGGCAGTTGCCGAGGCGAAGAAGTCTGCCGCGCGAGTGGGCGAGCGTGATGCCGCGCAGCATCACGTTCGCGCGGCGCTTCGATGGATCGACGTCGTGGCCCGTTTCCGCGGCCGCTTCGCCCCACGCCGCTTCATCGATAATCGTGATCTGGCGGCGCCGTCCCTGATCCGCATTGCCGACCAGACCGCGGCCGGCGATCGCGTCCGCGGTTTCCACGGCATCCATCACGCCGCCATGCGCGCGCTTGATCCAGATGTTGACGACCTCGCCAGTCACGGTTTGGCCTCCGCGCGACGCTTGATTGCTTCGAGCCAGCTCCAGCGGATGATGCCGCTGCCGGGACGGATGAAGCGCCAGTAGATTGCAAACTTGCGGCGATCGGCGTCCGTCTTCGCGAAGACGCGTGTCTCGGTCGTCACGAGGCCGTCGCGATCGACATGAAAGTTCATCAGCGCCAATGTTCGCGGTGCGACTCGTGTACCGATGACCATCTCGCGCGGCGCGTCGTCATCCAACATCCGGAATCCGCTCTGCAACGCCACGTCAAGAATCGGCTTGGCCGGCGGTGCGTGGAGGATGCTCTCCTTTTCGCGGCAGCGCCCCATGCAACGGATCGCCGTGAGAATCCGGAAAAAGCGGATTTCACTCGCGGTCACGTTGCGGATGGCGGCGTAGATCTGTTCCGGCGGCGCCGCGATCCGGATTTCGTGGCGTTCGACGAACTGCCAGCGCGGCATGCGCCCGTCGAGTTTCGACGCGGCCGTCGATACGCGCTCCTCCCCCGCCGGCCAGATCAACGCGATCAGAACGAGCGCGGCTCCGGTCGCGATCACTGCCGCCGCGCGACGCCGCGTACGGTGCCAGAGCATCGCGATCGCGCCGACGATGACCGCGAACAGGCCGCCGTAAAGCAAGACCGATAGGAGCATCGACGCGAGTGTAATCGCACAAAACTCCGTCGATGACAACGCCATTCGCAGGTGAACGCGTCGCGCGCGGAGGCGCGCTTTCACAATGCAGCCCCGCGCTCTGCGCGGGGTACGGCGGCATCGCGCAGGGGTTGTCGGCCGCGGAGGCCGCCGACACAAGATCTTGCGCCTCTGCGCGCCGTTATCTCGAGGCGTCGAACGCCGCCTGCAGTTCCGCGATCAACGCACGGACATCGTCCTCGCGGCCGTGCCAGGCGGCGGGCGTGTTCTGGAACAGCGCGATCTGCCAGCGAGCACCGTGCTTGACGGCGATGAGAGTCTGCACGGCATTCGTGGCGCGATTGATCTCCGACTTGCCCGGCGGAACCATTCCGGCGTGCGCGCGCAGAAGCATCACGTCCGGCGCGAGCTCCCGTACCTCGTGGATGAGCGTCACGTACGACGCCACTTTGTGGTCGGCGAAAACGCCGCCGAGGTACGACGCGATCTGCTCGCGGCCGCTCACCTCGCTGCCGTCGAATCCGACGATCTGGCCGTCGTCGGCGAAGTCGCGCGTCATCGCCGCGGCATCGCCGGCATTCCATCCGGCGATCATGCGCTCGTAGAGATCGCGTACGTCCGCGGCGTTCATGCGCTGAGCGATGCCGTGCACGCGCGGCATCGGCGCGCGGCGGCGGGGATCATCTCCAGGCATTCCGGACAGGCCTTCATCTGCTGCGCCGGCGGAGCGGCCACCGGCTTCACCAGCGCCCGCACGATCAGGTAGACCACGAACGAGATCGCGACGAAGTCGATGAGCGTGCCGAGGAAGTGGCCGTAGAGGATGGCGCTCTCCGAGACCTTGCCGGCAGCATCGGTCGTCGTGCGGAGAACAAATTTTGCCTGCCGCCAGTCGCCGCCGGGAAGGAAGAGACCGATGACCGGCATCAGGATGTCCGCGGCGAGCGCGGAAACGACGCTGCCCACCGCAGCGCCGATGATCACGCCGATCGCCAGCGCCAGCGCGTTCGTCTTCGTCAGGAATCCCCGAAATTCAGCAATCATGATGGCGGGATCATAGCTGACGCCGCTGTTGTATCGTTCGCGAATGCCTCAATTGATGCGCAGCGCGCCGTATTTTCCGGTCGCCGACGTCACCGCGTCCGCGCGTCATTACGAGACGGTGCTCGGATTCAAAGCCGAATACGCCGCCGGCCACGAATTCGCCATTGTGAGCCGCGACGGACTGGCCATCATGCTGCGGCATGTTGACGATGCATCGAAGATCGTCCCCAACGAAGCACAGGGCGGGACGTGGGATGTCTTCTTCTGGATTACGGATGCGCAATTGCTGCACGACGAACTGAAAGCGAACGGTGCCGACATCGTCTATGGCCCGATCGTCCAGACCGCCTACGCAATGAAAGAATTCGCCGTCCGCGATCGTGACGGTCACGTCCTCGGCTTCGGTCAGGACTGGGCCGAAGGCGACGGCGCCTGAGCCGGTGCCCCTCTGTTCTCTCCGCCTCCCCGCGGCCTCCGCGTGAACCCGTTCTCTCTAGCATCCGACCGCGACGTGTCCGAAATCGGCGAAGGCGTCTATCGTTTGAAGAAAACGGCGAGCGTGGCGGCGACGATGGCGTAGAAAATCCAGGGCAGCGTCACGAAGCCAGACTGACGCGAGGCCAGCCGTTTGGGCGTCATCGCCGCGTCGTAAGGCTTACTGCTGATGGTCAGGCGGCTGCGGTGGCACGATGCGCGGCGGGCTCGTGGAGAGCTCCATTTTCCGCACGGCCAGTCCGTGGGGCACATGACTCAGAATGGGCAGACAGCTCGGGCATGCAATCGGCTCCGGATCAAGCCCCTCGGTGAGTGACTCCGCATCATCATGAGGCTTCGGCTTCGCTTTCGGCGCCGACGCCATAGGAACAACGCGCGGCGCGACGGGCTCCTGCGCTGCCACCTCCGGCATTTTCGCAAGCGTAGGCTGAAGCCGCGTCGTCGTCACGTGCGCGGATGCGCCGGCGCGGGCGAGGGTTTCGTTGGTGATCACGACGCCCTGCTTCTTTCCGGTCCGGGTGGAACGCTTCGCGGCGGCGACGAGCGCCGAATCCTGCGGCGATGACGATTGCGAAGTCTGTCCGTCAGCGAAGGACGGTAGAGCCAGCGCGGAAGCAATCAGAAGGACAGCGATCTTCATGGCGTTCTGGGCATGGTACGCCGGTCGGTGACATCGAGCGGAACATAGTAGCCGCGGCGCCGCGTTTCGGAACAAAGCAAAGGAAATAATCACATGCGATTTCAGATGAAAAAGACCCTCCTCGCAATCGCCCTGGCCACCCTCGGCGTGAGCTGCGGCGCGAATGCGGACGCGGTCAACAAGCCGATCCCGGCTCCCGAAGTCGATACGCCTGCCGCCGAGCCGAACGGGCCGCAGGTCGCGGTGCTGGCGGGCGGCTGTTTCTGGGGATTGCAGGGGATGTTCGAGCACGTGCAGGGCGTGACGCGCGTCGTGGCTGGGTATTCGGGCGGCGAGAAGTCCACCGCGCACTACGAGCTGGTCGGCACCGAGCGCACCGGTCACGCGGAATCCGTTCAGATCACCTTCGATCCGAAGAAGATCTCGTACGGCCAACTGCTGCGGCTCTTCTTCTCCGTTGCGCACGATCCGACGGAACTCGACCGGCAGGGTCCGGATCGCGGGCCGAGCTATCGCTCCGAGATCTTTTTCGCGTCCCCGTCGCAGGAGCGCGTCGCGCGCTCGTACGTGGAGCAGCTCACGAAGGCGAAGGTGTTCGCATCGCCGATCGTCACGAAGATCGAGCCGTTGAAGGGGTTCTATGCGGCCGAGGATTACCACCAGGATTACCTGATCCACAATCCGCATCAGCCGTACATCGTTTACAACGATCTGCCGAAGATCGAGGCGCTGAAGCAGGTCTATCCGCAGATTTATCGCGCCACGCCAGTCGCGCTGCGGTAAGCGCACGTTACGTGGCAGTCTCGCGAACCTGAATCACGTTGCCTTCCGGATCGTGCCCGTCGCATGCGCGGAACCCGCGCACTTCCCACTCGTGCTGCGCAGCCTTGATCGCTCCGCCATTCGCGGCGGCGAGCGCGCGCGCCGCGGCGATGCTGGCAACGGGCAGGCACAATTTAACGTACGAGTCTTCCCGCACACGGATCGCCGCAGGACTGACTCGTGGTTCACCGGACAAGCGGTGAATGACCAGCTCGAAGCCTTCCGCCTCCATGACCACGTAGCCTTCATCCTCGAGCAGGACGCTCATCGAGGCCAGTTCGCGGTAGAACGTGCTGACGCGGCGGACGTCGGCAACGAAGACGACCACGCCTGGCGTCGGTTTGACGGACGGTGCAATCTTCATGAGGGAATCATAGGGTCAGACCTTCGCTCTTCGACGAAGAGCGAAGGTGTGACCCTACTTTCGCCGGTTGCTAGCCGGACCTGGCTCTGAAAGCCATATACGCAAAGATGATCACGAGAATGACGAGAAACACTCTCCCCATCCCCATCATTCGCGAATGCGCCACGTGACGCGTTCCTTTCGGTTTGATCCCTGTCACCGCCGCAATCGCGGTAAGGAGCACCGCCAACCCCAACCAGACGAGCCAGCTCACGCTATAGACCCCTGACCTGTACGGCCACCAGAAGGAGCGCGTAGCCGATGATCCACGACCAACTGGCGATGTCCGCGCTGACGTGGATGACCGCAAAGTGCGCCGCGATCGCGACGAGGAAAAGGATCAGCGACACAATCCACGTGATGAATTTCGGGGCGTTGGTCCGTCTTGCCATAGTCGATACTCCAATGCGGCATCGCCGCGCGTACAACGTTTTGAGGTTTTTGGTGGGGCAGACAGCGGGAAGGTTCGGCCGCTCTTTATCGGGATGGAAATGTCCCTGCAAGGAACAAGCCGCGAACGCGGAACTCGGGCGACTCTGCTACCCTCGCCGCGGTTGAAAAAGTCGATCGATTGGTCGCCGAATGAACGGCGGATACTGGCGGGCCTGAAGACGCCCGCCCACATCCAGCAGTTTCTCGACGAACTGGATTACGACGAACGAGGCGGCGCCGCCTCTCCCCGCGCGGTCATGAGGAACGGGAAGGCGCAATGCTTCAGCGGCGCACTCTTCGCCGCCGCCGCTCTGCGCGAGCTCGGTCATCCGCCACGCCTCATGTACATGGACGCCGCCAGCGACGACGGTCACTGCCTGGCGCTTTACGAAACCGGCGGCCTTTGGGGCGCCGTCGCGAAATCGAACTTCACCACCATCCGTTCCCGCGAAGCCATCTATCCCTACATCGCCCTCGGGCTCAGCTACTTCGACGGCTTCTTCAACGTCTACGGCAAACGATCGATGCGCGCCTTCACCGTCCCGGTCGAGCTGGAGCGATTCGAGCCCCGCGGCTGGCGCTTCAGCGGAGGACAGTTGATGTACATCGACCGCGCCATCGACGACGCCCCGCGAGCCTGGAAATTGCCCCGCAAACGAATCCCCGGCGTCAGCCCTGTAAGCGAAGCACTACGGAGCGCCGGGCTGGCCGGCGCCAATCCAGCCGGTCTATGGCGCCGCTCTTAGTCGCCTGTCCGCGGCAGTTCCCGGATTTCGACAGTGCCGCCTGATTCATAGACAGGATTCCTTGGGCTACGACCCACTCGGAATTACGGAGAGGAAACGCCAGACCTTGCGGCAGGTGGCGTCGAAGAATTTCTGTTCGTCTTTAACGGGTAAGTTGGGGTCGTATCTGGAAAATCAACTTCCGGACTGGGGTGATCCTGCGTTAAGTTGATTTTCCAGATGCGACCCCAACTTATTACGGAGATGAAGCTGTCCGTCGAGAGCGAGGCTTTGGTGATGCCGAGGAGGAGGGGGGTGCCGTCGGCGGGCTCGCCGCCGCGGGTCATCACCTTCTCTTCTCGGCTTGGATACCGCCTCAGGCGTGGATGCGCACCTTCTCGTACAGAAACTCCGGCGCTATGTCGGCACCGTTCGGCCAACAGATCGTGCCGTACTGGGCGAGGGAGAAGTTGCGGAAGTAGTTCACGTCCTTCAGCGGTTCGAAGACGGAACCCCAGAGTTCGTCAGTAAGGTCGATTTCGCCTTCGCTGCCGTCGGCGAATTTTGCCCAGATAGTGAAGTCGCGAACATATCGTGCGTCGGTGACTGTGTAGTACATGTGAGTCAATCCAGAGGGTCGATCTTCTTCAGAGTTGCGCCGGCTTGAGCGAGGTTCCAGTCATCCAGCAGTTCCGTGCGATGAAGATGCCACCACTCCAGTACGAGTGCAAGCGCCCTCCGCTGCATCTGGCCGCTCACGCTTCCGTCGGAGATGCGGACCGAGATGTCCGCGCCCGCGTACCACGCGTGAAAGTGCGGAGGGTCATGCTCGCGGTAGTTGATCGCTCGCGGGTAAGTTGGTCGCTCGCGGGTAAGTTGGGGTCGTATCTGGAAATCAACTTCCGGACTGGGGTGATCCTGCGTTAAGTTGATTTTCCAGATGCGACCCCAACTTAAAAATAGAAATTTCGAGCTGATCCCAACAGGTAAAGCCGCGAGCGTGCCGTTCCCCGCCATGCTTTCTCGCAAGCTGATCGAACTCGGACCGGGAAAAGACGTTGAGAATCTGACGGAAAACGCTGCATACTCGGTTCATCGCCGGGGAGCCTCCTGTACGTTTTCTTTCGCAAGATCAACTGTACAGGCCCCGGCGACTTCGCGTCATCCGCCTCGCGCCATTCTCATGAAGCTAATTTGGACAGGAGTGATTTCAAATAATCAGGGAGAGGAATTCGAACATGAGCTTGACGTGGCCGGCGAAGCCGCCGCAACAGAAGCACCAAGGTCGCCGACGCCATAGTACGACATGCCGACGAGAGATCACGGAATCAACGCGTTGCTCCTTACCTCGGCAAAAACGAGGACAGTTGCTCTTTGTCGAACACCGACACCAACGCGCTCAATTTGCAGTCGAGGGCGGAAGCAAGGCGAATCATTGTGAGGAGATTCGGCAGCTTCATGCCGCGCTCGATGGAACTGATGTGGTTTTGAGGGATGCCGGTGGCGTCTGCGAGCAGGACCTGCGTGATCCCGCGCTTACTTCGAAGCTCCCGTAACCGGTCGCCGAACAGTCTGCCGGCCGGCGTCACCGCGGCCAAAGATGAAATCTCCCGTTGACTTGATGACTTCGTGCATATATGCTGTAGGTCATACGAATGGGGCACACGAATATGACCAAGCCCGATGACACCGATCGCATCCGCGCCATCTTCCTACATCCTGACCCTCGCGTCACGGTCGCCGATGCGACACAGAAGCTTGGATGGACCTCGAAGCGGATGAAGCAGGCGGTTCGCAACGGGGAGATCGCGGTCGGTGGCACGAGCAGTGGTGAGGGCATCGAGTTGGAAGAGGTGGTGGAAATCGCGCTGTCCCTCTGGTCGGTAACGGAGATCGAGGAAGCGTTGGGAGCGAGAGCACGAGAAATCCTGCCGCCGAAGTTGCGGACGCAGATTCTCCGCACGCGGTTGCCACAGTATCTGATCGACATGCTCCAGCATCTGGCATCGGCGGAGCACGCCTCGCTGGAGCTGTTTCTATCGCGGGAGCTACAGGATTTGGCCAGCACGCGGCGGGATGCGCTGGCGCGCGAACTGCCTGGATTTGCTGAGGCATTCGACTGGCCGCGGAAAAACGAGACGCGCCCGAGCTGCTAACTAAATCAGAGGCGAAGGAGCATTGATGATGCGTCGCCATCACAATCGCAAATCAAAGCCGAGGCCATTTCTCTTGCGCGCGACGCGCGGAACGCGTCGACCGTCACTCCACGCATCAACCGCGACGTCCGTCGAGAAGCCGACGAACGGCCTGCGCGAGTCACGAAGGAACGGCGTTCGCACGCTCACGGTTTCCGTGCTGTTGCGGCAGCGATCCTCGAGCCGCGGCGGACACGATCGCGTTCCGTTTCTGCGTGTGAGCGGTCAGTGGCTAGAGCAGTGCGGGTTCGTGATCGGGGCGCAGTACTCTGTCACGGCGACGCCGGGACAGTTGATGCTGACGCTCGCCGAGCCTGACGGATCGGATGAACGGTCGGCAGCGTGAGTCGCGAGGACACCAACGGACGCCGACGATCGAAGGTGCAGTCCCTTCTCTTCTTATCTCAGTTTTTTATGGCAAACAGTGCAATGCTGGTGTCTGCTTCCGCACGAATGACATAGAAAGTGTCCCCCCTCGCATGTCTTGCCACCCGATGTGTCTTTATCTTCACCACAATTATCGCAAACGCGTTTCCCCATACATTCCTCCATCAAATCTCTGCAGAATTGGCTCGTGCAGCCGTGTACTACAACGGTTTGAACTTCAGGCCGCCGCCAAGTACTCCGAGGGCGCTGAAGTCTAAGTGATACCGGCACGCGATGCCGTCGAATATTTTGATCGTCGCAGCATTTGAAAGACCACCGCCGCTGACTTCCACACGATGGAGTCCGGCGAGAAGATCAAACGTGGCTGTGCCACCTCGAACGAGCTCTCCTACCGCTCGCCCATCTATGACGATCTTGACTTCATACATCGCTCCGGTAAGCGCGGCTGATCGCGTGATCACTAGTTGCCCTGCTCCGCCGGGATATGCTACTCCGCACTTCGGACAGCTCGGCGCTGACGCGGCAACTTGATAGTCGCATTCCTTACACGCCACTAGTGGCACTGCTCACTCCCATCTGGGTTTACGCGCTTCTGTTACGCGCGTTCGTCTTTTACCGGGACGGTGAAACAGTACGCCGTTATTGATGACAACGCAAGGCGGAAAGAGGTAAAAAATAGGATCAGGCTCGCGGCTTGAGCGAGGTTCCAGTCCTCCCACTACTAATTGCCTCCAGTTGATCATGCGGCACGCCGGTCGGCTCACAAACGAATCGGCGATCTTCTCATGAGCCAGGGCGCCCAAGCCTACCACAGCGCCTGCGCATTCCGCTAAAATCGCTACAGTCGGAACCGGCTCGTTGATCACGGTGTATTCGAACCTCAACACAGCCGCAACTCCATTCGGTGACATCTGCATAAGTTGGACAGCCATGTCGGCAGCGGCAATGTTCCCGGCGGCTACTCTGAATATGGGCCATCTCAGTCTCGGCGTAAACTGTCAGTTAGCTTCGCAGGGCATCGTGCAGGGCGTCGTGCACGCGGCGCGCCCAGTCGAGGCTACGGCGTTTCATGTAGAGCGACTTGCCTGAATGGAATTCAACCGCGACGATGAAGATAGGGGTTGTGATGTCTTGATAGAAACCGTACAGATTGAAGCCACAGATTCCGACCGCGAGAAGCCCAACGATGGCACAGACTGCCTTGAATGTCAGAATGCTGACCAGGCCGGCTATAGCGCAGACGGCGTTGATCATCAGTCCTTTTATATCGAGCGGTTCCTTGATGTAGACGACACTTTTGATGGTGTGAAGAGGGTAATAGTTATTCTGATATATTAGCTGGGTTGCCGTTATTGTAACGTCTGAGTCCTGGTAGATAGCTTCGTCACTCATTCGGCTTTGTCCTTCCTGCTGGCGTTTACCTGCGATTCACTCTTAGGAGTGTCGCCAGAGCTAATCGTCCTACCCGAGCTTGTACGATGGGGTCAGACCTTCGGTTCTCGGCTTCATGTTGGCCAGGTTGTCGGCCGAGCTGAAAACCGGCTTGGTCGATTAATCAGAGGGTCCAAAATAATCATGGCCCCGAACAGGAGCGGAACTACGGCGGCCATTTCTCTCAGAGTCGCATGCGGTCTGGTAGTCCGCGACGGACGCCAGCAGGCGTGTAAATGTCCATCTCAGCAATGGAGTGACACAGCGGACGTTTTCCCTACCCCATGTGCGACACATTCTTTCATCCAGGGGCGAACCTCGGCCTCTTTTGCGGCTTCAGGGCGGAGCCAAAGGCGCACTAGCACTTCGGGCGGCCTCGCGGCCGCCCGAAGTAGTTAACAGCAATGGATAGAACCTACTGCTCGTCGTCGAAATCAGCGAGCGATAGTGCTTCCTCGGCGTCGTCGTCGGTTTCGGCGCGGAGGAGGTCTTCGAGGTTGGGCTCGACGGGGACGGGCTCGTCTTTCTCGAGGTAGACCTCGCGATAGACGGGCATGCCTGTTCCGGCGGGGATGAGTCTTCCGACGATGACGTTTTCCTTGAGGCCGCGCAGGTGGTCGACTCGGCCGGAGATGCTGGCTTCGGTGAGCACTCGGGTGGTCTCCTGGAACGAGGCGGCGGAGATGAAGCTGTCGGTTGAGAGGGAAGCTTTGGTGATGCCGAGGAGGAGGGGGGTGCCGTCGGCGGGTTCGCCGCCGCGGTTCATGACCTTCTCGTTCTCTTCCATGAAGCGGAAGCGATCGACCTGTTCATCAACCAGAAAATCAGTATCGCCGACGCGGGTCACGCGAACGCTGCGCAGCATCTGGCGGCAGATGACTTCGATGTGTTTGTCGTTGATGGCGACGGACTGGGAGCGGTAGACCTCCTGGATCTTGTCGACCAGGTAGCGCTGCAGCTCTTTGATGCCGAGGACCGCGAGGACGTCGTGCGGATCGATGGGACCGTCGATGAGCGGGTCGCCGGCGCGAACGCGTTCACCTTCCTGCACGTTGACGTGCACGGAGCGGGGGACGCTGTACTCGTGGCGGGTGCCTTCGTCGGTCTCGATGATGACGCGGCGCATGCCCTTGACCACCGGACCGTGATGCACCGTTCCCTCGACCTCGGAGATGACGGCTTTGTCGCGCGGGTGACGGGCTTCGAACAGCTCGACGACGCGCGGCAGACCGCCGGTGATGTCCTTCGTCTTGGTCGTGGCGCGCGGGATCTTGGCCAGGATGTCGCCCGGGTAGACCTCGTTGCCGTTCTGCACCATGACGTGGGCGCCGGTGGGAAGCAGGTAACGCTTTTCCTCGCTCTTCTTCGATTTGATGGTGATGGTCGGCGTGCGCTTCTCGGCGGTGGCCGACTCGACGATGACCATCTGCGTGAGACCGGTGACGCGGTCGGTTTCCTCGCGGACGTTCTCGCCTTCGACGATGTCTTTGAACGTGACCTTGCCGCCGACCTCGGTGAGAATCGCCGAGGTGAACGGATCCCATTCGACGAGTGGCGAGCCGGCTTCGACGTGCTGACCGTCATGCACCTTCAGCGTCGAACCGTAGACGAGCGCGTAACGCTCCTTCTCGCGGCCGGTCGTGTCGAGGACGGCAGCTTCGCCCTTCTTCGGCTTCTTGATCGCGGCGTCGTCCATGATCAAGAGCTTGCCGTTACGGTTGATGACAACGAGATCGCCGTTCTTGTTCGTGACGGTGGCGACGTTGACGAACTGAATCTTCCCTGGGTTGGTTGCTTCGTGCTTCGACTGCTCAGAAACGCGTGATGCGGTACCGCCGACGTGGAAGGTACGCATGGTGAGCTGCGTGCCCGGCTCGCCGATCGACTCGGCGGCGATGACGCCGACCGCTTCGCCGATCTCGACCATCTTGCCGCTGGCCAGGTTGCGGCCGTAGCAGCGGCGGCAAATGCCGCGGCGGGTTTCGCACGTCAGACCCGAGCGGATCTTGACCTGTTCGATGCCGGCTTCCTGAATCGAGTTCGCGAGCTCGTCGGTGATCTCGTCGTTCTGCGACACCAGGATTTCGCCGGTGAGCGGATCGTAGATGTCTTCCTGCGAGACGCGGCCGACGATGCGGTCGCGGAGCGGCTCGAGAATGTCTCCGCCTTCCATGATCGGGGTGACCACGATGCCGTCGAACGTCTGGCAATCCTGTTCGGTGACGATCACGTCCTGCGCGACGTCGACGAGACGGCGCGTGAGATAGCCGGAGTCGGCGGTCTTGAGGGCCGTATCGGCCAGACCCTTGCGGGCGCCGTGCGTGGAGATGAAGTACTGCAGCACGGAGAGGCCTTCGCGGAAGTTGGCGGTGATGGGGGTCTCGATGACTTCGCCCGAGGGCTTGGACATCAGACCGCGCATACCGGCCAACTGGCGGACCTGCTCCTTGGAACCGCGGGCGCCGGAGTCGGCCATCATGAAGATGGGGTTGAACTCGCCGCGATCGCGCTCTGTGCGGGCCATCTCGCTGAACATCTCATCGGAGACGTTCTCGGTGGCGCGATGCCAGATATCGATGATCTTGTTGTGGCGCTCGCCGTGAGTGATGGCGCCGTCGAGACGCTGGCGCTCGACTTCGAGGACGGCCTTGCGGGCTCCTTCGACGATGTCCTGCTTCTTCGACGGGATGACCATGTCGTCGACGCCGATGGAGACGCCGGCTTTTGTCGCGTAGAGGAAGCCGAGGTCCTTGAGGTCGTCGAGCATCTGCACGGTCAGCGCGTTGCCGAAGTTGACGAACGCGAAGTTCACCAGCTCCTGCAGGGCGCGCTTTTTGAGCAGCCCGTTGATGAAGGGGATCTCGTCGGGCATATGCATCCTGAAGATGACGCGGCCGACGGTGGTCTCGACGATTTTCTTGTCGAGCACCTGAATCTCGGCGTGCATCAAATCCTGATCGTTGAAATGCTTGGTGAGGTCGATGAATTTGCCGGAGACGCGGACGCGGATCGGCGTGAGCAGCTCGACTTCCTTGGCCTGCAGCGCGATGACGACTTCATCGAAACTGCCAAAGACTTTGCCTTCGCCCTTGGCGCCCTTCTTTTCCTTGGTCAGGTAGTAGCAGCCGAGGACGAGATCCTGCGACGGGACGGCGAGCGGCTTGCCGTTTGCCGGCGAGAGGATGTTGTTCGAGGCCAGCATCAGCACCTGCGACTCGACCTGGGCCTTCGGCGACAGCGGGACGTGAACGGCCATCTGGTCGCCATCGAAGTCGGCGTTGAAGGCGGTGCAGACCAGCGGATGAATCTTGATGGCCTTGCCTTCGACGAGCAGCGGCTCGAAGGCCTGAATCCCGAGGCGATGGAGCGTCGGCGCGCGGTTCAGGAGAATCGGATGCTCTTTGATGACCTCTTCGAGCGCATCCCACACTTCGATGGTCTGCAGCTCGACCATCTCTTTCGCGGCCTTGATCGTACCGACCAGGCCCTTCTGCTCGAGACGGTTGTAGATGAACGGCTTGAACAGTTCGAGAGCCATCTTCTTCGGCAGACCGCACTGGTGCAGCTTCAGTTCGGGGCCGACGACGATCACGGAGCGGCCGGAGTAATCGACGCGCTTGCCGAGGAGGTTCTGGCGGAAGCGGCCCTGCTTGCCCTTGAGGGTGTCGGAGAGCGACTTGAGCGGACGATTGTTCGAGCCCTTGAGCACGCGGCCGCGGCGGCCGTTGTCGAAGAGCGCGTCGACCGCTTCCTGCAGCATGCGCTTCTCGTTGCGCACGATGACGTCGGGCGCGCGGAGCTCGAGCAGCTTTTTGAGGCGGTTGTTGCGGTTGATGACGCGGCGATAGAGATCGTTCAGATCCGACGTCGCAAAACGGCCGCCGTCGAGAGGAACGAGCGGACGCAGCTCCGGCGGAATGACCGGGATGACGTCGAGGATCATCCAATCGGGATGATGGCCGGATTTGCGGAAGGCATCGACGACCTTGAGACGCTTGGCCGCCTTCAGCTTTTTGATCTGCGACGTCTCGGTGCGCATCATGAGACGCAGCTCGTCGCTGAGCTCTTCGATGTTTACGCGGCGGAGCAATTCTTTGATGGCTTCGGCGCCCATCTTGGCGACGAACACATCGCCATGCTGGCCGCGAAGCTCGCGATACCGCTCTTCGGTGAGCAGCTCTTTCTCGTCGAGGACGGTGGCCAGGTCGCCCGGGTCAATCGTCACGTACGACTCGAAGTAGAGGATGCGCTCGAGGTCGCGGAGCGCAGGGGCAGCACGGGAGATGACGCGGG
>ERZ1739052.65-NODE-65-length-17973-cov-10.358243_pt1 | contig 17973 bp, 19 predicted proteins | sample MGYA00581761_ERZ1739052 | MGnify/ENA primary metagenome ERZ1739052 (study PRJEB42929, sample SAMN08275524) | rhizosphere metagenome | isolation source: Rhizospheric soil replicate 1 | host: Colobanthus quitensis and Deschampsia antarctica | place: Antarctica...
CCGACGTCGTGAGTCGCCACTAGCTGGGGCGGTGCCCCGCGGGAGGCGCGGGGGACGGCGGGGGGCAGCGCCGTGGCCGGAGCCCGGCCCGATCACGCCGACTGGTTCGCCGCGTTCGGCCGCGATATGCAGAAGAATCGCGGGGCGAGCATCGTCGTCGCCGCCGAGGAGCAGCCGCCCGCGGTACACGCCATCGCCATGGCCATCAACCAGGCCCTCGGCAACATCGGCTCGACGATCACCATCACCGATCCGGTTGAAATCGCGCCGGTCAATCAGCTCGATTCGCTCAAGCAACTCGTGGCCGACATGAACGCTGGCGCCGTCAAGACACTCATCATCCTCGGCGGCAATCCCGCCTACGACGCGCCCGGCGACATCGCATTCGTCAAGGCGATGGACAAGGTGCCGTTCCGCGCCCATCTCTCCCCCTACTACGACGAGACCTCGATGCACGTGCACTGGCACATCCCCGAGACGCATTACCTCGAGTCGTGGAGCGACGCCCGCGCGCACGACGGCACGGTCTCGATCGTCCAGCCGCTGATCGCGCCGCTCTACAACGGTCGCTCCGCGCACGAGCTGCTCGGCGCGCTCCTCGGCGGATTGGATGCATCGCCATACGACGTAGTCCGCGCGTACTGGCAGTCGAAGGCAGGTGGCATCAACTTCGACGCCACCTGGCGCAAGTGGCTGAACGATGGCGTCATCGCGGGATCGGCATTGCCGGCGAGAACCGCGGGCGGGACGCCCGCGCTCCCAGGCGTTACCGCTGCGACGACGAACGGATACGAACTGCGCATCCTCCCCGATCCGAACATCTACGATGGCCGCTACGCGAACAACGCCTGGCTGCAGGAGCTACCGAAACCGCAGACGAAGATCTGCTGGGAAAACGTCGCCCTCGTCAGTCCGAAGACCGCCGTCGCCCTCGGATACGACGACAAACGCCGCGACGATCTCGTCAACGAGAAGCAGACGCTGATCGCCGACGTGAAGTACCGCGGCCGCACGCTCCGCACTCCGATCTGGGTCGTCCCCGGACACGCCGACGGCACGATCACCATGTTCATGGGCTACGGCCGTACGCGCGGCGGCAGAATCGCCACTCCGTCCACGGATACGAAGGGGATGTACGGCCCCGACCTCGCGTCCTTCCACATTTCCGGGAACACGATGGGCGTCGACCTCACGCCGTTCCGTTTCGCGGACGCGCTCAACGGCGGTCCCGGTGCGGACATCGCGCTCACGAACGCCGCGCCGTATGACGTCGCGTGCACTCAGGAGCATCAGAGCCTGAATGCGAGCGACGTCGGCGCCGACCGCGGCATCATCCGCTCGGCTTCGTTCGCCGAATATCTGAAGAAGCCCGACTTCGCGCACGACTACAAGCACGAAGAAGAGCAGAGTTCCGAGTCGATGTACCCGAAGTACGACTACTCCAAGTCGCACGCGTGGGCGATGGTCATCGATACCTCGGTCTGCACCGGCTGCAACGGCTGCGTCGTCGCTTGCCAATCGGAGAACAACATCCCGATCGTCGGCAAGGACCAGGTCGTGGCCGAGCGCGAGATGCACTGGCTGCGCATCGATCGTTACTACAAGGGCGATGCGGACAATCCCGAGGTGTATCACCAGCCGGTGCCGTGCATGCAGTGCGAGCAGGCGCCGTGTGAGCCGGTCTGCCCGGTCGGCGCAACGTCGCACAGCGGCGAAGGTCTGAACGACATGACCTACAACCGCTGCGTCGGCACGCGCTACTGCTCGAACAACTGCCCGTACAAAGTGCGTCGTTTCAACTTTTTCCACTACAGCGACTACGAGACGCCCGCGCTCAAAGCGCAGCGCAATCCCGACGTCACCGTCCGCACGCGCGGCGTGATGGAAAAGTGTACCTACTGCGTGCAGCGCATCAACGCCGCCAAGATCGACGCCGAAAAACAGGGACGCCGCGTCCGCGACGGCGAAGTCGTCACCGCCTGCCAGCAGGCCTGTCCGACGGATGCGATTGTGTTTGGGGATATGAATGACCCTTCGAGCCACGTGGCGTCATTGAAAGCCGAGCCGACGAACTACGCGCTATTGGCTGAATTGAATACTCGACCGCGCACGACGTACCTCGGCGCGATCAAGAACCCGAATCCTGAGATCAAGGGATAAGAAGTTGAAAGTTCAAATGGTTTCCACGCTTTTTTCATAGTCATGCCGGACCAATCCCCAGCCCACGAAATCCGCCCGGTCTCGCAAGTCATCCCGGAGCGTTTCATCCCCGTTCCCACGGTGGAGCCGGGGCACACGTTTGCGTCGGTCACGGATCAGATCAGCTCCATCGTCCTGCGGAAGCAGATGCCGAAGCTGTGGTGGCTGGGGCTGGCCGTGGGCGTTCTCGGCGTCATGGTGCTTACCGCCACCATCGGCAAGCTGCTCATCGTCGGGGTCGGCATCTGGGGCATCAACCATCCGGTCGGCTGGGGCTTCGACATCCTCAACTTCGTCTGGTGGATCGGCATCGGCCACGCCGGCACGCTGATCTCGGCGATTTTGCTCTTGCTTCGTCAGGAGTGGCGGACGTCGATCAATCGATTCGCCGAAGCGATGACGCTGTTCGCCGTCGCCGCGGCGGGCTTGTATCCCGCGCTGCACACCGGACGGCCGTGGTACGACTTCTGGCTCTTCCCGTATCCGAACACGATGACGTTGTGGCCGCAGTTCCGCAGCCCGCTGATGTGGGACGTCTTCGCTGTCTCGACGTATGCAACTGTTTCCGCGCTCTTCTGGTACGTCGGACTGATCCCCGATCTGGCCACGCTGCGCGACCGCGCTCGCGGCAACGTCTCTCGCGTCATCTACGGCGCGCTCTCTCTCGGCTGGCGCGGTTCGGCCAAGCATTGGTTCCGCTACGAGTCGACGTATCTGTTGCTGGCCGGTTTATCGACGCCGCTCGTTCTCTCCGTCCACACCATCGTCTCCTTCGACTTCGCCGTCGCGCAGATCCCGGGATGGCACGCCACCTTCTTCCCGCCGTACTTTGTCGCCGGCGCCGTCTACGCCGGCTTCGCCATGGTTCTCACACTTGCCATTCCGGCCCGGAAGATGTTCAAGCTCGAAGGCTTCATCACCATGAAGCACCTCGAGAACATGGGCAAGATCATGCTGGCCACCGGCATGATCGTCTTCTACTCCTATGCGATGGAAGCCTTCTTCGCCTACTACAGCGGCAACGGCTACGAGCGCTACATGTGGCTGAACCGCGTGCACGGACCGTACTGGAAGATGTACGCGATGCTCATCGTCTGCAACGGTCTGGCGCCGCAACTGATGTGGTTCCGGCGCATGCGCACTTCCACGGCCGGCCTCTTCCTCACCGCCATGTTCGTCAACGTCGGTATGTGGCTGGAGCGCTTCGTCATCATCCCGACCTCGCTGCACCGCGACTTCCTGCCGTCGTCGTGGGGCATGTACCACGGCACCCGCTGGGACTGGAGCATGTACCTCGGCTCGATCGGCCTGTTCCTCTTCCTGCTCTTCCTCTTCGTCCGCTTCCTGCCGATGATTTCCATCTTCGAGATGCGGACGCTCTTGCCGGAAGCCCAGGCGCATCCGGAAGGACACGAGGCGTAGCGCGATGGCGATCGGCAACGTCAGAACGGGGCTGTACGGCGTGATCGCCGAGTTCACCACGCCGGCGGACCTGACCGCCGCCGCCGAAGCGGCGCGCGATGCCGGCTACACGGAAATGGACGCCTTCTCGCCGTTCCCGATTCACGGTCTGCACGAAGCAGTAGGAATGCGCTCCGCCGGCATGTTGTCGATGTCGGCCATCGTCCTCATGGGCGGGATCATCGGCGGCATCGCCGGCTTCTTCATGTGCTGGTATGCGAACGTGATCAGCTATCCGCTCAACATCGGCGGCAAGCCGTACAACTCGTGGCCCGCCTGGATCCCGATCACCTTCGAGTGCACGATCCTGGTCGCGTCCTTTGCCGCCGTCCTCGGCATGCTGGCGCTCAACGGACTGCCGATGCCGTATCACCCGGTCTTCAACGTGCCGCGCTTCGATCAGGCTTCGCGCGACAAGTTCTTCCTCGTCATCCAGGCCCGCGATCCAAAGTTCGACTTCGACGGCGTCTGGAAATTTCTCGAGGCACTCCATCCACGCGAGGTCGTCGATGTGCCTTGGTAAGAAAACCAGAAACCAGAAACCAGAAACCAGAAGGGCCTTCATACGGCTCCTCATTCTGGTTTCTGGTTTCTGCTTTCTGGTTTCGTGCAGGCAGAAGATGGCCAATCAACCCAAATATGACCCGCTCGAACCGAGCGACTTTTTCTCCGACGGCATGTCCGCCCGTCCGCGCATCCCCGGCACCGTCGCACGCGGCGAGCTGCCACTGGAAGGCTTCCTCGTCACCGGCAAAATCAATAACGCGGACGGCGACGGTTTCCCCTTTGCCGTCACGGCGCAAGTCATGAACCGCGGACAGGAACGCTTCAACATCTACTGCTCGCCGTGCCACGGACGGCGCGGCGACGGCAACGGCATGATCCCGTCGCGCGGTTTGCGGCATCCGCCGTCGTTTCATACCGAGGCGTTGAGAAACGTGAAGACGGGACACTTTTTCGACGTGATGACGAACGGATTCGGCGCCATGCCGCCGTACAACGTGCAGGTTCCGGTCAACGACCGATGGGCGATCATCGCCTACATCCGCGCGCTGCAACTGAGCCAGAACGGCACGGTCAACGACCTGCCGCCGGCGCAGCGCGCGCAACTCGGAGGTGCGCGATGACAGCGGACGCGCGCAGCAGCACGCCGGTCACCGGCATCGCCCGCTGGCGGATGCCGTCGCTCATCGCCGGCATCGTCGGGCTCGCGCTCAGCATCGTTGGCTACTTCGTGAATCCGCAGACGTTCTTCCGCGCGTATCTGCCGAGTTTCCTCTTCTGGTTCTCGATCGTGGCCGGCTCGCTGGCCGTGCTGATGCTGCAATACGTCACCGGCGGCGAGTGGGGTCTGATGATCCGCCGCCCGCTCGGCGCCTCGGCGCGCACGATGATGTGGATGGTGCTCTTCTTCATCCCCATCGTCTTCGGGATGAAATACCTGTACCCCTGGTCCGACACGGCCTGGGCCGCGGCCGACGAAAACGTGAGTCAGAAACTCGACTGGCTGAACTGGAAGCGCTTCGTCCTCTTCGCCGCTCTCTACTTCGCGCTCTGGAACCTCTGGGCGTGGCGAATCCGTAATCTCTCGCTCAAGTTCTACGAAGACCGCTCGCCCTTCACGGAGCTCAAACGCCGCAAGTGGGCTGCGTCGGGTCTGGTGATGATCGTGCTCACGCTCACCTTCGCATCGATCGACTGGATGCTGTCGACCGAACCAAAATTCAGTTCGACGATGTACGGCATCACTTTCGTGGTCGGCTGCGGACTTTCCGCGCTGGCCTTCGTCACGTTCTTCCTCGCCCAGCTCGCCGGCACCGACGCCATGCGCGGCGTGCTCAAGCCGACGCACATGCGCGACCTCGGCAATCTGATGCTGGCGTTCGTGATGTTCTACGCCTACACGACCTTCTCCGAGTTCCTGCTGATCTGGTACGCCAACATCCACGAGGAAATCCCGCACTACCTCGTGCGCAACAGCGGCACGTGGGGCGCGGTCGCGTTCAGCGTGGCCATGTTCCACTTCTTTCTGCCGTTCGGTTTACTTCTGATGCGGCCGATCAAAGACAAGCCCAAGACGATCGCCATCGTGGCCGTGATCGTGATCGCGATGCGCTACGTCGTCCTCTACTGGCTGGTCGCGCCGTCGTGGTACGGCGAGCACTTCACCTGGTCGTGGATGGACCTGACCTCGCTCGCCGGCATCGGCGGCGTCTGGATCTGGGCCTTCATCGGCCAGCTCCGCGGCCAGACCATCATTCCGATTCACGAAACGTGGGTCGAAGAAGCCATTCGCGAAGGAGCGCTGAAAGTCAATGCCTGAACACGCTCCCTACCGCGACGGCGACATCGTCAATCCCGAGACGCGTCACGAAGACAGCGACGTCAACGTCCGCGCTCTACTTTGGGCCGTAGTGATCTTCATCGTCTTCGCATTCGTCACGCACGCCGTGCTCTACCTGCAGTTCCACGCCTACGCAAAGCACTTCCGAAACGAGTCGTCGCAACCGCTGACGATGATGCAGCGTCCATCGAACGTTCCGCCAGCGCCGCGCCTCCAGCCATTCCCGAACGCCAAGGTTCCGCCGAACGCGAGCACGCCGCTGACCGACATGGCCGACATGCGCGCCGCCGAGGATGAAGCCCTCAACAAACCGGGTTGGGTCGACAAACAAAAAGGCATCGTGAGACTCCCGATCGAAACCGCCAAACAACTGGTCGTGCAGCGCGGGCTGCCGGTGGTGAATCCATGAAGTTTTGTACGAAAGTCTTTTCACGCGGAGACGCGGAGTCGCGGAGAGAACCGCTTTTCTCCGCGTCCCCGCGTCTCCGCGTGAAAACGTTTCTCTTTCTAGTGCTCGCGACGCTGCCGATCTACGCCGAAAACTCGTCAACCCCACCAACACTCCCCGGCAAAGTAGCCATCACACAAAACCTCAACACCCAACTCCCGCTCGATCTCATGCTAAGAGACGAAACCGGCAACGTCGTGAGACTCGGCCAGTACTTCAATCACGGCAAGCCGGTCCTGCTCAACTTCATGTACTACCGCTGCCCGATGCTCTGTCCGATGGTCATGGACGGCGTCACGAACGCACTCACCGAGCTGCGCTTCGACATCGGCAAAGAGTTCGACGTCGTCACCATCAGCATCGATCCGCGCGACACGCCCGAGCAGGCCGCGATGAAAAAGACGCAGTACGTCAATCGCTACGGCCGCTTCGGCGCCGCGAATGGCTGGCACTTTCTGACGGGACCGGAAAGCGCCACGAAGCGGCTCACGAAGATCGCCGGATTCGAATTCGCCTACGACCCGAAGATGGATCAATTTGCGCACGGCGCCGTCCTGCTGGCGGTCACGCCGCAGGGCCGTGTCTCGCGTTACCTCTACGGCTTCACGTACCAGCCGCGCGATCTCCGTCTGGCCCTCGTCGAAGCCTCGGCCGGAAAAATCGGCACCGCCTCCGACTCCATCCTTCTCCTCTGCTACCACTACGATCCGGCCACCGGCCGTTACAGCCGCAGCGCGATGAACTTCGTCCGCGCCGGCGGCGTGGCCACCATGCTTGGCCTGTTCGGATTCATCCTCATCATGATCCGCAGAGAGCACGCTCGATGATGCTTTCCGATTTCCCGCTGTGGCCGGAACAGGCCTCGACCTTCGCGCCGGGCGTCGACGCGCTGATGACGTTCATGTGCATCGTCACCGGCAGCGTGTCGGTGCTCATCTTCATCGTCATCTTTTATCTGGCCATCAAGTACCGCCGCACGCCCGAGAACCAGATCGCCCAGGACTACGAGCCGCCGAAAATTCTCGAAGCGGCCTGGATCATCATTCCGTTCATCGTCTTCATGGTCATGTTCGTCTGGGGCTCATGGCTCTACTTCCGCATCCAGCGCGTCCCCGAAAACGCCCTCGACATCTACGCCACCGGCAAGCAGTGGATGTGGAAGTTCCAGCATCCCGCCGGCCAGCGCGAGATCAACACCCTGCACGTTCCGGTCAATCGTCCGATCCGCATCACTCTCGCCTCGGAGGATGTGATCCACAGCCTCTTCTTCCCCGTCTTCCGCGTGAAAGCCGACGTGCTGCCGAACCGCTACAAGACCATGTGGTTCCAGGCCACGAAGACCGGCCGCTTCCACATCTTCTGCGCCGAATATTGCGGCACGCTGCACTCCGGAATGATCGGATGGGTGGAAGTGATGGAGCCGGCCGACTATCAGAAATGGCTGGCCGGCGGCGCGGAAGGCTCGCTCGCCTCGCAAGGCGAGAAGCTCTTCCAGAAATACGCGTGCAACACCTGCCACACGAATGACGCCACCGGCCGCGGCCCTGTCCTCGCGGGCGTGTACGGAACGGCGGTCATGCTGACCGACAACAGCAGCGTCGTCGCCGACGAAAACTACATCCGCGAATCGATCCTCAATCCGCAAGCGAAGATCGTCCGCGGTTTCACAGGCATCATGCCGACGTTCCAGGGCCAGATGAGCGAAGACGATCTGCTCAAGCTCGTCTCCTACGTCCGCTCCCTCGGCGCGCAGAAGACGCCCGTCGTGCCTGTCGAATCACCATCGTCGAAACAAACCAGCGCCGGCTCGCCGCTCAACCCGGGCGCAGGCATTCCGCCGCAGCCAAACAAAGGTACAACGCCATGAGCACAGTGACACTGCACGACGTCCGCTTCGTCGAGCCCGAGGGGACGCGGAATTACGTAACGCACGACTATGGCGCGTTGTCGTGGCTCCTGACCAAGGACCACAAGCGCATCGCCATCCTTTATCTTTTCTCGATCACCGCGATGTTCATTCTCGGCGGCTTCTTCGCCGTGGTCATGCGCATCGAACTGCTCACGCCCGAAGGCGACCTGCTCACCAGCGACACCTACAACAAGTTCTTCACGCTGCACGGCATCGTGATGATCTTCTTCTTCCTGATCCCGTCGATCCCCGCGGTGCTCGGCAACTTCCTTCTGCCATTGATGATTGGCGCGAAGGACCTGGCCTTTCCAAAGATCAACCTACTGAGCTGGTACCTCTACATGATCGCGGCGGTGATGGGGCTGTACATCATCATCACCGGCGGCGTCGACACGGGATGGACGTTCTACACGCCCTTTTCTACCCAATATTCGAACACGCACGTCTTCGGCGTCACGTTCGCCGCGTTCATCGTCGGCTTTTCGTCGATCCTGACCGGCCTCAATTTCCTGGTCACAATCCATCGCATGCGCGCGCCGGGGATGACCTGGTTCCGTCTTCCGCTATTCGTATGGGCGATGTACGCGACGAGCATCGTGCAGCTTCTGGCGACGCCGGTGCTGGCGATCACGCTGGTCATGCTGATGTTCGAGCGCGTCGTTCACGTCGGCATCTTCGATCCCGCCCTCGGCGGCGACCCGCTGCTCTACCAGCACATGTTCTGGTTCTACTCCCACCCGGCCGTCTACATCATGATTCTGCCGGCCATGGGCGTGGCCTCGGAGGTCGTGGCCGCGTTCACTAGGAAGAAGATCTTCGGCTACAGCTTCGTCGCGTACTCATCGCTGGCCATCGCCTTCCTCGGCTTCCTGGTTTGGGCACACCACATGTTCGTCTCCGGGATCTCGGTCTACTCGGCGATGATCTTTTCCTTCCTCAGCTACTTCGTGGCCGTCCCCTCGGCCATCAAAGTCTTCAACTGGACGGCCACGCTGTATCGAGGATCGGTCGCGCTGCTCACGCCGATGCTCTACATCCTCGGCTTCATCGGCCTCTTCACCATCGGCGGCGTCACGGGACTCTTCCTCGCCGCGATCGGCCTCGACGTCCACGTCACCGACACCTACTTCGTCGTCGCGCACTTCCACTACGTCATGGTCGGTGGCGCCGTCATGGCCTACATGGCCGGCCTGCACTTCTGGTGGCCGAAGATCACGGGACGGATGTATCCCGAATGGTGGGCGCGCCTGGCCGCGCTGCTGATTTTCGCCGGCTTCAACCTGACCTTCTTCCCGCAATTCGTCCTCGGCTACCTCGGCATGCCGCGCCGCTACCACGCCTACGCGCCGGAGTTCCAGGTGCTCAACGTCATGTCCACCGCCGGCGCCTCGGTGCTTGCAGCCGGCTACGTCCTTCCGCTGGTCTACCTGCTCTGGTCACTCTGGTACGGACGTCCGGCCGGTCCGAATCCATGGGGTGCCGTCGGATTGGAATGGGCGACGTCATCACCTCCGCCGATGGAAAACTTCCACGAGACGCCGGTGGTGACGTGGGATGCCTACGACTATCCGGCCATGATGAAAGCGATGGGGGAGACGCAGAATGTTTAAAACCAGAAACCAGAAACCAGAAACCAGAAGCGGAGTCAGTTTTTCTGCTCGTTCCGTTTGTGTCGCGCCATTTCTGGTTTCTGGTTTCTGGTTTCTGGTTTCACCGCTGGTTTCACCGCGCGGAGAGACCCTATGAGCGTAGTCACGAACGAAGATTCCGCACACCCGCATCATCCATTTCTCCAACACCACTTCGAAGACCTCGGCCAACAACACGAAGCGTCGACGCTCGGAATGTGGATGTTCCTCTCCACGGAAATCCTCTTCTTCGGCGGCGTCCTCTGCGCGTATTGGGTTTACCGCATCATGTATCCCGAGGCGTGGTCGCTGGCCGCGGAACAGCAGAACAAACTCTACGGCGGCATCAACACGCTGGTGCTCATCGTCAGCTCGCTGACGATGGCGCTGGCGGTCCGCAACGCGCAACTCGGACGGCGCAAAGCAACCGTCGGGATGCTCTTCGCCACGCTCATCTTCGGCGGCGGATTTCTTACGATCAAGAGCATCGAGTACTGGCAGCACTTCCACGAAGGACTCTTCCCCGGCGCCCATTTCACCTGGAACGAAGTGCCCGCGCTCGCGCCGAAGGTGCAGCTCTTCATGACGTTCTACTGGAGCATGACTGGCTTGCACGCGCTGCACATGGTCATCGGCGCCGGCCTTTTGATCTGGATGATGATGCGCGCCTGGCGCGGCGACTTCGGCCCCGAGTACTACGGCCCAGTCGAGATCATGGGCCTCTACTGGCACTTCGTCGACATCGTCTGGATTTTCCTCTTCCCGTTCCTCTACCTGATTCCGGGTCCTCACCATGGCTGACGAACACGCTCACGCTCCGCACGTTCACGTAACCCCGATGTGGGTCTATCTCGCCGTCTTCGCGGCGCTCGCCGCCGGCACGCTGCTGACGTGGTGGGTCTCCACGATCGATTTAGGCTGGATGAACACGCCGATCGCGCTCGTCATCGCCACGACCAAAGCCTTACTGGTCATCCTCTTCTTCATGCACGTCATCCACTCCACGCGCCTGACGTGGGTGGTCGTCATCGGATCATTCCTCTGGCTGGCCGTCCTCTTCGTCCTGACCTTCGCCGATTACCTCACGCGCGTCTGGCAGATCTACTAACGTGCTCTACGCTCTCGTCGCGGCCTCGCTGGTCATCATCTATCTCTGCTACATCTGGATGCAGTCCACCCGCGCCTCCCAACGCCGCACCGAGGCGCAGAACCAAAGGGTGATCGAGCTGCTCAGCGAGATCGCGAGCGCGTTGCGGGAAAGGCGTTGAACCGTTCCCCTACTGCAGCACCAGCGAAACCTTCGTCCCGTTCGTCGCGACGCCGTCCTGAAACGCGTGCGGGTCGGAGGGGTTTTTCGTCAGAGGGTCGCCGTCGGAATCGATGCGGGCTTCGATGCGGACGTTGGCGGGGAGCGGCTGGCCCATCATCGAGTCGGCGGCGCTGAGGTCGATCTCCAGCGGAAAGGTCGGTCCGGCAATCCGTTTGACGGCGGCGGGCGGGCCGGCGGTCTGGCCGGCGGCGCGGGCGATGACGAAGAGGACGGCGTTCGGGGACGGCGCGGCGCCGGCGAGGGTCAGCGTTACGTGCACCGAGGGACCTGTGGATGCGGGCGCCGCAGCGGGCGCAGGTGCCGGATTCTTGGCCTGCTCTTTCATCTTGGACAGCACGTCATCAAGCCGCGCCTTCTGCTCGGGATGGCGGCGTGACGCTTCGGCGATCTGCGCCTCCGCATCGGCGGTCTTGCCGCGCTGGATGTCGTCCCACGCCAACGTCACGTACGCATCGATGAGTTGCGGGTCGGATTTGATGGCGTGCCGCAGCATCTCCGCGGCGGGATCGCGTTGGCCCATCGACATGCGCACGAGCGCTTGATACGTCAGGGCGCGGGCGTCGTCGGGAGTGCGCGCGAGGATGAACTTCGTCTGCTCGAAAACGCCCATCAGATTTTCGCGTTCGAGGTACGCCTTCGCGAGCAGATTGCGCATCTCCAGGTTGTCGGGCGACTTCGCGACGGCGGCTTCGATCTGTTGAAGCGCGGGATCGGGCTGCTGCGCCTGGCCTTGCGGCGCGGAAGCCATCGGAGCGGAAGCCGTCTCCGTTTTCGGCGTCGCCTTTTCCGTGACGAACCAGGCAATGCCGCCGAGCACTGCCACCGAGGTTGCGCCCCAGATGAAACCGCGGATGGAGGCGGCGCGAGTGAGGGCGGCGATGTTGGCGTCCGCGGCGCTGGGAGCGCGGGCGTCTCGCCCGCCGTCGAGCACGATTTTGCCAAGTACGGCGGGCGGGACGCCCGCGCTCCCAGGGCGTTCGTCGAGCGCGCGCAGTACGTCCGCAGTTTCGTGCTCGAGGCGGCGCTGTTCTTCAACGCTGCCGCCGGTTTCTTTGAGCTCGCGCAACTGCTGCAGCAGCACGTCGCGTTTCGCTTCGAGGTCGAGGCGCTCCACGTCCGGCTTCACTGCGCGGCCCTTCATGCCGTACCAGAACATGAAGCCGACGATGAGGCCGGACAGGATCATCCCGCCGGCGCTGAGCCAATCCGTCATTGTTTCTCCACCATCTCACGGACGCGGGCGAGGTACGGATCGTCGGCCGGCTCTTCAGGCGCGGCGGCGACGGGCGCGACTTCCAGCTTCTTCGCTTTCGACACCACCAGCACGAACCCGATGGCTAGGACGACAACCGGAAGGATCCAGACCAGCGCATTCACGCCCTGAAACTTCGGCTTGAGCAGCACGAACTGGCCGTACGACTTTTCGAAGTAGCTGAGGATCTGCTCCTCGGTGTAGCCGCGCGCGAGCAGCTCGCGCACCTGCGCCTTCATGTTAGCGGCCATGATCGACGGCGAATCGCCGATCGCCAGGCCCTGACAAACGGGGCAGCGAAGCTCGGCGGAAATCGCCATCGTCTTTTGCTCGAGTTGCGGACCGGAAAGCGGCGCGCCCTGCGGCTGGCCGACGATCGATGCCGCATCGGGCACTTTGATCTGCAGCAGCGCCAAGAGAAAAAAGATTGCAATCATCGAAGCGCCTTCGCCAGATTCTCCTGCAGTTGTTCGGTCGAAAGCGGTCCTTCAAACTTCGCCACGATCGTCCCCGCAGAATTGATGAAGTACGTCTCGGGCACGCCGCCGACGCCGTAAGCGATCGCGGTCTTGCCATTTGCATCGAGCAGCGTCGGATACGCGCTTCCGCGTTCGGCCAGGAAGCGATTGATCTTGTCCTCGGTATCGTTGAACACCACGCCGATGAACTGTACGTTTGGCAACTGCCGCGCGTTGGCGACGAGAGTCGGATGCTCCTCGTAACACGGCACGCACCACGTCGCCCAGAAGTTGACGATGACCGGCTTGCCGCGGAGCGACGCGAGATCGATCGTCTCGCCGGTATTGACCGACTTCAGCGCGAACGGCGGGGCGGGCTTTCCGATGAGCGGCGAGTCGATGTGCTGCGGATCGTTGCCGAGGCCGGCGAAAAGGACGAAGACGATTGCGGCAACGATGATGATGCCGATGATCAGAACCGTTCGGTTCACGCGATCGCCTCATCGTCGATCGTAGGAGCGCTCTCCGGGACGACGACGTACGTTCGGCGCCGCGCCGGAATCAGCGCGATCAAACCGCCCGCGCCCATCAGCAGCACCGCGCCCCAGATCCAGCCGACCATCGGCATGTTGATGATCAGCAGACCAACCTGATCGCCCTGGATGTTCATGATCGAGAGGTAGTAATCGCGGCCGATCGTCGAGTGGACGGCAGGCGTTCCGATCGGCTCGCGCATCGCCGCGTACTGATTCATGCGCGGCTCCATCGTCGTGACCGGCTGGCCATTCCTGGCGATATTGAACCGCGCAATCGTCGATTGCCGATGCGGCTCCGTGCGCTCCTCGGTGCCGAGGAATGTGACCGTATATCCGGCGAACGCCGTGCTCTGTCCGCGCGTCAGCGTCACTTCCTCCTGCGTGCGCATCGTGCTGCTGACGGCGATGGCGACGAAGACGATGACCGCGCCGGCGTGCACGACGTAGCCGCCGAAACGGCGTCGTCCGCGGCGAAGTTGCGCGTCGATCAGCGCGGGCGCGAAAGAATCACCCTTCTTCAATCGCTGCCGGAGCGGAAGCCACATCTGCGCGAACGTGACATGCATCGCGTAGCCGCCGAAGAGAAGCGTGACCAGCGTCCAAGCGTTGCGGACGCCGAATGCGTATCCGATGATCAACGCGACCGCGCCGGTGATCAGCGGCGGCAGCAGCGCGCGCAGCATCTCTTTCCGCGAAACCTTGCCCCACGGCAGCGCGGGACCGACGCCGAGCAAAAACAGCAGCGCCGTTCCGACCGGCACGACCATCGCGTCGAAATACGGCCGCCCGACGCTCATCTGCTTCCCTTTGATCGCTTCGACCACGAGCGGGAAGACTGTCCCGACGAGCACTGTGAATGTGAAGACGACGAAGAAGAGGTTGTTGACGAGGAACATCCCCTCGCGACTCACCGCGCTCTCGATCCGCCCCTCGGATTCGAGCGAGTCGATGCGCAGCGCAAGCAGGATCACCGAGAAGAGCAGGATCACGGTCAGGAAAACCAGAATCGTCGGACCGATCGAGCTCTGCGTGAACGAATGGACGGAGTTGAAGACGCCCGACCGCGTCATGAACGTGCCGAGGATCGTCAGTAGGAAGCTGGCCTGGATCAGGGTGACCGTCCACCCTTTGAGCACGCCTCGGCGCTCCATGACGATGGCCGAGTGTAACGCGGCGGTCGCGGTGAGCCACGGCAGCAGCGACGCGTTTTCGACCGGATCCCACGCCCAGTAACCACCCCAGCCGAGGACCTCGTACGCCCACCAGCCGCCGAGCATGATGGCGATGGTCAGAAACACCCACGGCAGCAGTAGGGACGCGCGCAGCGGTCGCAGAAATGATTGTCCGAGGCGGCCGCGCAAAAGAGCGGCAGCGGCGAAGCCGAACGGGATCGTCATCCCGACGTAGCCGAGGTAGAGCATCGGCGGGTGGATGATCATCAATAGATGGTTTTGCAGCAGCGGATTCGGTCCCGGCCCTTCGAGCGGCGCCGGATTCACGCTGAGAAACGGATTGGCGGGTCCCGCGATCAGGAAGCTGAAAAAGGCGCCGCATGAAAGCCAGGTGCCGATCGCGAACGGCATGTACTCCTGATGCTCGTTGCGGTTGAACCAAGTCGTCCCCGCGATGTAGATGCCGAGGATGAAGCCCCAGAAAAGGATCGACCCTTCGAGCGACGACCAGAGGCTGACGATCGTGACCCACAACGGCACCTGCGTCGATCCGACATGCGCAACATATTGCACGCTGAAATCGTGCGTGATGAGCGCGTACTCCATGACGCCGGTCGCGAGCACCATCAGCCCCGCGAACGCATACGCGAACCGCTGCGACCACTTCAGCCCCTCGGGCGAACGCTTGGCGCCGGCCGCGTACGCGATGAACGCCCCGGTCGTCGAGACGAGGACGGATGCGAGGATGAGGAAACGTCCGAAGGTGGCGGTCATGGTTTTCTAGTGGTCAGTGGTCAGTGGTCAGGATCAAAAACGACCTGACCACTGACCACTTCTTAGTCCTTCAACCCTTCCGTCGACTTCATCATCTTCTGCAGCTCTTCTCTATTCACCGCGTGGCCGGCCTTCGGGGCGCGGTATTCGTTGTTGTGCGAGACCATCAGGCGGTTGCATTGAAAGTAGCCGGAGCGGGTCATCGTCCCTTCGACGACGACGCCGATGTTCTCGCGGAACATCTGCGGCGGAACGCCGGTCGACTTCACGTGCACGATTCCGGTCGCATCCTTCACGTCGAACTCGAGACCCGAGGCGCCGTTGCGGCCTTTCACCGAATGCGGCGCGACCATTCCGCCAAGGCGGATCGTGGCGCCGTAGGCCTTGTCGCCGGCGGCGTGCAGATCGGTCGGCGTCCAGTAGTAAACGAGATTCTTGCTGATGCCGCCGTACGCGATCACGAGAAACGCGGCGATCGCGACCGCGAAGGCGCCGATCATGAAGAGGCGCGTCTTGCGGCGCATGGCGTCGCTGGCAGTTGGTTCAGTCATCGTTCCTCCGCGCGATTTCGTTGCGCAGGCGCGCGATGACACTGGCGCCGTAGATGGCCAGCACGATGGCGGTCACTGAGTACGCGGCGACGACGAAGCTCCAGCCGCCCGGGATCATTCCGCTCATGCTGTTTCTCCCAACGCCGGCGGCGGCGCCAGCTCGTGTGTCAATCGCATCGAGGCCACGCGCGCGCGCAACATGATGAACGCGGTCATCAAAAAGAGGATGCCGAACGCGTTCATCCGCAGCGGCAGCCAGAACTGGCGCGACACGGTCTCCGGGCTTGATTGCATCTGATGCAGCGAGTTCCACCACCGAACCGAGTAGTAAACGATCGGGACGTCGACGTACGCGATGATCGTGGCCACGGCCGACCAGATGGCGCGCCGCGCGGGGTCATCGACGAATTTGCGCAACGCGAGGATGCCGAGGAAGGCGAAGAGCAGGACCGCGGTCGTGGTCAGACGCGGATCCCAGTCCCACCACACGCCCCACGTCGGCTTGGCCCAGATCGCGCCCTGGCAGCAGAGCAGGAACGCGAGGACGACGCCGACTTCGATGGCTGCCTCCATCCGCGCGTCCCATTTCCAATCGGGCTTGAAAAGGAAGACGACGGCGCAGATGAATGCGAAGGTCATCGCCAGCAGTGCGTTCCACGCCGTCGGTACATGCACGTACATGATTCGCTGGACCTGCCCCATCAACGCCTCGGGCGGTGCGACGAAGAGGCCGATGTACGAGCCGATGGCCAGGAAGACGATGCCGAGGCCGAGGATGATCCACGGCAGCCGCGGAAAACGGTTGTTGTCGACGTTCATGTTTTTACGGACCGATCAGTCTTCGACGACGTACCCAAAAAGAAGTCCGCACAGCGACCAATAAATTGCATCAAACGAGGCCAGCAGGACGATCCATGATCTCACCTGATTCATGGGGTCGCCGAGGATGATCAATGATGTGGCTTTTACGGAAGCGAGTAAAGCAGGAACGATGAGCGGGAAGAGCAGCAGCGGCAGGAGCGTCTGTTTCGACCGCACCTGCGCGGTCATCGCGGCGTAGAGCGTGCCGGGCGCGGAGAGACCGGCCGTGCCGAGAGCGATCACGAGGATGAGCATCAGAACGTGGGTCGTGCCGGCGTCGTAGAGCACAACCATCACCGGAATCAGCGCGATGCCGAGGAGCGTGAGCTGCAGCCAATTCGCGACGGCTTTCCCGTAGTAGAGCGCGCGAGGATTCGCCGGCAGCAGCAGCAGCCCTTCCATGGAGCGATTCTCCATCTCCGCGTGAAAGCTTTCGGCGAGGGTGAGCGTGGACGAGAGGAGCAATCCGAGCCAGAGAAATCCGGCAGAGAATTGTCGGAGCAGTTCGGCGACAGGTCCGACTGCGAAGCTGAAGAGGAGCAGGGCCGCGGCGCCAAAGACGAAGACCGCCATGAACTGCGCGCGGCTGCGCCATTGCAGGAGCAACTCTTTGCGGAGGGCGGCGGTCAGCATGATTTCTTGTCCTGGGCGGCCGCAAGAACTCTGAGGCGCACGCGCGGATCCGCGCGTGATCGCGCGCGAAGGCGCGCTCGACAATTTAGCCCCGCGCTCGGCGCGGGGTTGGCGGCGCGCGCACGCATCGGCGGCCGCGGAGGCGGCTGCCACAAGGTCCGGCGCGGCGCGAGCATTTTTGTAGTGGCCGCCTCCGCGGCCACGAATTTCATCCGCGATCGAGTCCCCCGCCCGGAGCGCGGGGCCGGATTGTCGAGCGCACCGCCGCGCGCAACCGTATTTCACGCGACGAACGCCGCGTACGTGCTTTCCTCCCGCCGTTTCAGGCTGCCCGACCCTGACGACCCCGCCCCCCCGCCCGCCCCTCCCCGCATCCCCCCCCCACCCCCCCCCCCGCCACAGCACCTCCCACCCGGC
>ERZ1739052.66-NODE-66-length-17682-cov-9.264821_pt1 | contig 17682 bp, 14 predicted proteins | sample MGYA00581761_ERZ1739052 | MGnify/ENA primary metagenome ERZ1739052 (study PRJEB42929, sample SAMN08275524) | rhizosphere metagenome | isolation source: Rhizospheric soil replicate 1 | host: Colobanthus quitensis and Deschampsia antarctica | place: Antarctica: Devils...
GGGGATGTGTGTTGTCGTTGCTTGCCATCGGTCGTCTTTGACGGGTGGTTCACGTGTCTGTCCGGGGTGATCGTCGGAGTGCTGTGTGAGGAGATGATGGTGTTCGTTGCGCCGATGGTTGTGGGCGGCGCGGATGCGCCATCGATTTTCGGCGGGAAGGGCGTGGCGAAGTTGGCCGACGCGTATCGCTTTCATTTTTATGGGATGGAGATGGTGGGCGGGAATGTGATGATTACCGCGTACCGATAGAACGGTACGCCTAAATCGCGCGCGCGGAATCCGGCACGATCACCCGCAGCGAGCGCGGCACAATGTCGATTGTGAGCAGCTCAGGAAGCGTGACCGGCTCTCCGTCGAGATGCGCAAATCCGGCGGACGTGCGGCGGATCGCTATGCTGCGTCCGCGCAACGTCACGACGCCGCGGGCGCGATGCAGGTTTCCGGCGAAGAGGTGCGCGGCGATCATCGGCAGGCGCAAGAACGGCGCCTGCTCGATCAGCGTCACATCGAGGATGCCGTCCTGCATCGACGCCAGCGGCGCGATACGCGCGTTGTTCCCGTACTGGCTCGCATTCGCGACGGCAACGACGTACGCGCGATGCCGCGTCATCGATCCATCCACCGTCACTTCATACTCCTCGGCTGCATACCGCGCGAACCCGCGCAGCCCGACGCGCACGTAGGTCGCCAGACCGCGCGTGCCGGCGGCGGCGAATGCGTTGGCAATCCAGGCGTCGAACCCGATCCCCATCATGTTGATGAACGGCGTGCCGTTGACGGTGGCCGTGTCGATGATCTCGACGCGCAATCCGCAGCACGCGCGAATCGCTTTGCGAAAGTTCATCGGCAATCCGAGGTGTCGCGCGAAGCCGTTGCCGGAGCCGGTGGGGACGACGCCGAGCGCGATGTCCGTTCCGATGAGCCGCTTCGCTACTTCGTGAATGGTGCCGTCGCCGCCGACGGCGAAGACGGCTTTCACGCCGCGCGATGTAGCCGAGGCGATGACGTCATCGAGATCCTCTTTCGATCCGCAGGCGGCGATCTCATGATCCCAATCGCACGCCTTCGCGATGAGCGCGGCGGCATCACGCCGGCGATTCGATCCCGAGCGCGCATTGACGAGAAAGAGCGTCTTCACGGCCGTGTCTTCAGAATCTCGATGATCACCGGCTTCACTCCATTGATGATGAATTGGATGCCGATCGCGCCGAGGAGCAGCGACATGATTTTGGTGAAGACGGCGCGGCCGCGGTCGCCGATGATGCGCGAGAGCGGGAGCGCGGAAAGCAGCACCAGCCAGGAAACGACACCGACGGCGACGATGGCCACGATCACTGCCAGCCGCTGCTCGATCTCGGGATAAAGGTTGACCAGGACCATCACCGAGGTGATCGCGCCGGGCCCGGAGAGCATCGGCACGGCGATGGGAACGATGGCGATCGAGGATGGATCGATGTCAGCCTTCTCGACGTCGCTGTCCTCGATCCGCTTCTCGCCGCCGATGTTGAATGCACGCCGATCGTCCGCGATCAGGCTGCGCAGTGCATTCGTCAGAAAGAGGATTCCGCCCATGATCTGAAAGGCGGGCACGGTGATTCCGAAGAAGTTGAAGACGTAGTTGCCGGCGAGGAAAAAAATCGTGAGGACGGCGATGCACGACATGCCGGCCACGAAGGCGACGCTGGCGCGAGTCTTTCGCGACGCACCGTCCGTCAGCGCGATGAACGACGGCGCGACGGCGAGCGGATTCACCATCGTCGCCAACGCGACGAAGGAGAGCAGCGCGACTTTGTACAGCGGCATACGTGATTATCGCGCGGGTTGCGAAGCCGGCGTTACGACGCCGGTAGGCGTCACGGACGGTAACCGGTGGTCGCGCGCGAAGCGCGAGACCACCGGAACGCGCGGCGCGCACGTAAATCGACCCCGGCAGGGGTCGCGTATCAAATACCAACGCTACCGTCCGTGACGCCTCCGGCGTCGGAATCGCTGCTAGGTCTCTACCTCAAACGCGCGATCGACGTCGACGTCGATGTACCAGACCAGGCCTTTGCACGGGCGGCCGGTGATCGTGGACATCGCGGCGCAGTAATTCGCGACCTGCTCGCGATCGCGCGCGATGCGCTCCTGGGATGGTTGTCCGCTTTTGTAATCGACGACGAGATCGACCTCGCCTTCGCGAACGAATCGATCGATGCGGCGTTCGCCGTTCGGCGTCAGCAGCGGAACTTCGCGGCCGAGGAGCTCGGCGTTCGTGATGCGGACGAACGTATCGGATTTCGCAACCTTCGCCAGCCGCTTGCGGACGAGCATTGCCGTCGAGGCATCGGCGCCTTGTTCCGCGGCCAGCGATTTGAGAAGCGGCTCGATCGGCGCGCGGCCATCCCAGATTTCGAGGATGCGATGCAGCAGGATTCCCGCTCCGCGTTTCTGCGCCGAGGCGCGGCGGGTGAGGATGTCGGCGCGCGGCAGAATTTCGGAAAGAGCGGCAGGCGCGGGGAGGGACGGCTCCACGATCGGTGACGACGAAAGGTCAGCTTCGAGTGCGGCGTCGACCAATCGTCGCCGCGTACGCACGCCGGCGCCTTCGCCGGTGACGCGTTCGAAGGCGATGGGGACGGTTTCGCTGCCGATCGTCAACATCTTGACGATGCGCGACGGTCCGTCCGGCCAGGCGATCGAAGCGGGGTTGAAAAGTTCGTCTATGTAGCGATAGAAGCCGTTTTTATGCGGCGCGCCGACCACGAATACCACTTCCTCCTTCGCGCGCGTTACCGCTACGTAGAAAAGCCGCCGAGTTTCCGCCTCCTCCCGCGCTTTGCCGATGTCCTTCAGCGACTTCACCCCGGAGCGCGTGTCGCTCGCCGATAACGTCTCGACCTGCCCGGTCAACACCAGGCTTCGCGGCTCGTCGACGAGGAAAATATTCGGCGGCGGTGAGGGAAATTCGAGGTCGGGAAGGATGACGGTGTCGAACTCGAGCCCTTTCGCGGTATGCACGGTGAGGATGCGAATTGCGTCATCGGTATCGTCGGCGAGCGACGGTTCCATCTCGTCCGGCTGCGCACGGCGACGGGAAATCTCGCTGACGAATTGCCGGACCGATCCGCCGACGCGCTGGTCGTACGCGAACGCGATCGCGCGGACGTGTTCGAGATGACGCAGCGAGCGCTTTCCATCGGCCGAGGCTGTGTAGAGGTTTTCGATTCCGCAGGTGCGGATTACCAGGTCGATCAATTGTGCGACCGTGAGATGACGCGACGCCGACCGCAGCGATTCGAGCACGGATTTGAATTGCTGGTACGTCTCGTTGCCAAGCGCAATCTCCGTATCGGTCAGCGCAACGTACGGCGTGCGCGCCGCCGAAACCTCGGCGCCGCGATCGAAAGGAAAGGCGATGGCGCGAAGAATCGCCAGCAGATCGACGGGCGCGGGCCGATCGAGAAAGAGGCGCGTGGCCGGCAGCACGTAGCGGATGCCGCGCCGGTCGAAGACATCGAGGTAGTCGTCGAGCTTGCCCGTTCGGCGAAGAAGCAGCGCGTACTTGCGAAGATCGCCGCCGCGCTTCTGAATCCACGCTGCGATCGCCTCGGCCTCGGCGACGAAGCGATCCTCGCGATCGCCGCTGACCGGCGCGTCGAGAAACGTGACCGAGGCGTCCGTCTGCGGCTCGTTTCGCGCGGCGGTGAGGCGATGGTAGACGGGCCGGAAAACGTTCGGGTCGGGCGCGGTCTCCGGGAAGATGTACGCGAAAATCGCGTTGATCGCGGCGAGCAGTTGCGGCGTGCTGCGAAACTGCGTCTCCAGCTTGCGATGCTCCGCGCCCGCGGCCAGCAGACCCTGCGTGAAGGCGCCGTACGTTTCTAGGTCGGCCCGCCGGAAGCCGTAGATCGACTGCTTCGGATCGCCGACGATCACTGTGCGGCCGTCGATCACCGCGCCGTCGCTGTTTCGTGCGAGCAGGTCGATGATGTTCGCCTGCACGCGGTCGGTGTCCTGAAATTCGTCGACGAAGATGTAATCGAACTGCTCGCGCGCGCGACGCAAAACGGCCGGATCGGCGAGCACGCTCTGCGTCCGCAACAGAAGATCGTCAAAGTCGACGACGCCGCGCTTCCGCTTTTCTTCTTCGAGAAACGCCGCGAACCGGCGCGTCAGCGCGAGCAGCGAAACGGCCGCGCGATGTGACGAAAGCTGGTCGTAGACCGAGTGGCTCTTCTTGTCCGAGGCGCGCAGGACGCGCAGCGGTTGTTTGTATTGCTCGTTCACTTTGCCGCGTGGCAAGTCAGTGGTGCGAATTTCGTTCGCGATCGGCCGCAGATAGTCGAGCCAGGTCTCGATCGTGCTCCCGCGCGGCGGCGGACGATGCTCGCGGAGATAATCGCAAATGCCGGGAACGGAATCGCATCCCCGCAGTTTTTCGATCGCGATCAGCAACTCGTGCTCGATGAGATCGAGCGCACCGAGGTCGTAGGTGTCATCGAGCAGGAGATCGCGGCGGTCGAGGAGCGGCAGGATGATTAGACGGACCAGGAAGAGATACCCGATATGCTCGAGCAGCACTTCCCAATCGCGCTTTGCCTCGGCGGTCGGATGCAGCCGCGTCTCGTCGTCCACCCAGGCGTCGTACAACTCGCCGTAAAGCAGCGCGCGCTCGAAGCCTTCGATGATCGTGAACTGCGGATCGAGTCCGGCCTCGATTGGGAATTGGCGCAAAAGGTTCTGGCAGAACGAATGGATCGTTTGCGAGCGCAGCGACTCGATGCGTCCGAGCTGCGCGACGCACGCGCGGTGATGCGCATCGCGCTGTGCGCTCGGAACTTCGAACAGCGGCGTGGCGGAGCCGATCGGCCATGAAACGCTTTCGCCGGATTCGAAGCGCAACGCGAGCTCGGTGAGCGCCTGATGAATACGATCGGCGATTTCGCCCGCGGCTTTTTCCGTGAACGTGACCAGGACGATGCGCTCCGGCGACAGCGCCTCATCTCCAAGCAACAGCCGCAACACTTCGGCCACGATCGCGGTGGTTTTGCCGGTTCCGGCGCCGGCTTCGATGACGATGTTGCGGCGCTTCGGTTTGCCGAATGCGAATGCCGACTGGACGGCCACTACGCTCAATCGGCGCCCCCGCCGAGGAGTGTGCGCGGCTCGTTGTGGCGCGTGATCAGGTACTTCTCGGCGAAGTCGTGCTTCGTGCGGCAGGAGTGATTCACGGGGCAGTACTTGCAGGCGTTGAAGTCGGCGTCGTCATCAGCGGGAAAGGCGGGAAAGACGCCGTCGATGATCGAGGAGACGAAGAGATTGAGCGTCTCGCGCAGCTCCGATTCTTTCTCGGACAGCGCGAACGCGAATCGCGTCGCGTTGGTGTCGCTGGTGACGAGCGGCTTGATCGCGCCGCGGACTTTCGAGGCATCGGCGTCGAAAAATTGCGACACGGCCATCGCGTACAGCGCGAGTTGCAGACGCACGCCGCGATCGATTTTCTTGCCGAGGTCTTTGTGGCGCGTGGCCTTGCCGCCTTTGTAGTCGATGATGCGATAGCCGTCCGCGCCGGCGTCGATGCGGTCGATGGTGCCGTCGACGCGCAGATCGACGCCGTCGGCCACACCCATCACAAACGGCTCCGGATGATCCGGCACCTTGCTGTGGCGCGTTTTTCCGAAGCGATATTCGAAATGCTTCGGTCGGAATCCGGTGTCCACGAGATCCGCGAGATCGTGCGCGACGAATTCTCGGAGTATGCGTTTCGTGGCGGTGCGCTCGATCTCGCGCATGGTCGGATTGAACGGCGGAATGTTGCTGGCGATGTCGGCGAAGGCTTCGTCGACGAACGTATCGATGCGATTGCCGATGATGTCGTCGAGTTGCGGCAACGCGGCGGCTGCGCGTGCGTAATCGTCATCCGTCAACGTTTTATAGAGGCGTTCGAGGATGCCGTGATCGAGCTTGCCTTTGTCGCGGGCGTTGAGCTGCAGCTCGTGCTCGGGATCGTCGACGTCGCGTACGCCGAGGATGTGCTTGAAGAAAAACTTTTGCGGACACTCGCCGAAGTCTTCGAGCTGCGTGGGGGAGACGGACGTGATGGCGTTGGCGAGCTTCGCGCGAAGGGTAGCGTCGTCATCTTCGGCGAAGAGGTAGCCGTCGAACACGGACTTCGTTCCCATTTTCGCGAGTAGCTGCAACTGGCGGCGAGATGCTCCTGGGAGCGCGGGCGTCCCGCCCGCATTTGGTTCGTGCCGAGCACCGGCGGGCGGGACGCCCGCGTTCCCAGGGGCATCCTGCCGCTTGATGAAAGATGCGCCGAAATTCTTAAGCAGCTCCGTCTTCCGCTCCGGCTGCTGCGCGATGACAAAACTCTTCAGCAGGGGCGAGGGACGAAGCGTTTTGCCGAATCCATCGCCGCCGGCGAAGGAGAAATGGACTGTGCCCGCGCCGTCGAGGAGAAGCTGAAAGAGCATCCGCTCTTCGTCGCGTCCGTCGCCGATCTCGCGAACGTCGAGACGCTGCCGGTCGAAGTCGGGAAGAAGCGGATCATCGAGCCGCCGCTGCGGAAAGACGTCGTCCTGCATGCGGACGGCGAAGAGGTGCGCGAAGGATCGTCCGCGGAAACGCATGACGTCGGAGCAGAAGATTTCGGGGAGTGGGGCGTGCGGCGATTTCAGCGATTCTTTCTGCAGCGCATCGAGGATCGTGGCGGCGTCGAAACGGACGTTCCACGGATTGGTGCGGCGGAACGTCGCCGCGATGCCGTCGACCGCCTCCGCCGCGACAAGATCAAGATCGGTCTCGATCGCAAACCTGTTCACGGCGTTCGTCAAAAAGTCCGCAGTTTCGGTCGCGCTCAGCGTCGCCTCGGGCGCGAGCGGATCGAGCTCAGCGAGCACCGCGACGTACGCGTCGACCGCGGCGTTGCGCGAAATCGACTTCAGCTCTTCTCTCGTCCCGCCGGCGATGCCGTAACGGCGCGTGGCCATGTCGATCTCGTCGATGTTGAACGCACGCTTCGAAACGAATCCGCCGCGCAGCAGTTCGATGACGTCGCCGCGCGGAAAGCCATTCTCGCGCAGGCGGAGCAGCGTGGCGATCGCGCGTCCGAGGCGGTGCGCGACCAGCGGCGTTTCCTCATTCGTTGATAGTGCAAATCCCTCCGCCGCGGCGAAGCGATTGAGCAGCGCGATGTCGTACGGATCGAGCGTGCGGGCAACGATGCCGATGTCGCGCGGGTCGATGCCCGACTTCAACAACTCACCCGCCGCGTGGGAGGTCTCGCGAAGCTCGATCGTGCGCGTGTCGTATTGCGCGACATCCCATTGCGTTTGCTGGATCGCCGGATTCGCCGCTTGCTCGCCAAACCTCGCGACGAACGGTTCCGCGAATCGATATGCCTCACCCTCGGCCGCCGGAACGTAGACCGCTTCGAGTTTTTCGATCGTCCGCAGCGACTCGACGACGCGGCGCTGCGCGCCGGTCATGTCGTAGAAGCCGGCCACGATCTGCGGCGCGATCGGAACGCGTCCGCTCTCGATGATCGCCGCCGCGCGGCGCAGCAAATCCGCGGGATCGATCGCATTCACTTCTGCGATGAGGCGCTCGTACTCGCGCCACGCGCGCACGAGCAGCTTCGTCCGCGCCGCATTGCGCAGCCGCGCGTTGCGCGCACGCGACTCGAAGTCAGCCAGAGTTAATCCACCGTCGCGCACATCGCGCCAGGACCGATCGATCATCGCCCCAATCCCGCGGCTCTCCATCATCGGATCGTTGATGCTGCGCACAGCGAATCGCATCGCCAGCCGCCGCTCGTTGTCCTTCGCAACGCGAGGAAACTCTCCCGCCCCATTGACGATGCGTGCCGCGAACGTCTCAATCGTCTCGATCCGCAATCCCGCGAACCCGTCCGGCCTGCGCCGCAAAAGCTCGGCCGCGATCGCATTCGCGACTCCGCCCGACGCAACAAGCACTTCGACGCCGCCATCTGCAATCAGACGTTCAGCAACCTCGGCAGCAATGTCGCGGTATCGGGCCAGATGGAGGAGAGGCATGGAGGATTGGAACGCGCATTATCGCATGCGGTATTTTTGACTCACAGCTCTCATACTGCGCCGGACGATGGATTTTTCACTTCAGAGCGACGGATTCGCCACGATGTGGTTCTACATCACGGCTGCTCTCGCGTTTTTCGCGACGGCTCTTATTTTGACGTGGAGAAGACGCCGCCGCGGCGCTCGACCGGGTTTGGGAGTCGCGGTGCTATTGGTTTTGTGCGCGCTTGCGGCCTATTTCGCCTGTGAAGCGTACCTTCCGCCCCCAGCCTTGTGGTACTGAGACCACCGTGAGTCGTCCGGCGACAGCCCTGCTTTCCGGACATCCTGTAGGGAATCGGCGACACTTATTTTGAGTTATCCATCGCATTCGTAGCGACACCGATCGACGCCGTCCGGCGACGGTCCAGGCAGTCCCGAGCATCCCATCGAAGCACCTGCGTGAGCCTCTCTTGCCGGCCGCGTGCAACGCCGAATGACGATGACTGACCCTATGGACGACAGCCCCAATCCCTCTATCCTTCTCGTCGAAGATGACGCCAATGTTCTGACGCTTCTGCGCACCTGCCTCGAGCGAAACGGCTACGAAGTCTCCACCGCCGGAACGCTGGCCGAGGCGCGGCGGCGGTTGGAACGGAGCGATGATTGTGGCCTCGTCATTCTCGATCGGCGTCTGCCGGACGGAGACGGCGCCAGCCTCTGCCCGGTCATCCGTGCCACGCAGCCACACAGTTACATCCTCATGCTCACCGGCGAGTCGACGCCGGAAGCGAAGATCGAGGGATTCGAATCAGGCGTCGACGATTACGTCACCAAGCCCTTCGAGATCGACGAGTTGCTCGCGCGCATCCGCGCCGGGATGCGCATTGTCGAACTGCAGAAAGAATTGCTGGCCAGCAGCCGGCGCTACGAAGCGTTGTCGCTGACCGATTCGCTGACCTCGCTGCGCAACCGGCGCGCATTCGATCAGGAGTTCGCGTCGCGGTTCGAACAGGCGCGGCGTTACGCGCGTCCGCTGTCGCTCGTCATCGTCGATCTCGATTACTTCAAATCGATCAACGATCAGTTCGGCCACTCGGCGGGCGACGGCGTGTTGCGCGGCGTCGCGCAGATCCTCGATCACGGAACGCGACGTAGCGACTTCGTGGCGCGCATCGGCGGCGAGGAGTTCGCGGTCCTGCTGCCGGAGACGTCGCTCTTCGAAGCGCTGCACTTCGCGGAGAAGATCCGCGCGACGATTATGAACTCCACCATCCGTACCGCGGCCGCCACGCATCAGGTGACGGTCAGCATCGGCGTCGCGAACGTGCCGCACTCCGCCGTCACCACGCCGCAATCGCTCTTCGACGCCGCCGACCAGGCGCTCTACCGCGCCAAAGCGCGGGGTCGGAACCGCATCGAGTCGGAGCGACGGAAGGTGCCGATTCGGGAAGCGCTGGGCGATGTTTCGCGAAGACAGTTGACGATGTAGGCAGACGCGTTTGTAATACCCTCTCATTCCAGCGGTCCGCGCGAACGCTCTGCTGCGCCGCCAGGGCTTTTGAAACTCTAAATCTTTAGATCTGGCCGGCGAGTGAAGAAGCACGACAAGCTCTTTAGTGAAATCGTTGCTGGTCGCGCGGACCGCAACGTCGGGTTCGCAGAGTTGAAGATGCAGACTGATCCGCGCTACGAAGTCATCATCTACTGGAGCGAGGAAGACGGCGTCTTCATCGCAGAGGTCCCCGAGCTCCCCGGCTGCATGGCCGACGGTCCTACTTATGAAGGCGCCGTCGCTGCCGTACGGGTTGTTATTCGCGAGTGGATTGATACCGCGCACGAATTGGGGCGGCAGATCCCCGAGCCCAAAGGCCGACTGCTGTACGCCTGAGAGATGGCGCTTCTACTCCCCCTCGTTCGCGTCAACCACCGCAGCCGCGGTCAGCTCCGCTGACGCAGCGGCGTAGGCGGGGAGGTCGGTGGAAGAAGGCTTGATGTACTTCGCCACGATGTCCTTCGTCTTGTGCACGCCGAGCTTTTCCATCAGGAACGCGAACTTTGCTTCGAGCTCGTCGATGATCGGTCCTTTGTGGGCGTCGTCCATTTCCCACATGCGGCGTTTGAATGGTCCGAGCGCTTTTTTGCGCGTCGTGTAGACGAACTGCTCGTCGGTCTGGTCGGGCTTGCGTTCGTCGAGGCAGTGTTCGAAGCAGTAATCGCGGATGCCGTCTTTGATCTCCTGCGGGAGCGTCGGGGCGTCGAGGATCATGTTCTGGAATCCGGTCGCGAGATGGATCTCCACTGCCTCGGCTTCGGGGAACTTGTTGAAGACCGAATCCGGGAGCGTCGACGCGCCATGCTGGACCGCGCCGGCCATTCCGTACTCCTCGCGGCAGATGTGCGTGGTCTGGCGCAGCACTTCGAAATCGATCTTCGCCTGCGCGATGCTGCCGTCGGCGAGCGGGACGCCGCCGTGCGAGGTGCCGGTCTGCACGGAAATCTTGCTGATGCCGGTGAGTCCGCCGAGGAGGCGATTCAATCCATCGGCGTACGCTCGGACCTCCTCGGGATGCGTGTTGTACTTGCCGACCTCGCCGATCTCGCCGCCGACGGAGACCGTGATCCCGTTCGGCTCGCGTTCGCGGATGTACTCCGTCAGATGCGCCGTGCCTTCGTAATTCGCGCGCTGCTGTTCGTCGCGGGTGGGGAAGTCGAGGTTGACGAGGGTCGAGGTGTCGATATCGATGTTGTAGAACTCGGCGGCCAGCGCTTCGTCGATGAGCGACTCGAGCGCTTTCATCTCGGCCGCCTGCCCTTCCTCGGTCGCCCACTTTTTCGCGCTGGCCTGGAAGTGATCGCCCTGGATGAAGACCGGACCTGTGAATCCTTCGCGGATCGCGGCGGCGAGGACGCATGCAGCGTATTCGCCGGGCCGCTGCTCGGTGTAGCCGATCTCGGATCGCGCGATTTCGAAGATGAACGCGCCAACGTCGTGACGCATCGCGACGCGGAAGAGCGCACGCGCGGCGTCGTAGGTCAGCGCGCGGATGTTGAAGGCGGGAACGGTGAAGGCGCGCTCGATTTCGTTGCGTCCGAACGCCATGTAGAGCGGATAGATGGACGACGAAACTGCACCGCGCTTCCGCGCTGCCATGTGAATTGTCTTGCGCGCCTCGGCTTTCGCATCGCCATCTCCGAAGACGGCAGTGTGCACGAGCTGGTCGATATTGATGTCGGTCATAGAGACCGCACTTTAACAAAAGGGCGGCAGCGTCAAGCGGTCTGTTCGGCCGGTACGAATGAACGCAGTTGCGCGATCAGCTCGCGGATGTCGAACGGCTTGAGGACCGCACCGTCCGCGCCGAGGGCTTTGAGGTCGGACTTTGAGACCGGCTCGCCGCTGAGGATCAGGATCGGCAGTCCGTCGAAACCCGGCTCGGCGCGCAGCGCGCGGATGACCTCATCGCCGGTCATGCCGGGCATGTTCTTGTCGATGAGAACGACCGAGGGCTTGCGTTTCCGCGCCTCGATCAACGCCTCGCGGCCACTCTCCGCCGTCACGGCTTCGAAGCCGAATTCGCGCAGGAGGCTGCGCATGAGCGCGAGGATGGGGAGGTCGTCATCAACGACGAGGATGGTAGGCTTGGACGTCATTGCGGTCGTTTGAGTGTAGCGGATGTCGTTGCGCCCAACAACGAAGCACCGCGAATCGTTGCGCCGCACGTAAACCCATGCCGATCCGTCATGACCGCAAAGTCTCGATTCTCGATGTGATGGGACCGGTGATGGTCGGTCCGTCGAGCTCCCACACTGCCGGCACGGCGCGCCTCGGACGTGTGGTGCGCGAAATCCTCGATGAGGATCCGGTCGCGGTCCACTTTTTCCTCCATCCGCCGCTCGCTGCGACGTATCGCGGTCATGGCTCCGACTTCGCGCTGGTCGGCGGTTCGATCGGACTGAATGTCGATGATCCGCGAATCCCCGAGGCCATCCGGATTGCCGAGCAGATGGGCGTCGACATCACGTTCTCCGAGGAGGACCTCGGCGACGTGCATCCGAACACGGTGCGCATCGAGATTCGCGGGAAGTCGCGCGAGGCGGAGATCAGCGGCTCGTCGATCGGCGGCGGCGTGATCGAAGTGTTCAAGATCAACGGATTCCAGACGCGCTTCAAAGGCGACTCGCCGACGCTGCTCCTCTTCTATCGCGACCGCGCCGGCATGATCTCCGAGGTGACGAAAATCATCGCCGAGGAGGGGATCAACATCGCGTCGTTGTCGTGCTCGCGAAAGCAGCGCGGCAAGGACGCCTTCATGCAGATCGACGTCGACTCGCCGATGTCAGACGCCGCGCTGCAACGGATTCGGGATACCGCGGATGTGGAGGAAGCGAGGTATCTGGATCGGATTCCGTAGCGGCTGTGCTTGCAGATAGTGCATGCACTGCCTACAATCACCGCATGCAATACACGCTCCGAGGGATTCCCGTCGAAGTTGACGCTGCGTTGCGCGAACGTGCGCGAGCGGCAAGCAAGAGTTTGAACGAGGTAGCGATCGAAGCGCTCGCGGAGGGAGTTGGCGTTGCAGGGAAGGCTCGGAAGCGAAGGAATTTCGAACATATCGCCGGAACGTGGAAAGAGGACAAGGCATTCGACGAAGCAATCGCCGATCAACGTCAGATCGATGAGGATCTTTGGAAGTGAGGGTCGCCTTCGACACCAATCGCTATGTCGATTTTGGTAGAGGTGTCGCAGAAAGCGTGACTCTTTTCGCACAAGCTGAGCTTGTGGTCTTGCCCTTCATCGTGCTCGCGGAGCTTCGAGCTGGATTCGCCAACGGTCATCGCCAGCCTGAGAACGAGCGCATGCTCCGGTACTTTCTGCTGGAGAAAGGGGTCAAGGTTGTCTTCGCCGACGACCAGACGACGCATCACTATGCTGCGCTGTATCGCCAGCTTCGGAAACAGGGGACTCCGATCCCTACGAATGACATGTGGATTGCCGCGCTGGTAGTCCAGCACGACCTTGTTCTTCACTCCCGAGACCGGGATTTCGACCGCCTCCCGCAACTCGCGCGGATTTAACCAGACACCCCGCGAATAGGCCGATCTGAGACTGGTGTTCTATACCCCATGATTGAAAGCTTTTCCCATCTCGAACAACTCGCTGCCGGCCGCGACCTTGCGGATGTTTTCCTGGAGAGTGATGAGCAGGAACATGCCGTCCCGGGCGATCAGATTCTCGAAGCGCTGCGGCGTCGGCGCGCGGTGATGCGCGATTGCGTCGAGCGCGGGAAGGGCGGCGGGACGTCGATGGGGAAGCTGGTCGGCAATGAGGCCAAGCTGCTCAATGACGCCTTTCTGGCGGGGCGCACGTTCCTCGATCCGCTGACGGTGAAGGCGGAGATCTATGCGCTGTCGGTGATGGGGGAGAACTCGCGGATGGGTGTGATCGTCGCGGCGCCGACGGCGGGTGCTGGCGGTGTCGTGCCGGGAATGCTGCTGGCGCTGGAAGAGGAGCGGAACATCGATCCGGAGAAGACCGTGCGCGCGCTGGTCGTGGCGGGCGGCATCGGTTCGATCATCGCGTTGTCGGCGAACATCTCCGGAGCCGCGGGCGGATGCCAGAACGAAGTCGGCGTTGCCGCCGCGATGGGCGCCGCTGCCGTCGCGTACATGATGGACGGCACGACGCGGCAGTCGATCCACGCGGCCGCGATCGCGCTGAAGAACACGCTCGGACTGGTCTGCGATCCTGTAGGCGGACTCGTCGAAGTTCCGTGCGTCAAACGAAACGCACTCTTCGCCGTGCACGGACTTACGGCCGCGCAACTGGCGATGGCCGGTGTCGAGTCGGTCATCCCAATGGATGAAATCGTCGAAGCGATGGTCCGCATCGGCCGCGCTCTTCCGCGCGGATTACGCGAGACCGCCGAGGGCGGACTGGCCACGACGCTCACCGGCTGTTCAATTGGCGATCGCCTGAAAAATGAGGCGAATCAACGCCGCGCCGAGCGCGCCGCGGAACGCGAACGCGCCGCGCAGGAGCGGAAGGAATCGGTGCAGTAGCGCGATGCCTGACGTCATCGAAGTTCGTTACTTGCGCGCCTACACCGTCCGGGTGAAGTTCGACGACGGTGTGCAGGGAGACGTCGATGTCTCGCGGTCGTTCAAGGGTCCGGTGTGCGAGCCATTGCGCGACCGCGAGTACTTCAAGCAGGTCCGCGTGAATCCGGACCTCGGCACCATCGTCTGGCCGAACGGCGCGGACGTCGCGCTACGTGGGAGAGCCGGTGTGGCACAGACACTCTTGTCTGTGCTTTGGCAAGGTGCAGTGCCGATGTTGTTAACGGGCGGTGGGTGCTTCGTAGAAACCGCCGATTCTTCATAGCCTCTCAACTACGGGTAATACCCCCGAATCGTTTTCGCCTTCCCATCGCTCACCTGCACGTCCACCGACCGCCACTTCGTGCCCGGCTTGACGCCCTCGGGTGGATAGAAGCCGAGGATGTATTGGGAGCGGAGTTCGTTCTGGATGTCGGTGTAGATGCGTCCCAGCCCCGCGGCCTGCTCGATGTAATAGGCGTTGCCGCCAGTCTCGCTGCAGAAGCGCGTCAGTTTGTAGCGCGTGTCCACTTCGCTCATGCGGATGCCGATGCCGATTGCGTAGATCGGGACGGCGGCGCGGCGGGCGTATTCGATGGCCTGATCGAAGGAGAATTTCGATGATGTGTCTTTTCCGTCCGTCACGAGTACGAGCGCGCGCTGACCTTTCACGCCGAGGAAGTTGTAGAGCGAGTAGACGACGGCGTCGTAAAGCGCCGTCGACTCCTCGGCGCGCAACTTCGCGAGGCCTGCGTTCATGTCCGCCAGCCGTGGTGACCAGCGTTGGATCAATTGCGGCTGCGTATCGAAGGACACGAGGAACGCGCGGTCGCCTTTGCGCATCACGTTCGTGAAGAACTGCGAGGCGGCCTTCTGCGCCTCGGACATTCGCGGCTGCATCGATGCCGAGGTGTCGATGGCCAGGCCGAGGGAGAGCGGGAGATTGTTTACGTGTTCGAACTTCGAAACTTTGACCGGCTTGCCTTCGTCGATGACCTTGAACGCGTTCTCGCCGAGGTCGTTGATCGGATGGCCGTTGCGCATCACGGTGGTCGGCAGTTCGACGAGGTGAACGTTCACTTCCTCCATGAACTGCGGCGTGTTGATCATCACCAGGTCTTCGACGGGAGGCTGGGGATCCTCTTTGAGCAACGCCACCGCGCGGATGTAGCCAACGCCCTCCTGCGCAGGGATGTCGATGGTCTGGACATACGGAGGACCAAACAGCGAGGCCATCTTGATGTCGTTGAGGAAGAGTTCGACGTGATCGAGCTTCTTCCCCTCGGGCACGTTGACCGCCATCTCCACGCGCGTGCGGCCATGCAGTTTGAACGCGATGCGCGGCGAGATGATGCGGACGCGGAACGGATCGTTGCCGGTGTTGAGCAGCAGTTCATCGCCGGTGACCGGCTCGCCGTTCGCGTTGAGCGCGATGGCGCGCACGCGTCGCACCTGTGGCACGTTGCCGAAGTCGAGATCGAGCGTGTACGGCGGCTGGCGTTTGGTCATGACCTTCTTGCCGTCGAGATAAAACTCGACCGCTTTGATGTCTTCGCCGAACGCGATGGTCTCGATGTGCTGGATGCCGCTGAGCAGATCGTCGGTGAGCGGGACGATGCGCAGCCGCGTAGTGTTCGACTCGATGTCGTCCTTGAGCTGCGTGAGCGCCGTAGTCGCGCTTTCCTTCGCTTTCTGCTGCTCGGGCGTATCGAACAGCTCCGGCACGGTGATCGGCTTTTCGACGATGGCCTCGGCGCCGGAGTTGATGTCCTGCACGCGGACGCGCGCCATGTAGTCCGCGGGTCGCAGGAAGCGGTCGATGACGACGGCGACCTTGTCGTCTTTCAAATCGCCGGGATAGTCGAAGCGGTAGCGGTAGTTTTCGAAGAGCTGATCGTCTTTGAGCACTTCGCCAGTGACGTCGAGGCTGTAGAGCTTCGTGTTGTTGACGTCCTTCAACGTGAGCTGCGCACGCGGCACGAGGATGGTGATCTCGGCGTCCGTGCGGCTGCCCTGTTTGGCCGGATACTTCACGCTCACTTCATTCGAAAGCTTCGGCGCGTTCGGCGTTGCCAGAACGACGGAGCGGAGGATTTTGTGGACATCCTCCTCGTTGACCGCCGGCGGCTCGAAGACCTTCATCAGTTCGTACTTGTTCATCTGCGCCTGATACATGGCGCGCAGATACTCGTCGCCGTTCAGGCAGCGGAGCTCGAGGTTCGTCATGGTCGTGCCTGGACCGGCGGGCCCGAAAACGCGCGCGACGGTGCCGTTGCCGGTGACGTCGGTGCCGATCTCGTCCTGCGACACGAGCTCTTTCACCTCGTCCGGATTCAACGGCGTGAAGAGCTTGAAGTCGATGCCGTTGCGGGGCTTGTAAAACAGGAAGCGGACGTTGTGGCCCATGCCCGGCACGAACACGTACTTCCAGATTTCGGCCGGCTGCAGAAGGCGGCAATCGATCTTGATGCGCTCGTCCGGCTGGCCGTGGATGAGGAAGATGCGGCCGCGGTCGGAGGAGGCGTTGGTGAACTCCGTCTTCACGGTCTCCAATCGCTCGTAGTACTCGTCGCGAAACGCGCGGTTGGTGGTGCCGTTGGCGACGTCGCGGCGGCGCCAGAATTCGGTGATGTAGATCTCGCGCTGCGGATCGGTTTCGAGAATGAGGAATGTATCCAGCTCGGCCGGATTGAGGATCGGGTCGACGTCGTTGAGGAACTGGCGGTATTTCTCGCTGAGGCTCTTGATGCGGTCTTTGCGCTCGCGGCGGGAGAGTTTGCGAACCCCCTGATCGGGTTTCGCCCTGGCATCAGGTGGTGACGCCGGCGCGGCCTGCGCGGGTTGCGGTTGCGGATCCGGTGTCGCGGGCGGGGTCTGCGCGAACGTTGTCGCGGCGACAAGCGCGGAAATCAAAATGGCAACGCTCTTATTCATCGGGGAGACCTCGCGGATACGAAGGACAATAGGGAAGGGCATGCGAATCTATCTGGACAACAACGCGACGACGCCGCTGCATCCAGCGGTTCTGGAAGCGGTCGGGGCGTCGTTGCGGGATGTCTTTGGCAACGCATCGAGCATTCATAAAGAAGGCCAGGCCGCGCGCCGCGCGATCGAGGATGCCCGCGAGTCGGTGGCGACGCTGATCGCCGCGGAAGCGCGGGACGTCATTTTTACGAGCGGAGGTACGGAGTCGAACAATGCGGCCATCTTCGGCGCGACAGGGTCCGATCGCCGTCAACACATTGTCACAACCACGATCGAGCATCCCTCGGTGCTGGAGCCGATCGCCGAACTGGAACGCCGCGGACACGCGGTCACGATCGTCCCGCCGTCGCGCAGCGGCGTCGTCGACGCGAACGCGATGATCGCGGCGCTACGTCCCGAAACGCGGCTCGTGTCGATGATGCTTGCGAACAACGAAACGGGCGTGATCCAGCCGGTTGCTGACGTTGCGCGCTCCTGCCGCGAGCGTTCGATTCACATTCACTGCGACGCGGTTCAAGGAGCAGGCAAGATCGACGTCGATGTGAACGCCCTCGGCGTTGACACGCTCGCGCTGTCC
>ERZ1739052.67-NODE-67-length-17509-cov-10.479489_pt1 | contig 17509 bp, 15 predicted proteins | sample MGYA00581761_ERZ1739052 | MGnify/ENA primary metagenome ERZ1739052 (study PRJEB42929, sample SAMN08275524) | rhizosphere metagenome | isolation source: Rhizospheric soil replicate 1 | host: Colobanthus quitensis and Deschampsia antarctica | place: Antarctica...
ACCACACCTCGCGGCCCTACTTCAAGAGCGGACGTACGTACGACGACTACCGCCCGGCATACGCCTACGGTTGGGAATCGGCGAGCCGGTACAACGGCCGGAAGTTCGAGGATGTCGAGTCCGATCTCAGCCGCGGCTGGGACAAGGCTCGCGGCACGACCCGTTCCGAGTGGTCCGACATGAAGGCCGCTACGCGCGACGCCTTCGATCGCGCGCAAACCCGGATGTCTCCCGGCGTGACGCGCGCGTCGGAGACCTCCGCGACTGTCGGCAGCACCACGCGAAGCACGAACAATCTCTCGGACGAGAGCGAACTGCGCAACCGCTGATTCGTTTCGCCCTGCTGTTCCGAAACGCCCGCCACCCGGCGGGCGTTTCTTTTTGTCGCGTCCGGAGCCAGATCGATCTCACCCGGCCATGCCACAGCTCCGAGATGGATCCCGGCTCGTGAGAAAAGCGGCGTCGCGCAACGCTTCGAAGACAAACCGACCACTTTGTCGCTGTTGAGCAACGCGCGCATGTCGACTGTCCCCTCAGTATCATCGACAAAGCGAATCGCCCGAACACCGAGCTCGACGATCCGAACATCTCGAACGCGCCAGAATGCTAGCGGTTCTACTGGCGGGACTACCTCGAAGTCGTCCATGACGAATGATCGCCCGAAACGATCGGCACGTCGTCGACAGCGCACCTCCTCAGAATGTCTTGACGCATTCCCGTCCGTCCCGTACGGTGTTTCCACCCACACGTATCTGCCGCGCTGTCACGACAAAGGAGACAATGATGCGTTTCGTTCGTGTCCTGTCCGCTCCGGTGATCCTGCTCCTGGCGTTTTCCCTTCATGCGCAGTGCGGCGTCGAACGCTGGTCGATCAAGACCGGCACCGATTCCGGCGCCTCCTCCATCAACCTCGGTTCCTATGTGTCGACCACGATTTACAACATGCTGCAGTCCGCGCATCCGTCGTCGCTTCCCGCCAACAGCCGCGTCGCGCCGCGCGAGACCACGCAGTACCGCCTCAGCGGAACGCTCACAAAGTACGCGCGCGAAGGCGACTCCGATTACCACCTCGTCGTCGTCGATTCCTCCGGCCGCTCGATGATCGTCGAGATTCCGGCGCCGAATTGCGTCGGCGCCGGCAGTCCGTTCGGACCGGGCGTGGCCAACGCGCGGCGGCAGTTCGATGCGCGTTTCACAGCGACATCGAGCTTCAAGACGACATCGACGGCGGTCACGATTCGCGGCGTCGGCTTCTGGGACTTCCTCCACGGCCAGACTGGCGTCGCGCCGAACGGCATCGAGATCCACTCCGTGCTCGACATCACGTTCGGCGCCTCGGCCGCGCTCGCGCAGGCAGTGCAGTCGCTTCCCAATGCGACACCAGCAACCGATCCGGCCGACGACGTTCACTATCCCGCGGACGTGATCCGCGACGAAGACGGCGGCCGCATCCGCGTTTATCGCGGCGGTGACGCGATCGGCGACGCCCTCTTCCATGGCGGCGCCGTCGTCGAAGATCCATCCATCAATGTGATCTTCGTCGGCGACCACTGGGACGCAGCGCATCGCGCGCCAGTCCTCCAGGCCGTTCGCCAGATCAATGCGGATTCGAGTTTCCGCGAGCTCGATCGCTACGGCGTGCGGACGTTCGGCATGCGCGTGAATTCCCTGCAGGTGAGCGCGCCCACACAGGACGCATCCGATCTCGACGTGCAGCGCCTGCTCGCCTCATCGATCGACGCCGGCCGTATCCAGCACGTCGACGAGAACGCCCTCTACCTGGTCATGCTCGATCCGCAGATGGACGCCTCCGTCGCCTCGGATCGCAACTGGCTGTCGTACCACTCCGAGTTCCATCCCACCGACCTCCCGATGCGCTACGTCGTCGCGCGCGGCAAGCTCGAAGGCCCCGCGCTCCGCGACGCCATCAACGCCAGCGTCTACCGCGCCCTCGTGAATCCCGCGGGCAACGGTTGGTTCTGATTCCTCTCGATCCCCGCCGCAACCCGGCGGGGATATCGCTCGTCCTTCTCTTTCTCCTCGCCACGACGGCGTGCACGGTCAACGTCCGCCGCTACGCCTTCAACGCCGCGCTCGAAAACCAGAAGCACATCGACAAACTGCGCATCGGCCAGACGCTGTCCGAGGTCGAACGGATCATGGGCAAGCCGCCGGAACGCCGCAACGCCCACGTCCGCTTCGACGGCATCTCCATCGAAGAATGGAGCTACATCACCGACTACGTCCGCCGCATGGACACGACCATCACCTTCGTTGGCGGCAAGGTGGACGAGATCCGCGCCGCAGCGTGGGAGTCGGATTGAAATGTGGCCACGAAGTGATTTGAAAGCGGGCGCGCCATCACTATTCCGCTTTCATCGCACTGGCCAGATCGATCCGTCGTGCGAGTCGCGACGGCACGAGTCCGGCCAACAGTGAGGCGACGAACGTCACCGCCAGTGACGCCGCAATCAATCGCACCGGTGTGTGGAACGCGATGGTCCAGCCGAAGGATTGTTTGTTGATTACGTAGATGAGGATCCAGGAGAGGACGTAGCCCATGGACAGGCCGGCGGCGGTGGAGGTAAGGCCCAGGACGGAGGATTCGAGGACGAGCATGCGGCGGACTTCGGCGATGGACATGCCGAGGACTCGGAGGAGGGCCAGCTCGCGTTTGCGTTCGAGGATCAGGGCGGCCAGGGTGTTGATCACGCCGAGGACGGCAACGACGATGGCGACGGCGAGGAGGGCGTAGGTGATGAGAAAAGTCTGGTCGAAGATCTTCATCACTTCGCCGCGGATCTCGCCGTTGGTGACGGCGAAGGCGTGGTATTTCGGGCCGAACATCGTTTCGAGTTGGCGTCGCGCGGCGTCGGCGGTGATGCCCGGCTTGAGATAGATGACGACGGTGGTGATGCTGTCGTCGCCGTAGGAGCGGACGTAAAGCGCGCGATCCATTGCGATGACCCCGCGGTCGTTGGAGTAATCGCGGTAGACGCCGGTGATTGGGAAGCGGCGCGCGCCGGACCTCGTCGTCAGCGTGACGTCGCCGCCCGTTTCTTTGCCGTACTTCAGCGCGAAGCTTTCCGACACGACCACGCCCCCTTTCGCGACCGCGTTTCGCAGCGCTTCGGATGCCTTATGCGGCGCGATCATCGGCAAGTCGCCGTATCGGGATGCGACGCCGAAGTCGCCGCTGGCGACGGTGACGACTGCATCGCCGTACGCGACGCCGCGTCCGCTGGCGCGGTCGAAGGCGGCGATGAACGGGACGTTTGTCAGGTCAGCGGAGATGGCGTTCGGGAAGGCGGCGGCATCCGCATTCGAGAGACCTTTCGCGGGACGCAGCCAGAGGTCGGAGCTGACGGTCTGGTCGACCCATACGCGGACGGTTTCGCGAAAGCTGCCGACCATCAACGCGACCGCCACCATCATGCCGATGGCAAGCGAGAGCGCGGCCGAGGCGATGGAGGTGCGGCGCAGCGAGGCGGGGATCGATGCCGAGGCCAGCTCGCCAACGATGCCGAACATTGCGCGGTACGGCGCGCGCAGAAGGTTCGAGACGCCGGTCACGATCATCGGCGCGAGCGCGGAGAAGCCGGCCACGACGAAGAGGACGGCGATGTAGCCGGCGACGGCGATTCCGTTCCATGGGGGTAATCGACAGAGCAGCGCGGCGATGAGGAAGCAGGCGATGGCGATGACAAGCATCGAGATCGTCCGCGTTTTCTTCGCTGGCGTTTGGGCGCCGGACAGCAGCAGCGTCGAGCGCACTTGCGATGCTTCGATCGATGGCTGGATCGCGGAGAGCAGCGACAGGATCGTTCCCACTGCGACGCCCGCGGCGATGATTCCCGGCGTCAGCACGATCGCTTCGGGCGTCGAGCTGACGTAGAGCGCATTGATGGTGCGGCCGATCTCGCGGAGGATCAGCCAGGCCAGGCCGCGGCCGAGCGCGATGCCGGCGAGGGAGCCGATCGCGCCGAAGACGAAGCCTTCGACGAGGAACGCGCCGAAGATTTGCGTGGCCGAGGTTCCGAGGGTTTTGAGGACGCCGACGTCTTTGCGGCGGCGGAGGATCGAGATCAGCACGGTGTTGTAGACGAGGAACATGCCGACGAGCAGCGCTACACCCGCCAGCGCGAAGAGGTTCACGCGAAAGGCGCGGAGCATCTTCTCGACGCGCTCGTTGCGGCGCGCCGGACGTTCCATGCGCGCGCTGGGCGGAAGAATCTTCCTGATTGCGGCGAGCACCGAATCGTTCGGCACGATCAGGTCGATGCGCGTCAGGCGTCCCTCGAATCCGAAGGTCGACTGCGCGGCGGCGATGTCGGCGATGGCGATGGCGCCGTTGAATGCCGTTGCCGGTCCGCTCGCTTCGAGCAGTCCGCGGACGATCATCGTTCGGCGGATGCCTTTGATGTTGAGCGTGAGCGCGGATCCGAGTTTCAGGCCGTGCTCGCGGGCGAAGGTGGCGGGGACAACGACGGAATCGTCGCGCAGGATGGCCAGGTACGTCGCTGCCGATTTGTCGTCGCTGGTGACGACGCTGGCGTAGCGGTAATCGCGGAAGTGGAGGTCAGAAAGCATGTCGACGGCGAGGAGGCGGATCGGTTGCTGCCACGGCTCGGCCATCCCTTCGACGTCAATCACCGGCGCGAAGCGGACGCCGCGCGGCCAGAAGGGTTGCAACTTCAGTAGGACGTCTTCGCTGAGGCCTGCGTCCGACACGATCATGTAGTTGGCGCGGCCGGCGACGGCGTCGACTGATTCCTGGAATGCTCGCAGCGCGCTTTGATTGGAGAGGGCGATCGCGACGACGACCGCGACTCCGACGGCGATGCCGAGGATGGTCAGCGCGGTGCGCAGGCCTTCGCGGAAGATGGGGCGGAGGACGAGCGCTTTGAGGATCAAATGAAGTTCATCCCGAGCGTCGCGAGGGATCTCCGGTTATACCGAGCGGGCGGTAAGTCCGTGCGCGCCGGTAACGTTTGCGCGGTATCACTGGAGATCCTGAGGCGCTTCGCCCCTCAGGATAGACTGAGCCGCCCGTCCATCCGCCACCTCCACCACGTAATCGCCGTACGCCGCGGCGCGCTCGGAATGCGTCGCCATCACGATGGTCGGGCGCCGCGATTTGTGAATGCCGCGAATGAGGTCGAGGATCATCTCGCCATTCTTCGAATCGAGATTGCCGGTCGGTTCGTCGGCGAGGATCAGCGGCGGACGATGGATGACCGCGCGGGCGATCGCCACACGCTGCATCTCGCCACCGGAGAGCTGGTTGGGAAAGTGCGACGCACGATTTCCAAGTCCGACTTCCTCCAACACCTCGGCTACGCGCGGTTTGATTTCGCTGCGCGGCATCTTCGCAAGTGACAGCGGGAAAGCGACATTCTCGAAGACGTTCAGCGTCGGGATCAGATTGAAGAACTGGAAGATGTAGCCGATCGACGTTCGCCGCAGCATGGTCAGGCGCGATTCGTCGAGCACGGAGGTGTCGACATCGTCGAGCAACAGCCGTCCGGACGCCGGCCTGTCGACCGCGCCGATCAGATTCAGCAGCGTCGATTTTCCGCTTCCCGATGCGCCCATCAGTACCGCGAAATCGCCGGAGGCAATTTCCAGCGAGACGTCGTCGAGCACCTGCACGGCCGCCGATTCGTCGCTTCCCGCGTACGCGTGCGTGACGTGATCGAGACGGATGCGCATGGCGCGCGATTGTACGCGGCACGAACGCTGCAATTCGTAGCGTGCCGCCTCTGATAGGCTGCAAGTCGAAGGAGAACGTCATGGAAGAAACGAAAAGCGGAGAACCCGGAGCGGACGGCGCGGACGATTCGCGCTTCGGCAAGGCCAAGGAATTCGTCAATGAAAAATATTCGGCGGCGTCGGACTTTACGCGCAGCCAGTACAACCGTGCCAAAGAGAAGATCGACGACGTCGATTTCGGCGCGATCACCGATCAGGTTCGCAGCTACGTCCGCTCGAATCCCGGAAAGGCGCTGTTGATCTCCGTCGGCGTCGGATTTCTCGTCGGCCTGCTGCTGCGGCGCGGCGACGAATAAGGAGTCAACGATGCCCAACACACGAGACACCGATCACGAGCGCGCCGCTGCCGGCATGGACTACGACTTTCCGATCCGCGAGAAGGCTACGCAGCTCGGCAATGCGCTGGCCGAAAGCGGACCGGAGGCGCTGTTCGAGGAAATCGAGAATCTGCTGCCGGAGTCGTGGCGCGAGCACATCCGCACGTTCCCGCTCGCCGCGGTGGTCCTCGGCGCAGGCGTCGGCGTTTGGCTGGGGATGCGCAAAGGCGATGAGGTTCTCGCTGCCGGAACGGCCATGATCACGTCCGCGGCCATGCAGAACGTCACGAACGTGATGAAGCACGCCACCGGCGGCGGCAAGGACAACGAACTTTAATCTTGCGAAGCGGACGCGCGCTCCGCACAATGACTCGCAATGGAGACGCGTCCGCTCCCTCTCGGGAACGCTGATCAGCGCAATTACCGACTGGCCTCGCTCGCCGCCGAGGTCCATCGCACGTATTTCTACAAATATCCGCCGCTGCCCGTGCGGTGGGGCCAACAGATCACGCGCAAAAAGCGCCGCTCGATTCGCCTCGGCTCGTACAACCACGTCACGACTGAGATCCGCATCCACCCGCTGCTGAACGCGCCCGACATCCCGGCGGTTTTCATCCAGTCGGTGATCTACCACGAGTACCTGCACCACGTCCTCGGCGCCAGCCACAACCGCCGCTTCCACAAGGAGGAGCGCAAGTTCCGCTACTACCGCGAGTCGAAGGAATGGATTCGCCGCCACCTCTGGCTGCTCCTCGGCACGAAGCGCGTCCGCCCGATCGTGATGCCGCCGCCGAAGGCGATCCAGCCGCAGATGGCGCTGTTCTGAAGCTGTCTTCAGGACATAGACGCTTGTCATCCTGAGGCTGGCGAAGCGCGCCGAAGGATCTCAAGATTCACGAGTCCGGCTGAAACCCGTTGGTTCCAACACAGCTTGCGCATCTTGAGATCTTTCGCCGTCCTGCGGCACTCCGCCTTCGGCTCCGGCCTCCGGCGGCTCAAGATGACATCTCACGTCCCCATCGGGAACGTGAGGCTGTAGATGTAGCGGCCGCGGGCGACTTGCAGGACGACCGAGGAGCGTTCGGCGGATTGCGTCAGCGCCTGATTGAGGTCCTTGACCGACGCCACCTCGGCGCCGTTGACGCCGACGATGACGTCGCCGCGCGCGAGGCCGATGTTTTCGCTGCGTGAGCCGCGCGAGATTTCATCGATGACGACGGTGCCGCTTTGGTCGATGACGCGCAGCCCCGCGATCTCCCAAAGAATGCGCAGGCCAAGGTCGCGAGGAGCCTCGGTGGGGCGGACGGAGATCGATTGCGTGGCGCCGTCGCGCGAGACGGTCAGCGGCAGCGGCTGGCCCGAGGCGACGGTGGCGGTGTAGGTCGAGAAGGCTTCGCGCGAATCGACCGAACGTCCAGCGACGGCGGTGATGATGTCGCCCGCTTTCAATCCGGCGGCCTGCGCCGGCGAGCCGGGGATCACGCGCGCCACGAGTGCTCCTCTCGAGGCGTGCAATCCCGTCCGCCGCGCTTCCTCGGGGGTGATCGTCGCGGTAACGGCGCCGATCCAGGCGCTGTGCACCTGTCCGTAGCGGAGGATGTCCTGAATCACTTTTTTCGCGCGATCGACAGGGATGGCGAAGCCGATGCCCTGGGCGTTGGCGTAGATCATCGTGTTGATGCCGATGACGCGCCCTTCGATGTTCAGCAGCGGGCCGCCGGAGTTGCCGGGATTGATCGAGGCGTCGGTCTGAATGAAATCGGTGAAGGTGCGGCCGGCTTCTTTCGATGGAACCGAACGCCCGAGGGCGGAGACGACGCCAGTGGTGACGGTGCCACTGAGTCCAAACGGATTGCCGACGGCGATGACCGTTTCGCCGATGAGCAGATCGGACGACGTCCCGATCGGCGCGGCCAGCAAATTTTTCGCATCGACGCGCAACACGGCGACGTCGCTGTCGGGATCGACGCCGATGAGTTTGGCGGGGACCTGAGTGCCGTCGCTGAAGTTGACGGTGATTCGCGATGCTCCTTCGACGACGTGGTTGTTCGTGACGATGATCCCTTCGCTCGACCAGACGAAGCCCGAGCCGAGGGATTGCGAGGTGTAGCTGCGGTCGCGTCCGCCGAAGACTCCGAATGGAGCGAAGAAGGGATCGACTTCGCGCCGGCGGATGGTCGACTCGGTCTGAATATTGACGACAGCCGGTCCGACGTCGTGCGCGACCGTGACGATCGGAGTCCGGCGCGAGCCGCTGACGCTGGCCGGAATCGGCGCGCGTTCCTGCCGCGGCTGGCGGGCATCGACGGTCTGCGACTCCGCCACCGGTTTGCAGGCAAGGCTGATCAGAAAAACGACGAGGAGAAAACGAAGCTTCATGCCGGAATCATACGTGCGGAGGGCCAGCCAGGTTCGGCAGGCACTCTCGCCACATACTCCTCGCGCCGAGGATGCGATGACGGCCGCCGATTCGTACGCGCGCCCGCAACCCCGCGCCGAGCGCGGGGCTGCATTGTCGAGCGCGCCTTCGCACGCGGTCTGACGTTTTGTGCGCCTACTTCACCTTCGCCCAGGTGTCTTTCAACGTGACGGTGCGATTGAAGACCAGCGTGTGTTCGGACGAATCGGGATCGACGCAAAAGTAGCCGAGGCGTTCGAACTGGTAGCTGGTGAAGGCGGCGGCTCCGCGGATGGAAGGTTCCAGCTTCGCGCGCGGAACGATCTGTAGCGACTGCGGATTCAGGTCATCGAGAAAGTTACCGCTCTCCTCGGGATTCTCGGATTTAAAGAGGCGGTCGTAGAGGCGGACTTCGCAATCGATGGCGTGATCGGCCGCGACCCAATGCAGCGTCGCTTTCGGTTTGCGGCCGTCGGGCGAGTCGCCGCCGCGCGTTGCGGGATCGTACGTCGCGTGCAGTTCGACGATGTTGCCGGCGTCGTCCTTCACGATGCTCGTGCAGGTAATGAAGTAGGCGGAACGGAGCCGCACTTCGCGGCCGGGTGAGAGCCGGAAGAACTTGGGCGGAGGATCTTCGATGAAGTCCTCGCGTTCGATGAAGATCGTCTTTGCGAACGGAACGTTGCGAGCGCCGGTCTCGAACCATTCGGTTTCATCGGCAGGATAGTTATCGATGATCACGCGTAGCGGATCGAGCACGCCCATCCCGCGCGGTGCGGTCGTGTTGAGATCTTCCAGGGTGGACAAGTCGAGCAGGCCAACGCCGCACGTGTTCTCGCGCTTGGCCACGCCGCCGCCGCCCAGACAGTTGCTGATGGGCGGGGGCGTGAAGCCGCGGCGGCGGAGGCCCGCAATGGTCGGCAGGCGCGGATCGTCCCATCCGTTCACGTGCTTCTCTTCGACGAGCCGCAGCAGCTTGCGCTTCGACATCACCGTGTAGTTGAGATTGAGCCGCGCGAATTCGTACTGGCGCGGGCGCGACGGAACGGAGACGCTCTCGATCAGCCAGTCGTACAGCGGGCGGTGGTCTTCGTACTCGAGCGTGCAGAGCGAATGCGTGATGTGCTCGATCGCGTCCGAAAGCGGATGCGCGTAGTCGTACATCGGATAGATGCACCACGCGTCGCCGGTACGGTGGTGAGTGGCGTGGCGGATGCGGTAGAGCGCCGGATCGCGCATGTTGATATTCGGCGAGGCCATGTCGATCTTCGCCCGCAGCACCTGCGCGCCGTCGGGAAACTCGCCCGCTTTCATGCGGCGGAAGAGATCGAGGTTTTCGTCGACCGTTCGATTGCGATGCGGCGACTCGGTGCCCGGCTCGGTCAATGTTCCGCGCATGGCGCGCATCTCGTCCGGTGAGGAGCTGTCAACGTACGCTTTGTCCGCGCGAATCAGCTCCTCGGCCCACGAGTAAAGCTGATCGAAGTAGTCGGACGCGTGAAAGAGGTTCTCGCCCCACGAAAAACCGAGCCATGCGATGTCGTGCTCGATTGCCTCGACATATTCGATTTCTTCCTTCGCCGGGTTCGTGTCGTCGAAACGGAGATTGCACTGGCCGCCGTACTCGCCGGCGACGCCGAAGTTGAGGCAGATCGACTTGGCGTGACCGATGTGCAGGTGCCCGTTCGGTTCGGGCGGAAAGCGGGTGATCACGCGCGCGGTCCGGCCGGCGGCGAGATCCTCCTCAACGATCTCGCGAATGAAGTCGCGCGGCTTCGGTGGGGCTTCGGTAGTCATGGCGCGCGACCGTATACATCGGTGCGCCGTGAGTCAATTCCACATGGCACGATGAACGCGGCGGGAACTTCTCGCGTCTCCACAAATCCTCGCCAGTGGTACACCGAATCGCAGCGATCGTGGCGAAGCGGCGACAGCTCACCGCTTCTCTCAGTTATTGATAGCAATGATTGCAGCATTCCGCTATCCTACTGTCTGTCCGTCATTCAGTCATGACAGCAGATTAACGTTCCCACAGCCACGGAGACTCCATGCGCCGACTTCTGAACTCACTGTTCCTCCTCTTCTTCATCTCGTCCGCCGCCGTCGCGTCGAATCCTGCCAAAAACACCGGAAAGGCAAAACCGCCTTTGTGGACGCCGCCGGAGATCGAGTGGTTTGACCAGACTCCCGTCACGCCCGATCCACATGCTAAGGCCGACGGACGAATCGCTGGCGGCTACGGCAGCTCGGTGCTGCAGAGGCAGGCAAAGCGGGCCAAGCTGGCTTCATCGCCGCTGACCACCGCCGTTACCGAAGTTCCGCTGGCAGGAAGCAAGCGGTTCCGGTTGTCTGCTTCCCCGCTGGATGCGTCAAGCGGCTGGCCACGTACGATCTACAGCTGGATGTACCAGACGCCGAACGAGAGCGAGACAGAGCCCGCTATCGTCTCGAACGATGTCGGTGGCGTCACGTACCACGTTGCAGGATTCCACAAACCAGTAGTCGTGAACGGTCTCTATAACGTGTGGCTCCACGTGAATTACGCGACCAGTATCACGTCGTCCAGTTTCGCGCCGAGCGCACCGGTTCGCCTCTTTGTGCCTTCGGGTTATGCCGCAAGCGGCGACCCGTGGCTCGCCGCAAATTCATTCAATGACGGAATAGCGCCGCGGCGGATCTATGCCAGCGGCATCAATTTCAATCGCGACGCGAATGGCGACGGCGTCGCCCCCTCCGCGATCCGAGTGTGGTACTCCAACGATGGTGGCCAGAATTGGAGCGGCGGATGGCCCATCGACAGCCGGGTTGCCGGTCAAGCGCTCCTGGATCGTCCTACCACTGCAGTTTCTGAGTACTCTGGAACGCGCGGCTATTTTTACGCGGCGTACACTGAGTTCACGAGCCCAATGCGGCTGTGGATTACAAGTTCGACTAATGGCGTCACACCGTTCTGTAACGCTGTGGCACCCATCCACTGCATCCCGCCGCAATTGACGAAAGCTTTAGTTTCTGATCGCGAGGGTCCGTTTGGCCCGGCGATTGTAGTGAATCCGGTAACGGGCCGCCTTTACGTCTTCTGGTGGACCCAGTTGACTCCTTTTGGAAATGCGGCAATCCGCATGCGTCGCTCAAGCGACTGGTCGCCGACAAACTTTGAAACAGACGGATCAGGAAACGCTCTTGAATACACCATTGCAAATGGTTACACGTCGGCAGGTTACTTGCCGAGCGGCCTGAAAGCGCTCACCAACCTCAGCGGCAAATTCAACAATTACACTGGCCGTGTCGATCTTACTTGGCACGGCTCCGATCCATTTTCTAATGGAACGGCAATTTATTATATGTCGGTGGATCCTGATGCCGTCTCCCAAGGCAATACTCCGATGGCATACTCACGCGTTGATGCGTACGGCGACCAGTACGAGCCTGTATTAGACTCAGATGACAGCGGCTGGACCTTCGTTAGCTACCTCAGCAATCAGAATAGCGTCAATGGAAGCGGGCAGTTGGACAATTACCGGTATCAGCATTATGGCTTCGTAGTCGCGCCCTGGGGCGGGATCTATTCGCCGTATGCTCTCGAAAGCGGGACGCACCGCCCGTCATGGCCGGGCGATTACCATGGCAATTATTACTGGAGTTCGCTTGATATAGAGGGAGCGAGGTGGAACGTCGTCGATAGCGTCTCTAACCCAGATCCTTACTTGATGGACGTCCGCTGGACGGGTGTCAAATGAAGGCAGGTCTCGTGCTCGCTCTCACCGGCATTTTATGGACGAGTTCCGCGGCAGCGGCTGATTCGTGGCTGCTGTTCGGCTCCGCCCGTGCTGCTTCGACGAACTGCGCTCCGACGTACATATGGGCAACCGAAACGGTCTTCCATAACACGTCTTCATCCGACCGGCAGATCATCGTGCTGCATCAAAGCAAGGGCGAGATTCTGCCGCCATCGATCGTTGTGCGAGGTGGAGAGTCACTGCCACTTTCCATTTTCGCCGGCGACTTTCCACCACCGGGGTTGGCCGCGGTGGAAGTAGATGTTCCAGCCGACGTCATTGTGGAGTCGCGGCTGGAGTACCGGAACATCCTTCCGTGCAGCGGTCAGCCTCCTGCTCTCGGACCGTCTGGAAAGCTTGCACTGCCGTCTTTCGCATTGGTCGCGGCGAATCGGCAGCAACGGCACTTCGGACTTGACCTTGGCGTTCAATCCGTACGCGTGAACGTCGGCGTTTACAATGCGGCGCCAATCCCGGCGATCGCAATGATTGAGATGCGTCGCGCCGCCTGCGACGACCGCGTTTCGACGGTGATAACAATTCCCGCCGATACGCTCCTGCAGACGACAGTCTCCGTGCCGGCCATCTGCGTCGCACCATTACATCCGCGTACCCCGTTCTGGACGGTGAACGCAACTGTGACCATTGATCAGCCGAGTTTTTCTTACGCGACAACGGTTTCGAACACACAGCCACCGAGCGCTACCTTCGGAGTTGGTATGCCTGACGTGCGCTGACCCGGAACGGGACCCCTTCGCGGCGCAAAGCCGCGGAACGCCCACGGACGCCGTGGCACAATCCGCACATGCGAAAACTCACCGTTCTTGCCGCGCTTTTCGTCGCCGCGTCCGCGTCCGCGCAATCGCTCGACGACGTCGTTTCGAATGTGATGAAGGAGTACGGCGGGAAGGCGGCGTGGACGAAGGTGACGTCACTCCGCGAGACCGGAACGGTCGTGCCGGTGATGCGCAAGGGCGACGGGAAGCTGACGCGGACGTGGTCGGGTCCCGGCAAGCTGAAGGTCGAGATCATCTATCCGACAGAGACGGAAGTGCGGATCGTCGACGGCGATCACGGAACGCGCAATGGAAAAGACGTGACCGGTCCCTCGCTCGATGCGATGAAGCTGCAGGCAGCGCGTCTCGAATTGCCGATGCTCCTCGCTACGAAGCGCGCTGCACTCAAAGACCTCGGCACGAAGGACGGCATCCGCGCGATCGAGATCCCGCTTTCGGAGACGCTGACGCTGACGCTCAACATCGATTCGAAGACGTGGCACATCCTGCGCTCGACCGGCAAAGCCTCGGGACTCGAATTCGTCGTCGACTACAGCGACTTCCGGCGCGCCGGCGGACTGCTCTTTCCGTTCGCCGAGGCGGGCATGGCGATGGGGATGCCGACGGCGAATACGAAGTTCGACGCGATCGCGATCAATGTCCCCGCAACGCCGCCTCCGCCTGCGGCGAAATGACCGTCACCCATTGCGCGTACATCGCCGCTGATGGATGAAGCCCGTCCGGCGCGACGAGCGTTGGGTTCTTGCGCGAGACCGGCGTGATGTCCGCGTATTTCGCGCCGGCGCGCTTCGTCTCTTCGGCGGCGATGGCGTTGAAGCGATCGATCTCGGCGCCGATCTTCGCGCGGTCGCGATTCGCGGCGAACGGCGTCACGCCCCAATCCGGAATCGACACGACGACCACCCGCTTCGCATCGCCGCCGGCAAACCCGATGGCCCGCTGGAGCAGCGCGGCGAACTCCTTCCGATACTGCCCGGCGTCGCGGCCGCGGTACTGATTGTTGACGCCGATCAGCAGCGTCACGAGCGAATACGGGCCGTGCGGCTTCGCGGCATCGATCGCGGATGACAACTCATCCGTCGTCCAGCCGGTTTTGGCGATGATCTCCGGGCTGGCGACATCGATCCCTTTCGATTGCAACGAGCGAGTGAGTTGATTCGGCCAGCGGTCGGCTACGGCGACGCTTTCGCCGATCGTGTAGGAATCGCCGAGAGCGAGGAAGCGCGGGGAGGGAGTCATGGTGAGCATGAGGATGGCGGCAAGCGCAGTCAGCATCGATGAAGTTTACGCGCCAGCGAGCCGCTGGCGGTCCAGCCGCCGAGCCGGCGGCGCTACGTTGCTAACCTTTCTCGTTGCCCGGCGTACTTACTTCGCACAGGAGGCACACCATGAGGCGCATTCGCTATGCAGCGCTCGCGGCCGTGCTTGGGTTGGTGTCGATTTCCGCCGCCCATGCCGCGATCGAGAGCCCGGTTCATCGCAGTTTCAACGTCCGGCCCGGCGGCACGATCACCATCGACGCCGACCTCGGCGACATCAAGGTAACGTCCGGTGCGAGCAACGTCAGCGTCGACGTGATCCGCCGCGCGAAGGTTTCCAGCCAGTCGAAAGCCAATGAGTTGTTCAATGAGCTCGTCCTCACCTTCACGCCGGAAGGCAGCAACGTTCGCATTCGCGCGAAGTACGACCAGCCCACTTCCTGGTTCCACTGGAACAACGATCTCGAAGTGCGCTTCGTCGTCAACGTGCCGTCGCAGTACAACGTCGATCTGAAGACTTCGGGCGGCGATATCACCGTCTCGGATCTCAACGGCCAGGCGAAGGTCAATACCTCGGGCGGCGATGTCGCGCTCGGACACATTGCCGGCGCGGTCGATGCTCACACCTCGGGCGGCGACATTTCGATGGCCGGCTCGCAGGCCAACGCGCTGCTCTCCACGTCCGGCGGCGACATCAAAGTCGACAACACGACTGGCGCGCTGAACGTGAAGACCTCGGGCGGCTCGATCGACATCGGACGCGCGCAGGGCGATTTGAAAGCGCATACGTCCGGCGGCTCGATTGAGATCGGCGACGCCGGCGGCATCATCGATGCGTCGACCTCGGGCGGTTCGATCAAAGCACGTCTTTCGCGTCAGCCGCGTGGCGAATCGAGGCTTTCCACTTCCGGCGGAGGCATCACCGTCCGCGTCGCATCGAACGTCGGCCTCGATATCGATGCGCACACCAGCGGCGGCGATGTTGATTCCGAGGTTCCGGTCACGATCCTCGGCAAGCAGGACGATTCGTCGCTGAACGGCAAGTTGAACGGCGGCGGACCCAAACTCGTTTTGCGGAGCTCGGGCGGGGATATTCGATTGCAGAAGTAACAAGCCTGTCATCCTGAGCCGCCGGAGCGACGTAGCCGAAGGCGAAGTCGCGCAGGACGGTCGAAGGACTCCCCAAGTGCTTGCCGCGTGCGGAGCCGCCGCCCTTTCCGGGTTAGTTAGCAGGTTGGGGGTCCTTCGACCGTCCTCCGGCGTTCCGCGCTTCGCGCTCCAACGCCTCCGGCGGCTCAGGATGACAGTGCGGAGCGCGGGATTAACCCGCAGCGAGGATCGCTTTCGCGGCGGCGCGGGCGCTGGCGAAGGCGGCGTCGGAAAGGATGCCGCCTTCGTCGACCCAGTCGCCGGCGACATAGAGGCCGGAAACTTTGGTCGCGGCGCGCGTGCGTGTCGCCTTGCCGTCCGGTTGCACGAGCGCGTTCGAGACCGTCATCGCGGGAAGGAAGCGGCGGTGCACGACGAGGTCGCGCCAGCCCGGCTGCATCTCGTCGACGAGCGCCTCCAGCTCCGCTTCCGTCCCCTCGCCGTACTTCGCGGCGTGGAGCAGCGCGCCGCCTTTCGGCGTGAGTTGCGCCCATCGGGAGTGAACCGAGTAGTAGAGCGGCGTGTCGATGCCGAGGGCGAATAGGTTGCGCGGCTGCGGAAGTTTCGAGAGCGCGACGTCGAGGCACGATGCGGTCACCGCGGTCGTCGTTGGCCAATCGAGATCGGGCGCGAGCTCGCGCGCGGTGACCGGATCGACGGCCAGGATCACCGTTTCGGCCGGGATCATCGTTCCTTTGTCGGGATCGGACATGTCCGGCATCGCCAGCGACATGGTGTCGTTGCGGACGTCGAGTTCCAGTCCGCCGAGCTCCACGCCGCGCACGGCGCCGTCGTGTTCGACGCTGACCACGCGCGAGCTGGTCACGAAATTCACACCCGCGGCGACGGCGGCGCTGTGCAGTGAGTCGACGATCTTCTGCCACCCTTCGTCGACGTAGACGACGCCGCGAATGGCCAGCCGCAGATGCGCCAACGCGGCACTCGCGCTCTGCAGGTCGGGACGGTCGCTGTAGGTGGCGAGGCGGAACATCGCCTCCATGACGATGCGCAGACGCTCGTCGCTGACGTTCGCATCGATCCACTCGCGCACGGTCATCGACGCGTATGGCTTCGGATCGATGCGCCAGATTCGCAGCATCAGCGCTGATAGTTTCGCTTTGGCTTTGACGCCGAGGAGCGATGTTGTCAACAGAGACCAGGGATTGCTCGGGAGTTTGTAGCGCTCGTTGCCGAGCATCGCAATCCCGCGCGGTTTCGGGACGCCGCCGCGGACAGGGATGCCGAGCTCGCGCAGGACGTTCCAGCCGTGGCCGTTGCGGTAAAACGCGTGCGGTCCGAGGTTGAAGCGGTAGCCGTGGCGGAGATGGGTGACGGCGCGTCCGCCGAGGTAGCGGCGTCGCTCGAAGATCGTCACGCTGCGGCCGGCGCGGGCGAGATAAACGGCCGCGGAAAGGCCGGCCAGACCTCCGCCGACGATGATGACGTTTCTGGACACGATGAGCCGGGATGCTATCGCGATTCGGGCGGCGGCTGAGACTGAATTGTGGCACAATCTCCTGCCATCCCCGACTTCCCACAGAATGAATGACGCGCCGCGCGATGTTCTCGTGCTTCGCCGAGCGAGAGCCGTCACGAATGCCGGCTCAGGAGGGAGGGAAGCGTTCTGCGCAAGGTACTGCTGTGGTGCTGGTTGCTGATGCCTGCCGCGGGACTGGCCGCGCCGGATGACGACTTCTATCAGCGTCTGTATCAGCGCGGGATGACCCATTTCGCGGCCGCGGATTACGCGCACGCGTTCACGGAGCTGCGCAGCGCGGCCTTCGGATTCGTGGAGAAGGTGGACCAATTCGAGACGGCGCAAAGCTACGCCTGCATCGCTGCCCACCGCCTCGGCCACGACAGCGATGCGCGCGACTCGCTGATGCGGATCGTGAGCGCGGAGAAAGTGCAGCCGCGATATCGCTCGGTCAAACTTCCGGAGGATGTGCGCGCCGAGGTAAGCGGCGTCGCCGCGAATCTCCTGACCGCGGAAGAGGCGGCGCTCCTCGGCGTCAGCGCCGCGGCAAAGCCGGCGGTCGCC
>ERZ1739052.68-NODE-68-length-16979-cov-9.884720_pt1 | contig 16979 bp, 16 predicted proteins | sample MGYA00581761_ERZ1739052 | MGnify/ENA primary metagenome ERZ1739052 (study PRJEB42929, sample SAMN08275524) | rhizosphere metagenome | isolation source: Rhizospheric soil replicate 1 | host: Colobanthus quitensis and Deschampsia antarctica | place: Antarctica: Devils...
CCCTCCCAAAGCGGTGGCCTTGCCACCGCACTCCAAAGTGCTTCGCACGAAACGGGCGCCACATTCCTCTGAGGATGAAGGGCAGCTGACCTGACCTCGGGAGTACGATAGCGCCCATGGCAACATCAATCACCGGGCGCCACTACGAGGTCACGGACGATATCCGCGGCCTGATCACGAAGAAGCTCGACAGGATCGTCGACAAGCTGTTCTCCGACGTCATCGACGTGCGCGTCGTGCTGCAGGTCGAGAAGTACCGCAACATCTGCGAGATCCTGATCACCGGCAAGGAGCACGACGTCAAGTCGGTGCAGCAGTCAGACGACTCCATGCAGGACGCGATCAACAGCGCTCTCGAGCACGTTAAGCGGCAGGCGCAGAAAAACCGGAACACGATCCGCGATCACCATCGCAAAGACGGCGGCCGGAACAAGGCCGCGGCCGGCGCAGTGACGCAGTGGTCGGTGCAGGTGCTGGAGCCCGGCCGGCTGCGCAAGCCCGGTCCGAAACGGCTGCCGCGCATCATCAAGACGAACGACCTTCCCATCCTGCCGATGACCATCGAGGATGCCGCCGAATCGCTCGATGGATCAAAAAACGAATTCATCGTGTTTCGCGACCTCGACAACGACCGCATCTCCGTCATGTACAAACGCCGCGACAACAACCTCGGGCTGATCGCGCCTGAGATCTGACCAGGAGACATTCGCATGAAACATATCGCCGCTGCAATCACGGTTGCCCTGTGCGCAACCAGCATCTTCGCCGGCGTGTCGGGGTTCTACAAAGACTGGCCGAAAACACCGATCGGTTACTACATGACCAACGACGAGCGAAAGCAATGGAATGCTCTTCAGAGCGACCCCGAGGCGGAGCAGTTCATCAAAGACTTCGTCGCCAAACGGGGCGGCGAGGCATTCACGCGCGAAGTCGCGCAGAACGCCGAGAAGGCCGACAAATACCTGAGCATCGGCAAGACACCCGGCTCGGAAACCGCCCGCGGAAAGATGATGATCCTACTCGGGCCTACCGTCGCCACGGCGGCGACGAAGAAAAAAAAGAGCGGTGGAGCTCGCATGGCACCACCAACCTCGATGGGCGACCTTTCCGGCCCCACCATGGAGGACATGCAGGCAGCGTCAAATGATCCGGGCAATACGACGACGTTCATGACCGAATACACCTATGCCTATCCCGCCTCCGCACTTCCTGCCGCGTATGGAAAACCGCTAGTGGTGAAGATCGAGGTCGACACGAACAAAGAGCGAGATCGCATCGCCTCGTACGGCGCGGAGAAGGAACTCGACAAGCTGTATGAGATGGTCGCGCAGGCGAAGCTCGCCGCCGCCACGCCAGCGCCGCAACCCTGAATGAGCGAAAACGACGATTTCATCGAGACCACGGTCCGCTCGCTGCTGGGCGGCGAGCTCGATGAGCTGGCGCTGAAGATCGTCACCGGCGACGACGGCCTCGATCGCACCATCCTCCGTCCTCGGGTGCAGAAGCCCGGCCTCGCCTTCGCCGGCTACTACGAATACATCAAGCCGTGGCGCGTGCAGATCATCGGCGAGTCGGAGACGAAGTATCTGCAAAGCCTTCCCGCACGCCTGCGAGAGAAGCGCGTGCGCGACGTGGCCGCGCTCGACGTCTCCTGCTTCATCGTCACGAAGGGCATCACGCCGCTCGAAGAGTTCAAGCACGAATGCGAGAAACGCTCGGTGCCGCTCTTCTCGACGCCGGCCATGTCGTCGACGTCGATCACGCGCACGACGTACTTCCTCGAAGAGACGATGGCGCCGAAGGTGACGATGCACTCCGGCCTCCTCGACGTCTACGGCATCGGCGTCCTGCTCCTCGGCGACAGCGGCATCGGCAAAAGCGAATGCGCACTCGATCTGATCTACCGCGGTCATCGCCTCATTGCGGATGACATGGTGATCATCAAGCGCCATCCGAACGACGTCCTTCTCGGTTACTCGAACGATCTGCTGCGCCATCACATGGAGCTGCGCGGCATCGGAATCATCGACATCAAGGATCTCTTCGGCGTCGCCTCCACGCGCGACGTGAAGCCGATCGATCTAGTCGTCCGGCTGGAGAAGTGGGTCGAAGGGACGGAGTACGACCGCCTCGGCATCACCGGCGAAACGTTCGAGATGCTCGGCGTTTCGAAGCCGTACGTCCGTCTGCCCGTCGCCTCGGGACGCAACCTTGCGCTGCTCGTCGAGATCGCCGCGCGCAATCACCTGATGAAACTGCAAGGCTACGATTCCGCGCGCGCCTTCCTCCAGCGCATCGACGCGCAGATCGCGAAGCAGGGGAGTGGCGCGAGCGAGTCGATGCCGCATTCGAATCCGAACGAGATGGCCAGCTCCGAGCTTCGCAGCTTGAACACGAAGATGCGGTTCCAAGCGGATGTTTTGGATCGGACGCGAAGGCAGCGGTAATCCTGGGAACGCGGGCGTCTCGCCCGCTGGTCCGCGCAGCTGCCGATGCGGGCGAGACGCCCGCGCTCCCAGAGGATAAACTTCGAAAAGCAACTATGCCGCGCCCCGAATACCTCGTCATCATCACCGGCCTTTCGGGTTCGGGGAAAAGCTACGTGCAGTCGACGCTGGAAGATGTCGGCTTCTACTGCTCGGACAATCTGCCCATCGCGCTGATCGAGCCGTTTCTCGAAGAAGTGGGCGAGCATGAGAACGCGGATCGCGTCGGCATCGTCGTCGATGTCCGCACTCATGATTTCGCGAACGTCTTCCCGACTTTCTATCGCGAGCGGATTCAGAAGCTCGTCCCGCACGTCGTCCTGATCTTCCTCGAAGCGAGCGATGAAGTACTGGCGCGGCGCTACTCGGAGACACGACGTCCGCATCCGCTGGCGAAGGATCAGCCGCTGAACGAAGCGATCGCCGCCGAGCGCGCTGCGCTGACCGAGGTCAAGTCGCTGGCGAACATGGTCCTCGATACTTCGCAGTTCTCCGTACATGAACTGAAGGCGGAAGTCATGCGCCGGTTTGAGCTGAAGGACGAGAAGGTGACGATGCTGGTCACGATCGTCACATTCGGATTCAAGTACGCGATGCCGTACAACGTTGACCTGCTCTTCGATGTCCGCTTCCTGCCCAATCCGCACTTCGTCGAATCGTTGCGGCCGAAGACGGGACTCGATCCCGAGGTCGTCGCGTATCTGAAAGCGCAGCCGGGATACGACGTCTTCTACGGCAAGCTGCTGGATTTCGTGAGCTACCTGCTCCCCGAGTACCAGAAAGAGATGAAGAGCTACCTCACGATCGGCATCGGCTGCACCGGCGGCAAACACCGCTCCGTCGCTATCGGACAACGCCTCGCCGACGATCTCGCCGCTCGCGGTTACGCCATCGAGATCGTCCACCGCGACTGCAAGCGGTAGCGTCCTGGCACAGCGGTTATCATTCGCGCGCTGCAAGAGGAGAGTTGATTGATTGGTGCTTTGATCGTGACGCACGGGAACCTGGCGAAGGAGCTTCTCAACGCCGCCCGCAAAATTGAAACGACGGATGTCGTCATCGAGGCGGTGCCGCTGGAGTGGACCGACAGCGTCGACGAGGCGCGCGAGAAAATTCGCGTTGCGCTGGACCGCGTCGGCACCGACGGCGGCGTCATCATCTTTACTGACATGTTCGGCGGCACGCCGAGCAACATCAGCCTTTCGTTTCTCGAGAAAGACCGCGTCGAGATCATCACCGGCGTCAATCTGCCGATGGTCGTGAAGTTCGCTACGCTGCAGCAGGACGGAAAGGACCTGACCGCGGTCGCGCACACGATCAGCGAGAAGGGATCGAAAGCGATCCGTGTCGCCTCGGAGCTGCTCACCGCGGAACGGCGGGCCGCGTCGTGATCGAGCACGACATCGAGATCAAGAACAAGCTCGGCCTTCATGCCCGCGCCGCCGCGAAGCTCGTCCACTGCGCCGCGCGATTTCGCTCCGACATCAAGATCCGCAAGGGCGACGAGGAGGTCGACGGCAAGTCCATCCTCGGCATCCTCCTTCTCGCCGCCGGCCGCGGCACGATCATCACCATCAAAGCGAATGGTGAGGACGAAGCCGCGGCGGTCGACGCGATCGAGAAGCTCATCGACGCGAAATTCGATGAAGTAGAATGACTTGCGGCTCGTTCGACGCCGCAATTCATGCTTACCGAACCCGCAGCCAGACTCGCGACCGCGTCCCGTAGCGCCATCCGCACGTACAAAGGGATCGGCGTTTCGCCCGGCATTGCCATCGGGCGTGCGGTCATCATCGAGCGGCGCGAAGCGGCGATTTATCGCGTTCCGATTCGCGATGACGAGGTGCATTCCGAGGTCAATCGATTTCTCGAAGCGGTCGAGAAAACGAAGGCGCAGCTTCAGGAACTGAAACAGCGGGTCAAGCGCTCGATGGGCGACGAATACGCGCAGATTTTCGAAGCGCACGCGATGATGGTCAGCGATCCGTCGTTCGCCGACAAAGTCATTCAGAAGATCGAGTCCGAGCAGGTCAACGCCGAGTGGGCGATGGCCGAGGTGCAGGAAGAGCTGCAAGCGCGGTTTCTCAGTTTTGACGACGTCTACCTGCGCGAGCGCGTCGCCGATGTGAAGGACGTCGCTGATCGCGTGCTGAAAAATCTCCAGGGCATCGCACATCACGACGTCTCGGAGATCACGCACGACGTGATCATCCTCGCCGACGACCTGACACCGTCCGACACGATCCATTTCAATCGCCGGCCGATCGTCGGATTCGCGACCGAGGCGGGCGGACGGACCTCGCACACATCGATCATCGCCAAATCGCTCTTCATGCCGGCCGTCATCGGCGTTCCGCGGCTTACGAAGGTCGTCGACAACGACGAGATGGTGATCCTCGACGGCTACGAAGGGACAGTGCTCGTCAATCCGACGCAGGCGATGATCGCCGAGTACCAGACGCGAGTCATCCGTCACGAAGAGGCCGAGCGCAAGCTGCTCGAAAATCGTGACCTCGTAGCGGTTACGAAGGACGAGCGGCGCATCACATTGCAGGCGAATATCGAATTGGTCGAAGAGCTGAAGGACGCCATTCGCTTCGGCGCCGAGGGCATCGGACTCTATCGCTCCGAGTTCCTATACATCTCGAAGAGTCCGCTGCTGCCGAACGAGGAAGAGCACTTCCAGCTCTACAAAGCGCTGGCCGAGGCCACAGCGCCGCAATGGTGCGTGATCCGGACCTTCGACCTCGGCGGGCGCAAGCTGGCAAAGGAAGTGATCGGCAGCAAGGAGAACAACCCCGTCCTCGGTCTGCGCGGACTGCGGCTGTGCATGAAACACCGCGACATGTTCCGCACGCAGTTGCGGGCGTTGCTTCGCGCCTCGGCGTTCGGAAAGATCAAGATCATGTTCCCGGTCGTCACCAGCGTGCAGGAGCTGCGGCAGGTGAAGACGCTCGTGCGCGAGCTGCGCGCGGAGCTCGATGCCGAGGGGATCGCGAACAATCCCGACGTCCCGATCGGAATCATGATTGAGGTGCCATCCGCCGCGATCATCGCGGACATCCTCGCGACTGAGAGCGACTTCTTCGCGATCGGCACGAACGATCTCATCCAATACTCGCTGGCCATCGATCGCTCGAATGAGAACGTCAGCTATCTCTACGAGCCGCTCCATCCGGCGTTGTTGCGATTGCTGAAGATGGTGATCGACGCGGGACACAAGGCGAAGATCCCGGTGTCGCTGTGCGGCGAGATGGCTGCCGATCCGCTTTTCGCGGTCGTCCTCCTCGGACTCGGACTGGAAGTTTTTTCGATGAATCCGTCGTCGATTCCGGTGATCAAGAACATCGTTCGCTCGGTGCGCTACAAAGATTGCCGGCGCATCGCCGAGGTCGCGTTGACGAAAAAGACGGCGCAGGAGATCGAGGAGTTCGTCATCGAAAGCGTCGCGATGCGCTTTCCCGAGGGGCTGGTCAACAGCGCGTCATGAACGACGATCGATTTGCGAACCTGCCAGTCAAGCGCGTTCCGAAGCCGTGGGGCTACGAGCTGATCTTCGCGAAGACGGAGCGGTACGTCGGCAAGATCCTGCACGTCAATCGCGGCGAGAGCCTGAGCCTGCAGTACCACGAAATCAAAGAAGAGACGCTGTTTGTTGTGGCCGGGGAGCTGAAGCTTACGATCGAAATCGACGGCGACCGCCGCGAGTTTCCGCTGCGCGCCGGCGAGGCGTTTCACGTCGCGCCGCGGATGATTCATCGGATGGAAGCAATCGAAGATACGGACGTCGCCGAGGTCTCCACGCCGGAGCTCGATGATGTGGTCAGACTCGAAGATCGATACGGACGCACTGGAACGAACGCGCCATGAAATTCGCAATCATCATTTTTCTGATCGCCGCGATCGACGGCACCGCCGGTGATTCGCCGTTGGTGAAAGCGGCCAAGGCGAGCGGAGGTCCGAAGAAGTCGACGAAGAAAGTCATCACGAATGCGGATGTGAAGAAGTCGTCCGGCAAGGTGACGACAGTTCCGGCCGCCGCAACGTCTACGACGTCTCCGGCCGCCGCGCCGCAAATCTCGATCGCCGGTCAGGACAAGCTCCTGCACGATCGCGCGGCCGCGCAGAAACGCACGGACGCGGCGCAGGCGAAGGTGAACGATCTCGTTAAGGAGCTCGATCGCCTGGAGCAGGCGTACTACGCGGAAAACGACCCGAACTATCGCGACAAGACCATCGCCGAGCGGTTCGAACAGACGAAGAAACAACTCGACTCGGCGCGGAAGGAACTCGCCGAAGCGAGAGACGAATTGGAGAAATTGAAACCGAAGTTGTCATCGTGAGAGGCCCAAACGAAATGTTTCGAGGCATCGATCCTTGCCTGATTACAACCGCGCGCGAGCATCACGTCCGTGTCGTACCTAGAAGCTGGAGCCGTACGCTCGAAACATGACCAAAACCTTCTTCATCGAAACCTGGGGCTGTCAGATGAACGATCTCGACAGCCAGCGGCTCTCCGGCAGCCTGAAACTGCGCGGCTACCGGCGCGTCGACACGGAAGGGGAGGCGGACCTCATCCTTCTCAACACGTGCTCGATTCGCGACAAGTCGGAGCAGAAGGTGTTTTCGCATCTTGGGCGGCTTCGCGAGATGAAGAGCGAGCGCGAGCTGCAGATTGGCGTCTGCGGTTGCGTGGCGCAACAGGAAGGGGAAGCCATCCTGCATCGCGCGCCGTGGGTCGATTTCGTGATGGGTCCCGGCAACGTCGGCCATCTCGACCAGATCCTTTCCGGCGATCGCCGGGTGGCCATCGACTTCCCCGAAGACCGCAACTATGACTACCTCGCCATCGACCGTCCCTCGGCCACCAAAGCGCAGGTGACGATCATCGAAGGCTGCAACAAGAACTGCACGTTTTGCATCGTGCCGACGACGCGCGGCCGCGAGGTCTCGCGTCCGTTCGATGACGTGCTGCGCGAAGTGCGCGCTGCGGTTGATTCGGGACGCGTCGAGATCGAGTTGCTGGGGCAAACGGTCAACGCCTATCGCTGCCCGATCACCGGTCGCGATTTCGGAACGTTGCTATCCGCGGTCGCGAAAATCGATCGTGTCGCGCGGCTGCGTTTCATGACCTCGCATCCTGCCGAGGTGAATGACTCGATGATCACGGCGATGCGCGATCACGAAAACATCTCGCGCTATCTTCACCTGCCGGTGCAATCGGGCTCGTCGAAAATCCTGCGGCGGATGAAGCGGCTCTACACGCGCGAGCATTACCTCGAAACGATCGCCCGCATCCGCGAAGCGATTCCTGAGATTCATTTCTCGACGGATGTCATCGTCGGATTTCCCGGCGAAACAGACGACGACTTCGAGCAGACACTGTCGCTGATCGAAAAAGTCCGCTACGGATCGATGTTCGCGTTCAAGTACTCGCCGCGCCCCGGAACGCCGGCGCTGAAGATCGGCGCGCCGGTCGACGATGCCATCGCATCGGAGCGACTCACGCGCGTGTTCGACCTGCACGAGCGGATCAAGCGCGAGCATCTCGAATCGTATCGGGGCCGCGTCCTGCCCGTGCTCGTCGAAGGTCCGAGCAAGCATGACGCCTCGATGCTGACCGGCCGGACCGACTACAACATCGTCGTCAACTTCAGTACCGCCTCCGCGCCGGCCGCTGTGCCGCCCGGGAGTATGCTGGGCGTCCGCATCGATCAGGCGCAGCATCACACGCTGCGCGGGGAGGCAGTCGCATGAGTGAGCTTGTTCCGATGTCGATCAAAGGGTTGATGCTCGACCCCGTTTCCAATTCGCCCATCGTCGTTCTGAAGGATGAGGAGGAGAAATTCTTCCTCCCGATCTGGGTGGGCATCTTCGAAGCCAACGCCATCGCGCTACAGCTCGAAAACGTGGAAACGCCGCGGCCGATGACGCACGACTTGCTCAAGAGCGCCATCTCCCAGCTCGACGGCCGCGTGACGCGCATCGTCATCCACGACCTGAAAGACTCCACCTTTTTCGCGCAGATCCGGATGATGGTGCACCGCGCCGGTTCCGACACGATGCTGGAACTGGACGCCCGTCCGAGCGACGCCATCGCCCTCGCGCTGCGCACCGAGGCGCCGATTTACGTGGCGCAATCGGTGCTCGATCAGGCCCAGACCATCACGCCCGACGCGGACGATCAGGAAGAGAAGACGAAGAACTGGTTCGAGAATCTCGATAGCGAGGATCTCGGCAAATACAAGATGTGAGGTCGCGACGTCGCGCGGCTAATGCGATGCTCGCCTTCGTCCAGGGATTGCTCCCTCTCCCGGAGTGAGCTTGCGCACGCGCTCGGTCGATCCGTCGGAGACATAAATATTGCCTTGTGCGTCCGCGGCCAGCGCGCACGGTCCGCCGGCGGCCGACGACGCGGAGGTGATTCCTTCGCCGTTGTAGCCCGGAAGTGGCCCGTAGATGGTTGTGATCGTCCCGGCCGGATTCACCATACGGATGCGGTTGTTGTCGGGCGTGGCCACGAATGTCCCTCCCGCCTGACTCCGGTCGGCGATGAAGAGGTTTCCTGAAGGGTCGACCGCAATTGCCGCAGCGCCGCTGAGGTTGGCCTGCGTCGCCGGTCCACCATCGCCGCTGAAACCATGCGTACCGGTGCCGGCCACCGTTGTGATGACGCCGCTGGGAGTGACCTTGCGGACCACAGCGGCGCTGACATCCGCGATGTAGAGATTTCCGTTGTTGTCGAACTTCACATCGACAGGAGCGGCGAGTTTGGCACTGGTCGCCGGCCCGTTGTCGCCGGTATATCCGATTTGACCGTTCCCGGCGAACGTGGTGATTGTGCCTCCCGGCGTCACCCGGCGAACGCGGCCCACAAACGGTTCGGCGATGTAGAGGTTTCCGGCCGGATCGAATGCCAGTCCGGTGGGGTTGGTGACCTTTGCTGCCGTGGCCGGCCCTCCATCGCCCAGGTTTGTTGGGAAGCCCGGGGCGCCCGCGATCAGAGTGAGGCTGCCATTGAATTCGATCCGGTAAACCTGCGTGAACGTCGTGAAGTAAATCGCCCCGGATGGGCCGATCGTCAGAGCCCCGGCGGTGAAATCGATATTCGTATTGGGGAGCTTGGCTGGCGTAGGCACGACCGACATCGCTCCCGACGGGCTTACCTTATCGATGCGCTGGAACAGATCGTTATCCAACTCCGCAAAGTAGACGTTTCCGGCGCTGTCTACCGCCACGCCCGCGTCGACGGGATCGAGCTGAAGATGCACAACTGTCGCCGCGCGGGGCAATGGGTCGACGTCGTATGGGTAGGCGCCAGCGATGACCGAAGTGTTGCCGCCACTGATCTTCAGCAGCCGCTGCGTTACGCGCGAGGACACGTAGAGCGCACCGTTGCGATCGATGGCAAAGTACGAGGCGTCGCTGGGCGCAGCGACCGTGGCGACGAGAGTGGGACCGCCTGCAAACTTGAAGACGTTGCGAGTGCCGGTTACGTAGAACAGTGAGCCCGATGTGTCGACAGCCACGGCGATCGTGCTGGCGTTGAGATCGCTGATGATGGTCACTGGATGGATAATGTGGTCGGGGGTGATTTCGCGGATCACGAAGTTGTAGAGATCGGCGAAATAGACGTTGCCGCTCGCGTCGATGGCGATGCTGCCGGGATAGCCGATTTCTGCCAAAGTAGCCTGACCGTTGTCGCCCGTACTGTTGGTACCGCCGTTTCCACCGACCAGCGTGAGCGTGCCGTTTGACGCGATCATCCAGATCCGGCTGTTCGAGCCGAAGTAGACCCGGCCTTGCGCGTCGACGGCCACGCTGTCGATGTCGCAGAGGGGAGCCTGCGTGGCTGTCATACCGGTCGCCGGTGTACCGCAACTACCGTTTCCCGCAACGGTCCGCACCGTACCGCTGGTCGTGACCTCGCGAATACGGTTGTTGGTGTCATCGGTGAAGTAGAGGTTGCCGGCAGCATCGAGCGCCAGCTCCTGCGCCGTCGACATGCCGGCGGAGGCGGCCGGGCCGTCGTCACCAATGAACGTGCCGTAACCCCTGCCGATCAAGGTGGAGATGGTGCCGGAAGGATCAATTTTCCTGATCCGGAAGTTCACCGGATCGGAGACGTAGACCGTGCCGTTCGCGTCGACGACCACCGCCGCAGGGCTCACGAGCGCCGAGGTGGCCGGTCCGCCATCGCCGCCGTACGTGCCAAATCCGGCGATGGTTCTGACGTTGTATTTTTGGGCGAAAAGAGAAAGGGGTAACGCCAGACAGATGAGCCACAGTGAGCGAGCACGCACGTTTGGAAGCCTCCGGCCGTCCATTTTACATAGGTGTGAGCATCGACTCGCTCACTTGCTGCGAGCACTTGTCAATTACAATCCGCGCCAGCCTTCATGATCATCACCGTCGCCAACCAAAAAGGTGGAGTGGGCAAGACCACCACCGCCATCAACCTCTCTGCCGCCGTCGCCAACAAGGGCAACAAGACGCTGCTGATCGATCTCGATCCGCAGGCGAACAGCACGATGAGCTACGTCGATCCGCGCAGCATTTCGCGGTCGATGTTCGACGTGCTGGTGAGTGAGGAGTTGGGATTCAACGACGTCATCGTCCCGACGCCGCTGCCGAATCTTTTTCTGGCGCCGTCGAAGATCGCGCTGGCCAAGCTGGAATCGAAACTGATCGGCGAGATGGACGGCCCGTTCCGGCTGAAAGACAAGATGACCGATGCAGCGAAGGAGTACGACTACATCTTCATCGACACGCCGCCGACGCTCGGCATGATCACGGTCAACGCGATGGTGGCGTCGACGCACGTGCTCGTTCCGATCCAGTCGTCGTACTTCGCGCTCGAAGGCACTGACGATCTGCTCGAAACGATCGAGAAGATCAAAGCGCGTCCGAATCCGAACCTGCAACTCCTCGGCGTGGTCATTACGATGCACGACAAACGCACCACGCTCGCGCGCGACATTCACGCGCAAATCGGTCAGGTCTTCGGCGAGCGGCTGTTCAACACCGTCATCACGAAGTCGATCCGGCTCGAAGAGAGTCCGGCGTACAAGGAATCGATCTTCACCTTCGCTCCGAAATCGAGCGGCGCGATGGAGTACTACTCGCTGAGCGAAGAAATCCTGTCCCGAGTCTGAGGAACCCGATGAGCATGAAACGCGGATTACCGGAGCGAGCCACGATGCGCCACGACGCGCATTTCGTGGAAGAGCTGACGCGCCGTTCCGGCCGGCATATCGGATCGATGATCCCTCTCGAATTCGTGGAGCCGAACTCCGAACAGCCGCGGACGACGCTCGGCAACATCGAGGAACTGGCCGCATCGATCCGCGAGAAGGGGGTGCTCGAACCGATCCTGGTCCGCGCCATCGGACCGAATCGCTACCAGATCATCTCCGGCGAACGCCGCTTCCGAGCCGCGTCGCTCGCGGGACTCGACGAGATCCCCGCCATTGAGCTCGACGTCGACGACAGGGAGCAGCTCGAAATCGCGCTGATCGAAAACATCCAGCGCAAAGATCTGACCGCGTTTGAAGAAGCCGAGGGATTCTACGTACTGCAGCAGAAATTCGGGTATACGCACGAGAAGATCTCGCACGTGATCGGCAAGTCGCGCACGACGATCACGGAGACGCTATCGATCAACGAAATCCCGCAACGCATTCGTGCGATGTGCCGCGAGGCCGGCATCGCGAACAAATCGATCCTCGTGCAGATCGCGCGCGCCGGCGGCGAAGAGGCGATGGAGGACGTCGTCCGCCGTTACGCCGCCGGCGAGCTGACGCGCGACGAAGTGCGCAAACAGACGGCCAAGCCCGAGCCGAAAAAAGCCGGCCGCCCGAAAAACTTCACCTGGCAGGTGAAGGACAAAGCGCTCCCGTTCACGGTCAATCTCAGTTTCCGGAAGGCGAATGTAGAGAAGAGCGAGATCGCGGAGGCGCTGCGGGAGTTGCTCCGGCGGCTCGAAAACGAGGCGTGACCGCCCCGATACCGGCACCGTCCGCGCGGCGTATTCTTGCCGCGCTCTTCATCACCACCGGCGCGACGGCGCTCATTGCCGAGCAGGCATACGAGAAGTTGCTGGAGACACTCGTCGGCACCAGCACGCATGCAGCGGCCACGGTGCTCACGATCTACTTCGCGGGACTGACGATCGGCGGGTTCAGTTGGCGCTGGTGGCGGCGCCTGACCGTGCGGCCCCTGGTGCTCTACGCTCTCTTTGAAGCGTCGATCGGTCTCTGGGCGCTTTTGCTTTACGCGACTCTCGATCATCTGATCGATGTCTTCGTCCCGCTGCTCCGCCTCGGAACGGCCAATCCGTTCCTGATGCAGTTTCTTCGCATCGTCGCGGCCTCCGCCTGGATTCTTCCGCCGACGGTCTGCATGGGCGCCACATTTCCCGCGATCGTCGACGTGCTCCGCGAACATGTCAACGATGCGCGCCGCCTCATCACCGAGTTCTACGCGCTCAACATCCTCGGCGGGACGCTCGCGGCGGCCCTGGGACCGTACCTCATCTTCGCCACGATCGGTGTCGATGGCGCGCTGCTCGTCACGGCGTTCGACCTTGCGGTTGCCGCGATCGCACTCTGGTTAGCGGCCCGCCTTCCGTTGTCCGCTCCCGGAAGCGACCCGGAACCCGCACCGGCTTCCGGCCCGACCGGTCGCGGGACGATTCTCATCGTCATCTCTGCCATTTCCGGATTCCTGTTTTTCGCGCTCGAGGTCGAGTGGACGCACCTGATCGCGGCCGTATGCGGCAACAGTGTGTACGCCTTCGCCTCGATGCTCGCCGCCGTACTCGCGGGCCTTTTCCTCGGCGGGCTGATCGCCAGCCGACTCCTGCCTCACGAGACCGAAGTGCCGGTGGCGGTGCCCGCGCTTGCATTTGCGGTTGGCGCGGCCGTCCTTGCCATGCAGCAGATGGTGTGGCCTCACGTTCCCCATCGCTTCACGGTTTGGGGGCACGGCCTGCAATCGTTCGCATCAGGTGAGCTGCTCCGCGCACTCATTACCGCGATGGTCATCGTCCCGCCGGCCGCGATTGTCGGCGCTGTGTTTCCGCTGCTCTTTCGGCTGCGCGAGTTTCCGTTTCGGGACCGCGGACGCACGGCCGGCGCAATGACGGCAGCCAATGCCGTCGGCTGTTGCGCCGGTGCTCTGGTCGCAGCCTTCATCCTGATCCCGCGCTTCGGTTCGGAGACGACGCTCCTGTTGGTCGCGATGTGCTACGCGGCCGCCGGCGCATTGCTGCTTCTACTGGCACCCGCGTCGGGTCTGCGCGCCGCAGTCCTCGGCGCTGCCGCGCTCGCATTGCTCGCGTGCGGTCTCGTGCCTCCCTGGGATCGCCTCCTCCTCACGAGCGGGGAGCATGTCTACTTCGCACCGCGCTTCTCCACGCCTGCCGTGCGCCTGCAGTTTTTTCATGAAGATGCCATCGGCGGCATCACCACGGTTGTCGTCGATCCGCAGTCGAACGTGCGGACGCTTCTCACCAACGGCAAGTTTCAGGGAAGCGATGGGGGAGAGCCGATCGCGCAAATCGGTTTCGCACTCATCCCGATCCTGCATTCCACCGTTTTCGACGACGCGCTCGTCATCGGACTCGGGACCGGCCAGTCGGCCTCGATTGCGCAAATGGCCGGATTTCGGCGGGTGGACATCGCCGAGATCGCGCCGGGAATCATCGACGCTTCGTCGCATGAGTTCCGTCACTTGAACCACGACGTCGTTCGCCAGCCTAACGTGCGCGTGTTCCTCGAGGATGGCCGCAACGTCCTGCTCCTGCGAGACAAGCCGTACGACCTCATCACGATCGAACTGACCAGCTACTGGTTCGCCGGTGCGACGAACCTTTACAGCCGCCAGTTCTACGAGCTTGCAGCGCGGCGCCTGAGACGGCAAGGAGTGCTGCAGCAGTGGGTCCAATTGCATCACACCGGACCGCGGGAGATCGCATCAGCGCTCCTCACCATGCGCTCCGCATTTCGTTACGTGAGTCTCTGGCTCGGCGGAACCCAGGGAATCATGATCGCCTCGAACGAGCCGCAGGTCATCCAAAGCGCCGGCGTGCACGGCGCGATGCAGGCGATGGAACGCAGCGGTATCGACAGGAGCGTTGTCTGCACCCTGCTGAGGGGTCGGATTCTCTCGCCGGAAGACGTCGACCGGCTTGCACGCTCGTCGCCGGCCGCCGTGATCAACACCGATCGCAACCGCTGGATCGAGTACGACAGTCCGCGCTACAACATCGGCCCCGATCTGCTTCCGCTGAATCTCCGCGTCATGCAGCGGTTTGCAAGGCCTTCTCCGATGCACGCCATGCCGGCGGCAAGGCCCATGCTCGATCGACTCTGCGCGCACTGACCTCCACTTGACAGTTGTGGCCGCGCCCCCTATCCTCTCGCCCCAACATGTCTCGCCACACCGTTTCGATGTCGATGCGCCGAATGGTAATGCGCCGCCCGGGCGCGGACGCGTAGACTGACTGCCTCCTCGACCCGGGTCCCTCCTGAAGCTTTTCTCCCCGACATGTCAGCAGCATGAGCGTCCGCCGCATTCGTGCGGCAGGAGGGGAAACATGTACCGCTTCGACACACTAGCCATCCACGCCGGGCAGCCGAACGACGCTGCCACCGGCGCAGTCACCATCCCGATCTATCAGACGTCAACCTTCGAACAGATCGAGCCGGGAGTGCATCGCGGCTTCGGCTACGCGCGCACCGAGCATCCGACGCGGCGCGCGCTCGAAGAGTGCCTGGCCTCGCTCGAGGGCGCGCGATACGGGCTCGCGTTCGCCAGCGGCATGGCCGCGATTCACAACGTCCTGTCGCTGCTGCGTCACGGCGATCATGTGGTCTCGACTCAGGATCTCTACGGCGGCGCGTGGCGCATCTTCACGAAGTATTTCGCGAAATTCGGCGTCGATTTCACGTTCATCGATAGCAGCGATCCGTCCGCGGTCGAGCGGGCAACCCGCCCCGAGACGAAGCTGCTCTGGCTGGAGACGCCATCGAATCCGCTGTTGAAGGTCACCGATATCGCCGCATGCAGCGCCATCGCGCGGCGCGCCGGAATCCGCACCGTCGTCGACAACACATTCGCCACGCCGGTACTCCAACAGCCCATCTCGCTCGGCGCGGACATCGTGGTGCATTCGACGACGAAGTACATCAACGGACACTGCGACGCGCTCGGCGGCGCCGTGATCACCGACGATGAGTCGCTCTTCGCCGAGTTGAAGTTTTTCCAGAACGCCATCGGTGCCGTGCCCGGACCGCAGGATTGCTTTCTCATTCTGCGCGGACTCAAGACGCTGCCGCTGCGGATGGCCCGGCATTGCGAGAACGCAAGGGGAGTGGTCGAGTATCTTCAATCAAACGCTCAGATCGCGCGTATTCACTATCCCGATTTCGGAGCGATGGTTTCGTTCGAGATCGACGCCTCCGTCGATGACACGATCGACTTCACGAAACGCTTGAAGTTATGGACGCTTGCCGAAAGTCTCGGCGGCGTGAAGAGCCTCTTCTGTCATCCGCCGACGATGACGCATGCCTCGGTCGAGCCCGAAGTGCGGCGCAAGGTTGGGATCGCGGACGGATTGATCCGGCTGTCAGTCGGACTGGAAGATGTGCGCGACCTCATCGACGATCTCGATCAGGCACTCGAAGCGATCGCGCCGAGGAGGGCCGCATGCGCAGGATAAACATCGGACTCCTCGGGTGCGGCACTGTCGGTCGCGGTTTCGTCGATCTGCTGGCGCGGGAACGTGAGCGCATCCGCGGGCGGGACGGCATCGATATCGCCCTGCGGCGGATTCTGGTCCGGGACGCGGATAAACCGCGTCCCGGCATCAATCCGTCGCTCCTGAGCACCTCGGCCATCGACATCCTCGACGATGGCTGCGACATCATCGTGGAGCTGGTCGGCGGCGTTCACTCGGCTGGCGCGTTTGTGAGAAGAGCCCTGGCGAACGGGAAACACGTCGTCACCGCGAACAAAGCGCTGCTGGCCGATTCAGGACGCGAGTTGTTCGCGAGCGCCGAGCGCAATCGGGTCCGTATCGGATTCGAGGCCAGCGTCTGTGGCGGGATTCCGATCGTTCGCGCGCTGCAGCACGGGCTGGCTGGCGACCGCATCGAGTCGATCAGCGGAATCCTCAATGGAACGTGCAACTACATCCTGACGCGTATGGAGCAGGACGATCTCGAATTCGACGCCGCGCTGCGGCTGGCGCAGGAGCGCGGCTTCGCCGAGGCCGATCCGGCACTGGACGTCAGCGGCGACGATGCCGGGCAGAAGCTGCGAATCCTCGGCGAGCTGGCGTTCGGTCCGCGGAACGTGAAGATTCGAGTCCACGGAATCGAAGACGTCACGCGAGACGAACTCGAGCACGCTCGGGCTCGGCGGTGCGTGGGCCGGCACGTGGCCACAGCCCCGCGCCCTACGGACGTGGCCGGCCGGGCGGGCGACCGC
>ERZ1739052.69-NODE-69-length-16959-cov-9.617546_pt1 | contig 16959 bp, 17 predicted proteins | sample MGYA00581761_ERZ1739052 | MGnify/ENA primary metagenome ERZ1739052 (study PRJEB42929, sample SAMN08275524) | rhizosphere metagenome | isolation source: Rhizospheric soil replicate 1 | host: Colobanthus quitensis and Deschampsia antarctica | place: Antarctica: Devils...
CCGCCACGCGTCGCGCGCGGCGGCACGCGAGGGCAACTCCGTCGCGCTCAGGAAGACCGAATAGCATTCGGAGCAGGTGGTCATGTGCGCGAGGACCCTCGCGCGGGTTTCCGCATCGAGCCTGCCGTCGATGAATGCCGCCAGCGTCTCGTCGGAAGGAAAACCTGTGTGCTCCATCGGCGTCACTTTCTCAACCGCCTTTGGCCGCCCCCACGGCGTCCAACGGCTTAGAGTGACGGAACTCCGGTTTTCCCTCGCCGCCCGGAAAGGCGAATGCAAGCTCGTGATCCGAATGCTTGAGCAGCTCGCAGGCGGCCTCGGCGTTGACGCCCGCCCCTTCCAGCGTCAACTTCAATTGCGCCAGTAGCTTGTTGATCCGCTTGTACAGCTTCTTGTCGTCGAGTTTTAACGCCCGTGCGATCTCCGGGATCGTTCGCGCATTCCAAAAGCGCATGCGCAGGATGACCTGATCCTCCGCTTCCATCGTGGCGATGGCCGCATCGATCGTCGCCGCGGTATGCCGCGCGGTCACCGCGCGCTCGCCGCTGAACAGCGCCGGCTCGACCGACGGTCCGCCGTCCTTAATCTCCATCGCCGCGACGAGCACAGGCCGCGCTTGCCGGATCGGCAGACGGACATACATCGCCTCGATCTCGTCGACAGTAAAAACAGGCGGCTGTCCCGTGGTCAGCACCGCCACCGCCTCGCTGTACGTGTAGCCGTCGCGCGTCAGCAGCCGCTCCAGCGTGATGCCTTTGTCGCCAAGCCGCCTCGCCTGCGCCGAAGGCCGCCACTTGCCCCACATCTGCACGCGGTACTGAAAAAACATCCGCTGGATGACGGTGGTCATGTACGTCGCAAACGCGCTGCGCCCTTCGAACTTGCGGATGATGGCGTAGTTGCTCTCGATGAGCTTGAACTTGACGTACGACCCGAACTCCTCTTCCTCATCGCGGACGACGCGATTGCGATGACAAACGTACCCGATGGCCTTGTCGATCAGGCACAGGTTCGTCAGGAAGACTTCCTCGGCGTCAATCAGTTTCACGGGAGTGCGCAGGAGTCTAGCAGCAATACGGAACGCATGAGCGTCGGATGTGAAGAGGGAAGAGTGAAGAGTGAAAAACGGCGTGATGCTATGAAGATCACCGTGAACGAGCCAGATCCCCTCGGTTCCCTTTCACCCTTCACTCTTCACCAGATTGCTCGATGTACTCGAGATAGTTATCGCATCAGCGCGATGGTGACCGCCACGATGGCGACGATCAGTGCGCCGCCAGCCAGTCCGAGCGCGGTCAGCGCGACGGAGCGCCACCGCCGCTCGGCTGCCTGAAGGGCGGCGATGAGGGGATCTTCGTTCTGCGCGCGTCCGTCTTCAAACAACGACTGCCTCATCACCACCTTGGCGGCCAGGACCTCTTCCATCGCCCGCGCGAGGTGCCGCTGGTGGATGGTCTTGTTGCTGTCGGCGCCCGGCTCGGCCGCGGCGGCGGATGCCGCTTTCAGAACAGCGTTCTTGATCTCGCCGCCGCTGGCGGGGAACCGTTCGGCGAGCTCCCGGAACTTCACATCGGGCGCAAGGGGCGTTTTGCGCGGATGGATCTGAACCTGCCAGATTTGCTCCCGTTCGTCGACGCCGGGCATCAGGAAACGGACATGGGTACGGATGCGGCGCTCGAAGGCCGGATCGAAGTTCGCGGCCAGGTTCGTAGCGAAGATCACGACGCCATTGAATGCTTCTACCTCGCGCAGCAGCACGTTGACCGTGACGTTGCTCTCCCGCTCCTGGGCCAGGGCCGCGCCGGCGGAGCGGCGAACCGCGATCGCATCCGCTTCATCGAAGAAAAGCACGGCGTTCTGCTCGACCGCGGAGCGGAAAGCGGCGGCGATGTTCTTCGGCGTTTCGCCCATCCACATCGACTCCAGCTCCGCGTAGTCGACGACGAGGAGCTTCATGCCGAGGCTGTGCGCGATCGCTTCGGCGCAGATGGTCTTCCCGGTGCCGGGCGGTCCGGCAAAGTTGAAGGCGAGACCGAGGCCGGAGGCGTGGCGTTCGCCAAGTCCCCAGCGGCCGAAGATCAGATTGTGATTGCGCACCTGTGCCAGCGCGTCGTCGAGCGTACGGCGTGTCTCCGGTGGCAGGACGACGTCGGCGAACGTCCGCTCGGGGACGATCGTTTCGACGACCTGCCGCGACCTGAGGCCGGTGAAGAGGGAGAGGAGCGGAGACGCCATCGCAAGGGGAACGCGCCGGGGGCGGCGCTGCTTCCTGGATTCGGGCGTGATGGTGCAGGGAACGGTTCACGCGCGGCGATCGTGATGAATGCCAAGGACTTGTGAGCGTTACGCCGGCAGCAATTTCCCCGGCCAGGCATCCTCGGCTTTGCGGATCCAGTGGCCGCTCCGGATGTCGCCGAGGCGTTCGGCCAGCGTGTCGTAGACGGTGGTGTGGCGATCGCCGCGATCGCGAAAGTCGGCGCGGCTGAGCGCCTCGACGCGGCCGTCGGCGTGGCGGACGAAGACACGGTTCGAGTCGAGAATCTGCACGCCGAGGCCGCGCTCGAACTGGCGGAGGAGCCCAAACATGCGATCGATCGAGCAGCCGGACGTTTCGCTGCGCTCATCGACCGCAATGGCGAGGAAGCTGCCTTCGATGAGTTCGCGCGCCGAGGTCACAGGCGCGCCGTGCGCGGCCCACTCGTCGAGGAATGCATCGACCTGTTGCAGCACGTCGCGGCTCTGCGTTTCATTCAGCGCGGGCGAGATGCCGAACAGCCAGGTGCGGGAAGTTGCGGGGAGAGAATTGATATCGACTCTAGGCATAGTTTTTTTAAGGGTGAAAAGTGAAGGATAATCTGAATCGCGATTTCACTCTTCACTCCTCACCCTTCACTCTTTCTAACCATGAGCTTCGCAAAACTGATGCAACGCTTCAAAGGCGGCGTCTGCACGGAGGACAAGCCGCCGCAACAGCAGGATCCGTTGCGACTGGCGACGGCCGCGGTACTCCTCGACATCGGCTACGCGGACGGGACGCTGAGCCGCGAAGAGGACGAGGACCTCGTCACCTATCTCAAGCGCACGTTCGCGCTGGACGACACGATGGCGCAGGAGCTGGTGAAAGCGGCCGCCGAAATCCGCGCGCAAACGATCGATCATTTCGCGCTGACGCATTTCATCCGCCGCAACGCGACGCTCTCCGACCGCATTGAGATCGTGAAGACGATGTGGCGCATGGCGTACGCGGATGGACGTCTCACTGACTACGAAAACTACCTCGTCCGCAAGCTCGCCGACCTCCTCGGGCTCGAGCATCACGTGATGATCGACGCGAAGGTGAGCGTGTTGAAGGAAATGGGGCTGGCGACAACTTAACAACCCATCCTGCGCGCGTTGCCGCAGGATAGAGTTCGTTGAACATGACAGTCGCCATCATCGGCGCGGGCCCGATCGGACTCGAACTCGCAGTCGCGTTCAAGCAGTTCGGGATCGACTACATCCAGTTCGATGCGGGGCAGATCGGGACGACCATCGCCTGGTATCCGATCGAGATGCTGTTTCATTCGAGCTCGGACCGGCTCGGGCTGGCGGGAGTTCCGATTCAGACGGCGACGCAGCAGAAGATCACGCGCGAGGAGTACCTGGCCTATCTCCGCGCGCTGGTGATGCAGTTCGGATTGGAGATTCGATCATACGAGCGCGTCACGAATGCGACGCGATTACAAAGCGGCGGATTCGAACTCGTGACGCAGGCCATCGACGGCGCACATCGCTATCGCGTCGAGCAGGTGGTCATCGCCATCGGCGCGTTTCATGCCCCGCGCATGCTCGACATTCCGGGCGAGGAGCTGCCGCACGTCAGCCACTACTTCCACGATCCGCATACGTACTTTAAGAAAAAGTTGCTGATCGTCGGCGGCCGCAATTCGTCCGTCGAAGCGGCCGTACGATGCCACCGCGCCGGAGCGGACGTGACGCTCAGCTATCGCCGCGACGACTTCGATCCGAAGGTCGTGAAGTTCTGGCTGCTGCCGGAAGTGCGCGCGCTGATCCGCGACAATCGCATTCGCTACCTCCCGCGCACGGTGCCGTTGGAAATTCGCAACGGCACCGTGCTCCTCGGATCGGTTGATACCGACGAACAGTTCGAGATTGACGCAGACTTCGTCCTTCTCCTCACCGGTTACCGGCAGGATTCGACGCTCTTCGACCAACTCGGCGTCGCGCTGCGCGGCGACGATCGTCAACCTGTTTACGATCCGGAGACGATGGAGACGAACGTGCCTGGCGTCTTCGTGGCCGGGACTGCCGTCGCCGGAACGCCGCCGCGAAAAGTCACCGTGATCGTCGAGACTTGCCACGTGCACGTGCCGAGGATTGTGGCCGCAATTCAAGGCGCCCGCGTAGCGCTGCCGGACGGCTCGCTCGACGAGTAGCGATGTGGCACAGACACTCTTGTCTGTGCGTTTTGAGTCGTAGCGTGCTTGCACAAAATCGGGTCGCGCGCGAAGGCGCGCCGAACAATGCAGCCCCGCGCTCGGCGCGGGGAAACGGCGCGACGTATTTACGTGGCCGCGGAGATCAAAACCCCGCGCCGAGCGCGGGGCTGCATTGTGCGAGCGTGCCTTCGCACGCGAACACAGACGTTACGGCCACGCCACGTTGCACGAAAGTTCACGATGGCTCGCGCGGCCGCGCATGTACGATTCCGCGCATGAAAAACGTCCGACTCTGGCTGGCCGTTTCCCTGTTCGCCGCCGCGCACGCCCATGCGGCGGCGGTGAACGTTCCTGTCGTCTACGACAAGATGCCGAACGGATTAAAAGTGGTCATCTCCGAGGCCCATGCAGCACCGACGGTGACCGTGGCGGTTTATTACGGCATCGGATTCCGCGTCGAGCCGAAGGGGCAGACCGGCTTCGCACATCTGTTCGAGCACATGATGTTTCAGGGCTCGGAGCATGTGAAGAAGTTCGAACACGCCAAGATCGTCGAAGCGAATGGCGGCAATCTGAACGGCTCCACGCGGCTCGACTACACAAACTATTACGAGACGCTGCCGGCCGAGGGATTGGAGACCGCGCTGTGGCTGGAAGCAGATCGCATGCGCTCGCTCGACGTCAGCGCGGACAACCTGAAGAATCAGCAGAACGTCGTTTCGGAGGAAGTCCGCGCCAACGTTCTCAATCAGCCGTACGGCGCCTTCGAATGGCTCGACCTCTGGCAGAACGCGAATCAGAACTGGTTCAACGCGCACAATTTTTACGGCGATCTGCACGACATCGATGCGGCGAAGATCGATGACGTTCGGACATTTTTCAAGACGTACTACGCGCCGAACAATGCGGTGCTGACCATCGTCGGCGACGTCGATCCGGCCGCGGTGCGCAAGCTCGTCGACAAGTACTTCGCCTCCATTCCGCAGCAGAGCATTCCGAAACGGCCCGACGTCGGCGAACCCCTCCAAACGAAAGAGAAGCGCATCAATCAGACCGACAAGCTGGCCAACCTGCCGGCGCTCGCGTTCGGCTATCACCTCCCCGATCAGCAGTCGGCCGACTACGCGGCCGCGGTGCTGCTCGATTTCATTCTGCAGGGCGATGACAGCTCGCGCTTCTACCAGCGCCTGGTCAAGGAGAAGCAGACTTCGATCGATTGGGGCGGCGGCATCAACTACGAGCTTGGCAACGAGTTCGATTACGACGGACCGATGCTGATGGTGTCGCGCACGACGTACAAGCCCGGCCACACGGCCGATGAGATCCTGCATGAAGTCGATGCGATCGTCAGCGATCTTCAGCAGCACGGACCAACGGCGCGCGAAGTGGCCGATGCGAAAGTCCGCTTCCGCTCGAGTTTCTACGACAGCCTGGAAACGACCGGCGGCAAGGCCAATCTGCTGGCGTCGTTCGCTCTGTTTCGTGACGATCCGTCGCAGATCAACAAGGTGCTCCCGATTTTCGACGCGGTGACCGCCGCGCAGATTCAATCGGCCGCCCAGAAGTACTTCGGCGCATCGAATCGAACATCGATCGACCGCGTCCCGGCAGCGAAGGAGGCGAAATGATTAAGCCCGTTATCCTTTGCACGCTCTTGACTACGAGCGTCTTCGCGCAGGCCACCCCTCCCCCGCCCGCGCCGCCGCGTCCGATCAACTGGCCTGCTATTTCCGAATCGAAGCTCGACAACGGATTGACCGTCGTCCTCGTGCCGCTGCACAACGTGCCGAAGATCACCGCGGTCCTTTCGCTGCTGGCCGGACGCGGCACGGCGTACAAGACGCAGCCGGGCGTGGCGCAGCTCGCGGGACGCGTCGCGAATGAAGGCACGTCCACGCGCACGAGTTTGCAGATCAAGCAGGAGTTGCGCTCGATCGGCGGCTCACTGACCGTCGGCGTCGACAACGACGCCACGACGCTTTCCGCCTCGTCGCTCTCCGACTCCGCGCCGAAGTTGCTCGACATCATCAGCGACGTCGCGCGGCATCCCGCCTATCCGAAGTCCGAGGTCGTGCTGGCCAAGACGAACTTCGCGCAGGAGATCGAGGAGGAGCGATCGTCGCCTGACTTTCTGGCGCAGGAGCAGCTCGACAAAGCGCTCTTCGGCGGTCATCCGTACGGATTCACCGTTCCCGCTCCGGCCGCGATCAGGAACGTGACACGCGATTCGCTGAAGACGTTCGCGGCGACGTACTACGTTCCGAACAATGCGGCGCTGGTGATCGTCGGCGACTTCAACGTCGCGACGATGCGCGCCGAGGTAGCGAAAGCGTTCGGATCGTGGAAGCGCGTTGCGCTTCCGCCAGCGCCGAAGCTCGTACTCCCCGTTCGCGACAAACGGCAGATCTACGTCATCGATCGTCCCGGCTCGGTGCAGTCGACGATCCTCATCGGCGCACCAGCTCCGCCGCGCCGTTCGCCCGACTACATCCCGCTGCGGACGACAAACATGATTTACGGCGGTGCGTTTTACTCACGTCTGACGCGCAACATCCGCGAGTCGAAGGGCTATACCTATTCGCCGTTCAGCACCGCCGACCTTCGCCGCGCTGCCGGCACCTTCACCGCGGGCGCCTCGGTGCGCAACGAGGTGACCGGACCCACGATTTTAGAAATGCTCTACGAGCTCGATCGCATGCGCGTCGAGCCGGTAACCGCCGAGGAGCTGCAATCGGCGAAGACGTACAGCATCGGAGGCATGGAGCTGGAGCTGGAGTCGCAATCCAGTCTCGCCAGCCGCATCAGCACGATCTACGTCGACGAACTATCGCGCGACTTTCTGCAGACGTTCCGCGACAAGGTTGCCGCGCTTACGCCGGCCGACGTGCAGCGATCCGCGTCAAAGTACTTCGACACCTATCGCAGCGCGATCGTCGTCGTCGGCGATTACAAGCAGATCAAGGATCAGATCGCGCCATTCGGGGATGTGAAGCTGGTGAAGTAGTCCGGACTGGCAGAGTCGCGGATCGCGCACGGGCTCGCTTGAACCTAATCACGCGTCGCGTTACTATCACCCAACGTGATCGTGTCGTTCCGGAGCGCTGACACCGAGGCCCTCGCGAACGGCAGGCGAGTGAAGCGTTTTGCGAGTATTGAGTCAGTGGTCCGGCGCAAGCTCCGACAGTTAGAAATTGCGAATCGGCTTTCAGACCTGCGCGTGCCACCGGGAAATCGGTTGGAAGCACTCAAAGGCGACCGCGCCGGGCAGCACAGTATCCGGGTGAACGACCAGTATCGCGTGTGCTTTCGCTGGACGGCATCCGGCGCTGCAGACGTCGAAATTACTGACTACCATTGAAAGAGCGGAGACCATGAAGAAACTAAAGCCTGTGACGCCCGGCGAGTTGCTACTCGAGGAGTTTCTCGTTCCGATGCGGCTCTCGCAATATCGCCTCGCGAAGGAGATCGGCGTGCCCGCGCAGCGGATCGGAGAGATCATCGCGGGCAAGCGGACCGTTACCGCCGATACCGACCTGCGGCTGTGCCGATTCTTTGGCCTGTCGAACGGCTATTGGCTGCGGGCCCAGGCCGCATACGATACGGAGGTTGCGCAAGATGCGCTTGCCGCAACGCTTCGACGGATCAAGCCGTGGGCGGGGACAGCGACGTAGCAACTGCGTCCAACTATGCCAGCACGGCGAGTGGCTTCGGCGCATACCCCGGGAACACCGTCTTCAGCGACGGCACTGCGAGCTGCTTCGTCAGCAGCTCGGCGAAGATGTCGCGGAAATCAGTAGTGATGGCGAGATCGCGATTCTCGTAGAGCTGTGACGACGAAAGTCCCGGCCATTTTCCGCGGACCTTGCCGCCCTTTACGCCGCCGCCCAACACCAGCATCACATTCGCGTGACCGTGATCGGTGCCACGGTTGCCGTTCTCGCGGACTGTGCGGCCGAACTCGGACATCGTCACGAGCACGACGTCGCCCATGCGCGAACCGAGGTCGCGGGCGAAGGCGGCGATGGCGTCGGAGAAATTGCGGAGATTGTTGGCGAGCTGGCCCTGCGCGCCGCCTTCACCGGCATGCGTGTCCCAGCCGCTGACGTCGGCGAAGGCGACTTCGAGTCCGACGTTCGATTTGATGAGTTGCGCGATCTGGCGCAACGAATTCGCTAACGGTCCGTTCGGATAGACCGCGCCATTCTCCGGCGGCAGTTTCTGCGGATCGGCGCTCTTGAGGATGCGCGCCGCTTCGAACGATTCCTTCGCCGTTCCGCCCAGCGTTCCTGCCACGGCCTCGGCGTACATCGATTCGAATCCGCCGCTCACGTTGGCGTTGCCCCGAATACCGAACTGGCTGATGTTCGTCATCGCCACCGCGCCGGCGCCGCCGGAGAGAATGCGCGGCATGGCGGGCGAAAGCGCGACGGCGCGCAGCGGCGAGGTTTGCTTTCTGGATCCGATCGCACGCGCCAGGAATCCATCCTCGGTCGACTTCACCCCCGGCGTGCCCGACTCCATGAAGTCCTGCGCATCGAAATGCGAGCGCGTCGTGTCCGGCGAGCCGACCGCGTGAATCATGGCCAGGCTGTGGTCCTTGAAGTACGGCGACAGTGACGCGAGCGACGGATGCAATCCGAAGAAGCCGTCGAGATCGATCGCGCCTCCCTCGGCGCCCGGACGCGGCACGGCAATGGTCGGCCGCGCGGCGTAGTACGCCTGCTCGCCGTACGGCACGATCATGTTCAGACCGTCGACCGCACCGCGCTGGAAAATCGCCACGAGCGTCTTGTTGCCCTTCGTCGTCGCGGCGTTCGCCATTTTGACGAAGACATTCGGAAGGAGAGTCCCGCCGACGAGCGCGAGGCCGGAGGATTTGAGAAAGAAGCGTCTATCGATCATTGGGTGGTGTCTCCGTTTGGCGTGCTCTCGAAGTGAATCGCGACGTCGTTGTCATCCTGAGCCGCCGGAGGACGGCGAAGGATCTCAAGATGCGCAAACTGCCGCTGAAACCGGGTTTCAGGAATTACCGCGTAACTTGAGACCCTTCGGCGCGCTTCGCCAGCCTCAGGGTGACAACGCGCGACGATGTTGTGATTGCGCGGCCGCATTACTGCCTCTGGAACTCCGGCGAGCCGAGAATCAGCCCGGCCACAGTCGGCAGTTGCGTGTTGTCCCACGGATCTTCCGCAGGCGCTTTGCGTTCAACAATCCGCGATTTGATGGTGGCCCGAGTCTCCTCGGTGAGACTGCCGCCGGTCAGCGCCTGCGCCAGCGCCTCGACCGAGCGCGAGGCATCGGCGGCTTCTTTCGCGGGGATCAGCGCGACGACGTCGCCGTGTACGCCGGGCAGTTTGTTCGACGCCAGAGCGAGCGCGAAGTTGAGGCGATTCATCAGAGCGCCGGTATTGATCCAGACGTCCGCTTTGTCGCTGTAACCGGTCGGCGGCTGCGCGCCGTAGAGAGGCTCGCCGATCTGCTGCAGCGAACGAGCAATCGGCGCCGCGTCCGTGATCTGCGCGTTCACCGCGCGCACGGCGGAGATGGCGTACTCGAATGGCGACTTCACCTTGGCGTGATACGACTTCGGATCCCAGAACTCGGGACTGCTGATGACTGCGCGAACGGTCTCGCGCAGATCGCCGTCGGTAGCCAGGAACTTCGCGGCCACGCGATCGACGAGCGCCGGCGTCGGATCGTCGGCCACGAGGCGCTGACAGAGTTTGAGCGCGATGTGATGCGCGGTGGCGGGATGGTGCGCGAGGGCGTGGATCATCTTCTCGCCCTCCGCGATGCCGCCGCCGGCCGGAAAGCGGATGCCGAGGACGGTTTTGGAGCCGGTGTCGTGCAGCATCGGGCGGAAGATGAATGCCGCGCCCTGGCCACCGTCGCGCTCGCCCGTGATCGTCCAGCCGGTGAGCACGCGCGCCAATTCGGTCACGTCCTTCTGCGTGTAGCCGCCATCGACGCCGAGGGTGTGCAGCTCCATGATCTCGCGGGCGTAGTTTTCGTTGAGGCCGCCCTGGCGATTCTTCAACTGCGGATTCATCTCCATCGCGCGCCGCCCGAAACGCTGTGCAATCATCGGCCGGTTCTCCGGCGCCGCAACGGACCGCGCGTTGTCGAGATAGAAGAGCATCGCCGGCGATTTCGCCGTCGCCAGCAGCAGATCTTCGAAACGTCCCCAGATGTGCGGACGAATGACGTCCCGCTCGTAGCTGGTCAGTAGAAAGCGGTCGATGCCTTTGCCGGCGAACACGTTGAAGTGATTCATCCAGAAGTCGACCATGACCTCATTAAGCTGCCGGTCGGACTCCGCTGCGCGCACGATGCGTTCGGTGAGCAGATCGTTCATGACGTTCTGCGGCCGCTTGTCGAAGGGAACGTCCCGCATGAACTCGCGCCGCGCTTCCTTCTTGTCGACGTCACCGTCCTTGGCCTCGGCATTCGCTTTCTTGCGCGCCATTCGCACCGGCTCGTAGTAGGTCTTGACGATCTGCGCGTTCGACATCGTCATCGTCGGCAGCGCGGCAATGCGCGCCTCGACCGCGCGATCCGGAATGCCCTCGGGATGCAGTTGCTGCTCGATCCACGTATTGACTCCGCCTTTCATGACCGCGTCGACATCACCCGGCCGCGGCCCGAACGCAAGCCGGTTCAGCGCATGCAGCGCACGCTGGCGTTCCGTTAGTTTGTTGTCGGAAGTTGCGCCGGTGATCAGGACGAAAGCGATCAGTCCGGCGAGGATTTTCGTCGCACGTTTCATGATGCTTGGACGAATTGGGAGGGGGCGACGTTTACCGGGAGCTCGCGTTCGAATCAGAAAGGATGTCGCCAACGCAGACCAGGAAACCGGCTGAAGTCGCGGTCTGTGGTGACCCACTCGCAACCTGACTCAATCGCCATCGCCGCAAGGTACGCATCGGCCACGAGCGGCCCTCGGGCGTTTGCGCGGACACAAAGATCCGTGAAGATGGACCAATGTCGTGCGCCAGGGCTGATGAACACGGCGTTGGGCTGTTCCCGCAAAAGGCGGCAGAAGCGGAGCGCGGAATCGAGCGGCGTCGGCGGATCGTAGACTTTTCGATGCGTGACGACGCGCACGAAGGCACTCAGGACGATCTCCGAGACGCCGAACGCCTCCGGCTGCCCGATGACACCCTCCAGCCAACTACGAAAGCGGCGATGATCAGCGGCTTCTTCGCGATGTGAGTGAATCAGTACGTTCACGTCGGTCAGAATCAAGGTCACTCTCCATCAACTCAAGCAGTGCAGCGTTGTCGTCGATATTGACGCCGGGTAGGGTGCCTTTGCCTCGAAATGTCGGCAGTTTGACTTTCGATCGCTTCTTGTACTCGCTGCGCCGGCCTAACGACTCGCGCAACGCATCTTCAATCACGGCTGTCAGAGTCTTGCCTGTGATTGCTGCCGTCTTTTTCGCTTCCGCGAGAAGATTGGGATCGAGACGTACAGTGGTCCGCATGATCATCGCAACATAGGAGCCAGTCATCAATATGTCAACTGCCGTATTCTTTGCATCATGAACCGCGAGGATCTGCTGCAACGAATCTTCGACCGACCCGAATATCTGCTTCGGAAAGCCCTGCATCAGCGGGACGCCGAATCTGGGTTGAGCTCATCATCGAAAGTGTCGCCGCCGGAGCGTCGCAGCACGATATTCTCAACGCCTACCCTGCGCTGACCGCCGATGACATCAACGCCGCCCGAACGTACGCGGCTGAGCGCACGGTGCGCTGACGCTACACTGCGCAGCGTGTCCTCGGCACGCCAACAACAACGACTCGTCGGCGCCGTCGCGCTTCTTGCGCTGCTGCTTGTTATCGCGCTGTTGCTCGCGTCATCCGCAGGCGCGACGAATGCGTCCTGGCGCGCGGCGACGTCGGGCGATGTCAAGCCGCGCCAGCACCTGCTCGGGATAAGACTTCCGCGCGCGTTGCTTGCCGGGCTGGTCGGCGGCACGCTGGCCGGGCGCGGCCTCAGCGTCCAAGCGCCGGTCCACAATCCGCCCGCCTGACCCTACCTCACACGACCCCCGGGACGCGCGGGGCGGCGCGCATCGGTCGCCACGGCAGCGGGATTGGCAAGATTGCCCGGTGTCGTACCGCTGATCGCCTTCGCCGGCGCCTGCGGCGCGACTGGCGCCGTGTTCCTGCTGGCGCGAAGGCGCGAGTACACCGACCCGACGCGGCTGCTGCTCTCCGGACTCGTGCTCAATGCGTTCTTCTCGGCTGTCATCCTGATTTCGTTCGGCGTTTCGAGGCAGAGCGATTTGACAGCGGCATTGCGCTGGATGATGGGAACGCTCTTCGGCGCGACGTGGAGTGACGTAATTCTCCTCACCATCCTGCTCGTCATCGCCATCGCGACACTCGCGTCGATCGGCAACGACTTGCGCATGTTTTCCTTCGGCGAAGACGACGCGAAATCGCGCGGCGTCAACGTCGAGCGCGTGAAGCTCATCGGATTCATCACCGCTTCCATCGTCACCGGCGCAGCGGTGTCGGTCAGCGGGATCATCGGCTTCGTCGGCCTGCTCGTGCCTCATCTCATTCGAATGATGTGGCGGCGCGACTTCCGCTTTCTCCTCCCGCTCTGCGCCCTCGGCGGCGCCATCCTGGTCGTACTCGCCGACCTGCTGTCGCGCACCGTGGTGACGTCATCGGAATTGCCCATCGGCGCGTTCACCGCCGTTCTCGGCGTGCCGTTTTTCCTCTCGCTGCTGCGGAGGAATCGCTGATGCTCGAGCTGCGCGATGTGTCGTTTGGATACGAGAGCACAGAAGCGGTCGATCGCATCACCGCGTCGTTCGGCGCAACGCAGCTCATCGCACTCACTGGTCCGAACGGCTCGGGCAAGTCGACGCTGCTGAAACTCATCGCGCGCGTGCTCGCTCCGCACGCGGGCGAGATCGCGTTCGATGGCAAGCGGCTTCGCGACTGGCCGGCCAAGGAGTATGCAAAACAGGTCGCCTACTTGCCGCAGGATCCCGATCCCGCCTTTTCAATGCGCGCGATCGACGTCGTCGTCTCCGGCCGTGCCCCATTCCTCGGCCGATTCGCCTGGGAGCGCGATTCGGACTACGACGAAGCCGCCCAGGCGCTCGCTTTATGCGACGTTTCACACCTTCGCGATCGCTATCTCGACGAGATGAGCGGCGGCGAACGCAAGCGCGTCTTCCTCGCACGCGTGCTCGCCGCGCGTCCGCGCCTGATCCTGCTCGACGAGCCGCTCGCGTCGCTCGACATCTCGCACGTCCAGCAGTTCTCCGCGTTGTTGCGCGACATCGTCAACCGAACTGGCGTCACCGTGCTCTACGCCACGCACGATCTGAACTGGGCGGCGGCCTACAGCGACCGCATGCTGGTCATGCAGCACGGCCTGCTCGCGCGCGATGCAACGCCGGGCGAGGTGATGCAGCCGGAGGTGGTGCGGGAACTGTTCGGCTTCGACGCGGAAGCGGTGCGCGTGGGGACGAAGTCGTGGCTGGTCCCTCGGGTTGCCGTCTCGTCCCGCCTGTCATCCTGAGCGAAGCGAAGGATCTCCAACGCGCGGTTGCCAGCCGAAGCCCTGCAACTTGAGATCCTTCGCTTCGCTCAGGATGACAGGCAGCTCACTTCTCAAACTCCCAGGCGATCTTCTTCAACACGCGATCGACTCGCTCGATCAACTGCAGGATGTCCTTCTTCGCATGCGCGGCGGAGAAGAATGCGGCTTCGAGTTGAGATGGCGGAAGGTAGACGCCTTCGCCGAGCATCAGGTGGAAGAAGCGGGCGAACTTATCGCGGTTGCTGCGGTTCGCGGATTCGAAATCCGTGACGGGGCCTTCGGTGAAGAAGATCGTCCACATCGAGCCGGCGCGGTTGACTGTGAGCGGGACGCCATGTTTTTCCGCGGCTTTGACGACGCCGGTTTCGAATTCGCCGGAGCGTTCTTCGAGGTCGGCGTAGATCGAAGAGTTCTTGAGAACGCCCAACGTCGCTTTGCCGGCGGCGACTGCCACCGGATTGCCGGACAGCGTTCCGGCCTGGTACATCGGGCCGAGGGGCGAGACGAGCTGCATCAGTTCTTTGCTCGCGCCGTATGCGCCGATCGGCATGCCGCCGCCGATGATCTTGCCGAGCGTGGTGATGTCGGGTTTGATGTCGAAGATCGATTGCGCGCCGCCGTAGGCAACGCGGAATCCGGTCATCACTTCATCAAAGATCAGCAGCGCGCCGTTTTTCGTGCAGAGGTCGCGCAGGCCCTGGAGGAAACCTTCCGCGGGCGGAACGCAGCCCATGTTTCCCGCGATCGGCTCGACGATCACCGCCGCAGCTTCCTTGTCGATGACCTTACTCACGGCGCCGAGGTCGTTGAACGGGACGCTGATGGTCAGCTCCGTCACTTCCTTCGGCACGCCGGCGGAATCGGGCACGTTGAACGTCGCGCCTCCGCTGCCCGCTTTGACGAGCAGCGAATCGACGTGGCCGTGGTAGCCGCCGTCGAACTTGATGATCTTCGTTCTTCCGGTCGCCGCGCGCGCAAGCCTTAACGCGCTCATCGTCGCCTCGGTACCCGAATTGACGAGGCGCACCATCTCGATCGACGGAACAGCCTGCACGATCATCTCGGCCAGCTCGATTTCGCCGAGCGTGGGGGCGCCGAACGAAAAGCCACGCGTGGCCGCCTTCTTCACCGCTTCGACTACGTAGCGATGGCCGTGTCCGAGGATCATCGGTCCCCAGGAGCCGACGCAGTCGATGTACTGGAGGTTGTCGGCGTCGAAGATGCGCGAGCCCTGCGCCATGTCGACGAACAGCGGCGTGCCGCCGACGCCTTTGAATGCACGAACCGGTGAGTTGACGCCGCCGGGGATGGTTTCCTGCGCGCGCTGAAAGAGAGTTTCGGAGTTTTTGCCCATGAGAGGGGCGGATTATACGGGCGCGTGCCGGCTGCCGAACTCGTCGCCAGCTGACCGCTTCAGATCATGAAGGCTTTCGGCGTTAGATCACTTGGCGCACGTTTGGATGAGCTTTTCGGCGTCGGCTTTGCCTTCCGCAGTCGGTTCTAGGAGTCGGGCGTTGCGACCGAAACTTGAATTCGCCGCGGCGGTTACTTGCAGAGTGGGAGGCTGGTTCGGAACGGTGAGAACGAGAACAGTCAACTCCTCGTTGACTGTCTCGCCCCAATGGATACTGCTCGGACCTTTTCGTTGACTACGTTCAACTTTGAAAAAACCGGAGTCCTTGTTTGCCTGCGCCGCCGTATACCCGAGGGAAGTCGCGAGGCCCAGTGCACAGGTGTAGATCGCACCGGCATCGGAAGTCGGCGCAACGTGAACGACCCTATATGGCTGCGCAGCGCATGCGGAAAGAATCAAGGCCGAGATAATAGACACTCCGAGGCGAGTTCTCGTAGTCATACATTCTCCTGTTGACTGAGTTGAGGTTGGCGAATTATAGCCAAGACTTCAGTACGCGTTTTCGTGCTTCAAGCCGTGCACGAGCGTCATGAAGAGGATCTTCAGGTCGAGCATGAGCGACCAGTTCTCGATGTAGTAGAGGTCGTGCTCGATGCGCATGCGCATCGACGTGTTGCCGCGCCAGCCGTGTACCTGCGCCCAGCCGGTGATGCCGGCGCGGACTTTGTGGCGGAGCATGTAGTGCGGGAACTCGGCGCGAAACTGTTCGACGAATTGCGGGCGCTCGGGACGCGGGCCGACCACGCTCATATCGCCGAGGAGGACGTTGAAAAGCTGCGGGAGCTCGTCGAGGGAGGTCTCGCGGATGAAGCGGCCGACGCGCGTGCGGCGCGGATCATTCTTCTCCGCCCATTTCGCGCCGGTGTCCTTCTCCGCGCCGACGCGCATCGAGCGGAACTTGACGATCTCGAATGGCTTGCCGTCGAGTCCCATCCGTTCTTGTCGATAGAAAATCGGACCGCGGTCGCCGAGCTTGATGGCGATGGCGACGATCAGCATGACCGGCGAGAAGACGATCAGCGCGGCGACGGCGACGATGAGATCAAAGCCGCGTTTCAGAAAACGGCTCCACCCTTCCAGCGGCGTTTCGGAGAGGTTGATGGTCGGCAGACCGTCGAGGTCTTCGACCCGCGAGCGGAGCACCATGAATTGCAGCAGATCGGGGACGACGTGGATGGCGACGACGCTGCGCACGAGCCGGTCGAGCAGCGCCATCATCGCCTGCGACGACGCGTGCGGGAGCGCGACGAAAACGTGATCGATGTTCTGTTCGGCGATGACCTGTTCGGCCTGATCGATCGTGCCGAGGCATGGGAGATCGAGTTTCGATTCTTCGCCATTTTTGAGATAGCCGACGACCATGAAACCGAGTTCGCGATGGCCGTTCACGCGCTCTACCACGGCGCGCGCCAGCTCGCCGCTGCCGGCGATGAGCACGCGGTCGTGGCGCTTGCCGTCGCGGTGTCCGCGCTCCACGACCGCGCGAACGATGGCGCGCCCGAGGATGACGAAGACGATGGCGCAGATAAGGAAGATGCC
>ERZ1739052.70-NODE-70-length-16911-cov-11.518688_pt1 | contig 16911 bp, 13 predicted proteins | sample MGYA00581761_ERZ1739052 | MGnify/ENA primary metagenome ERZ1739052 (study PRJEB42929, sample SAMN08275524) | rhizosphere metagenome | isolation source: Rhizospheric soil replicate 1 | host: Colobanthus quitensis and Deschampsia antarctica | place: Antarctica...
GGACTTCAGTAGCACCGAAGTGACTCGGTGGTCCCGGTCGGTGTCTGGAGTACGGTTCTCGTCTTCCTCGGCGTCACGTTTTGCTACTTCTTCGTCTTCGGCAATGTTCTCTCCTTCATCCAGAGCTTCGCGCCCAAGAGCGTCTCGGCGATGCCGGACATCGAGGCCTATCTCAGCTTCGTGATGACGATGTTCATCGCCTTCGGCGCCGCCTTCGACATGCCGATCGCGGTCGTCGTGCTGGCCGGCCTCGCCCTCGCGAGCATCGAGAAGCCGACGGCGCTCCGTGCCCACTTCTTCGTACTCGCCTTCATCTTCGCCGCTATCCTTGCGCCCCATCCCGCGCGTCATTGCGTTTCCGTCATCGTTGCCTCGCCTGAGTTGCGCCGGTCTGTCGTCATCCGCGATCTGCTTCGCCGCGCGGATGAGTTCTACGGTTCTGACTCACGCGCCGCTCTCGACCTGACGACTGCCGCCGTCGCGGTCTGCGACGTGATGGTCGCCAGCGGTCAAGCGCCTTCGATGGAGCTGCGATTCTTGGCGCTGAAGGAGCACTCGATCGCGCTTCATCGCATGGGCAAGTTTGATGAGTCGATCTTCGTACTCGGTCGCGCGTGGCCGATTGCGTCGCAAACGCAGGAGAGCCAACGGGACAGAGCGGTCCTCTCCCTCTGCGCCGCGATCGTCTACGCGGAGCCGGACGTTGCGAAGTTCGATGAAGCGATGAAGTTCGCCGAGACCGCCGCGTCCGTGTTGGACGTTTACGGCGACGAACGAAGGGCCATCATCGCGCGGCAGACGAAGGCGTACGTCCTGCTCGTCATGAACCGCTTCGCTGAAGCGTTGCCGTTGCTGCAAAGCGTCACGGCTGATCTCGATGAAGCTACGGGAGAGTCCCGCGACGCGGCCCGCGCGCACACTCAACTTGCGGAATGCCTCGTGGAAGTCGGGACGTACGATGAGGCGGCGGAGCACGCGAGCATGGCCGAACGGCTGCACCTCATGTGCGCCTCTGGCGTAGACGCGGCGCGCGCCGCGCACATCCGCGCTCGCGCCGTCACTGCGCTCGGCCGCTTCGCCGAAGTTCGATCGGAATTCACGCGCGCCTCTGACGTCGTGTTCGCAGCGAAGATGTTCAACACGTGGGCGATCATGCGTCTCGAATACGTCGCCGCCGCTCTCGCCGACGATGAAGGCGCGGACGTGCGCGCCGAGTTGGAATCCGTGGCGCGCGTCTGCATGACCCTCAACGCCACAGAGTCAACGCAGCGACAAGCGTTCGCGGCTGAAGCGTTGGACTATCTGCGGCAGCTCGCGGTTCGCGACGCGCTCACCTGTGAGGCTGTCGATCACGTTCGCGCGTTCGTTCTACGCAACAACTCTCAGCCGCCGGTGAAGTTCGCCCGACCTCCGGGCGCGTTTCTCATGTAGAGCGATCCGGGCCGTGGCAGGCGCCCGTCACGCCTGCCACGGAACGAAACGTCTTAGGGCTTTGGCGGTCCCGCAACGATGTCCTCCAGCGCCCGCACGATCCGCGCGATGCGGCCAAAGAAGCCTCGCTGACCGCTGGAATCGTCGTTGCGCTGAGCGGCCATTGCCGGAGCCGCGAGCACCACCAAGAGTGAAACGAGCAACAGGGTTTTTCTCATGCAATCCTCCGTTGTCGCGGAGGGTGCCCCCGTCGCTCATTCTGCGCCCGCTGGGAACGATTTCTTTACCGATCGTGAAGGCTGGCCGCTGGCCGGGAGAGGCCCAAAGATTGTGCGCTGATAAATATGTACGATTTTGCGAATTCTACGCTATGACGAATTATGCATAGCGTAGAACGGTCCAAAAAGTAACTTTCACAAAGGGTCACGAATTTGACTTATGAACGGCGAGTGCGAGACCATATTCGCGATCTTCAAGCCGCGTAAGGAAACTTCCATGAGCCAACGATAGAGCAGGTAGATACAACAAGACCCCGCCGGTTATAGCGGGGTCTGTTGAATCCCGTGAAGCTGTCGGTGTCGCGACGCTCAGCCGACCAAAGTTGTTCGTCGCCGTCACCACCCGAGTAACCACCAAACCGCCGCGTTCTGCGGCCCGGAGGCCATTCGGGTATCTGAACGAGAGTTTAGCCGATCGATTCCTAGAAGTCCAACCCACTGCCGGACCACGCTCGGGAAAGAGGAGAGAGAAGGGCGATCGACTCCCGCGTCCGCGACACCGGACGCGCCGTCCGATCCGAAGGAGATTCTGAGAGTTGCTGACGGGTTCGGGATCGCCCGACCCGTCAGCCCTCAGCTCTTCGCTTTCCGTTTCCGCGTCGGCGCAGCAGCGTCTTTTCGAGGCCTGTTCCAGAAGGGCGACTTGCACTTCGGGCAGACCGTCGGAACCTGACCAGTCAACCTCGGAACCCACTCATGACCGCATCGTTCGCATCGGTAGCCGCGCAGTGTGATTTCCGCCATGCGGCGCGTTCTATCACACCCGCTAGTAATATACCAGCGAGAAAGAAAAGCTGGACTCCGTTCTTACCTTTTAGTAATATACCAATAGGTAAGACGGAGGAACAGCATGACCACTCAAGTTCAAGACCCGAGACAGCAGCGCGGACTCGAAATCGCGGCGACGCTCGCCATTCAGCCGAAGGGCGATGCCGCTTGGATCGTTCCCTCGCAAACCCTGAAGGGACGCTACACCGTCACGCGCAGCTTCGACGGTCTGGAATGCACCTGCCCGGACTTCGAACTGCGCCACATGACCTGCAAGCACGGCTTCGCGGTGGAGTTCTATCTGAAGCGTGAGACGGTTGTGGCACCCGATGGAGAGACGACGGTCACGGAGACGCGCGCGATGCGCGTCACCTATCCGCAGGACTGGCCCGCGTACAACGCGGCGCAGTGCGCAGAGAAGGAACTGTTCCGCCATCTGCTCCGCGATCTCTGCGCGGCGATCCCCGAGCCTGAGCAGCACATGGGGCGCCCGTCGATTCCGCTCTCCGACGCGCTGTTCTCGGCGTGCTTCAAGGTCTACTCCGGCGTTAGCTGTCGCCGGTTCATGACCGACCTGCGCGACGCGAAGGAGCGCGGATTCGTCGGCAAGGCGTGGCACTACAACTCGGTGCTCGGGGTGATCTACGACCCGAGCATCACGCCGATCCTCCATCAGTTGATCGCAGCGAGCGCGTCTCCTCTCGCCTCAGTGGAGAGCGCGTTCGCGGTCGATTCAACGGGATTCGGAACGCAGTCGTTCTACCGGCACTTTGCGAACAAGCACACCGGAAAGGAAAAAATCTCGCACGACTACCTCAAGCTGCACGCGCTGGTGGGAACGAAAACGAACGTGATCGCCGCCGCGATCGTGACCGACCGCGACCGCCATGACTACAACGAATTCGCGCCGCTTCTGACGGAGGGAGCAAAGACCTTCACGATGGCCGAGGTCAGCGCGGACAAGGCGTACATCGGACGGAGCAATCTCGCCGCCGTCGCCGCGATCGGAGCCGAGGCTTTCATCCCGTTCAAGAGCAACGCGAAGGACGATCCGAAGTCGCCGCTGTGGAGCAAGCTGTTCCACCTTTACCACTACCGTCTGGACGAGTTCCTGCCGCACTATCACAAGCGCAGCAACTCAGAATCCGCGTTCTCCGCGATGAAGCACGTGTTCGGCGAAACCCTGCGGAGCAAGATGTTCGAATCGCAGGTGAACGAGCTGCTCCTGAAGGTGATCGCGTACAACATCGTCTGCGTCATTCATTCGATCTTCGAACTCGGCGTGACGGTGCCGGGACTCTCAGCCACCACGCAGACTGCGATCGCCGCGCACAGCATGTGACCGGCTTCGCGCTCTGACGGAGCGGCGAGCCTGAAAGTAACTAAGTTACTGAAGGCGCACCACTTGTTGACCGGCGGCTGCAACACAGCGTATCGTGTCTTCCGTACTGAACAGGGAGACGTAAGGCGATGGATTGGCTGGATGAAGCGAACGCCGAAGTGAAGGCGATCCGAGAGCGCGAGCGCCTGATCGTAGAAGAGCAGGAACAGGTCTACGAATCGCTCTGGAAAGAGTTGAGGGCGCATATTGACGCCGCAACGAAGTCGTCTTTCCCCCGCCTGTTCACGAACGGCCGGCAGCTTGCGCGGATGATTAAGCTGCCGGTCCCTCCGATACCTCCGAACATGGAGGCTCGCCCAAAGACGGTCGAAATCTCTCTCGTGAAAGAGGAACATCAGATTACTGCGGTCGGTGACGGCGTAGACGTTGTGTTGAGCGTAGACGTGTGCGACGACGGCGTGGTGTGCTTGAAGTTGGACGGCAAGCAAACGACGTTGAAGGACGCAGCGATTGCGATCCTGCGACCGTTCCTTTTCCCGGAGCTGTACCCCAACGCGAGGACTCCCGGCATCTACTGAGAATCGCGGAACCTATGATGTTTGAGATTTCTGTGCGTGCATGGTCGTTCTCTGGAGTGATTCGCCTGTGCCGCGAGAGGGAGCGCCGCATGTCGTGGAAGGAAATCGCCAAGCGAAAGCAAGAGGACAGAGAGCGGGTTGATGCTGGCAGGTCGCGGGCGGAAGAGAGCCGCGCCAAGCTGCGCGAGCAACTGCCCGATTTTTTCGACTCCGTGATTGCTGGCGTTTCCGCCGAGGTCGAAAGCTACAACTCCGCGCTGCCTTTGAAGTCAGACGGAATCGCCATTAGTCGAGACGACACGACGGCGAGATTCGAAAAGACGAGCACCCCCGCCGCGTCTCTGACCATCAAGCTATCGGGACCATCCGTCACCGGCAAGGACATCTACGCTGCGACGTTGACGTGCGTGACCGAAGGTCGAAATGCCGATGGAGAACTGACGACTGAGAACGGCCATTTTGAAATCTGGATGCGAGACCTCGGCCTCCGAATCATGAAGCGCGGTCGCGACCTCGCGTACGTCGATGTTCATGGCGTGAAGGAGTTGGTCGATGCCATCATCACGCCGCTGGTCTACTTCGTCACCTGATGCAGTCTGCCCATAAAGTACGATCGCTGCCCGTAAAGTCGGCTAGATTTCAGACTTTATGGGCAAAGCCCTCTTCACCCTTCACTCTTTCTTCCTCCGGAATCGCGAGCATGGCACCGCCGTTCACGTCGCCATGTTCCGACGGCTCACGCAACTCGTCGCAGCGCTGTTCCTCGTCTCGTCGGCCGCGCACGCCGCATCGCTCGACGCCGAGATGAAAACGGTCGAGAAGTTGCGCGGACTTACGTTCGCGCATGCCGTCGTGTCGAAGACCATCACGCGCGCCGAGCTGCCGAACGTTTTGCGCGCGCAGATGGAGAAATCGCTGCCGTATTCGCCCGATGACTACGCACTCGTTCTCCGCGCGCTGCAGCTCGTCGACGGCGGCAAGAGCGATCTCGTCGGCAGCATGCTCGCGCTCTACGAGTCGCAGGTGCTGGCCTTCTACGATCCGCTGACGCATACGTACTTCGCGATCGACAAACTGCCGCCGGCGGCCGAAGGAATGGGCGACAGCGACATCCTCCGCGAATCGGTCGTCGTTCACGAGCTGACGCACGCGCTGCAGGATCAACGTTTCCGCGCCGGCGCCCGCGATCTCGCGCTGCAGAAAGACACCGACGGCGGCCTCGCGCTGCACGCGCTGCTGGAAGGGGAGGCGACGCTGGTGATGATCGACTACGTCCTCGATCGCGCCGGGCAGAAGCTCGATGAGGCCGTCGCCAATCCGGAAGTGCTTTCGATGCTGACGGCGTCGTTAGGCGCCGCGGACAAAACGATCGACGCATCCACGCCGCGCTACTTCGCCGAGTCGCTGAAGTTTCCGTATACGGAAGGTCTGAAGCTGGTCATCGACGGCTATCGCCGCGGCGGCTGGAAGATGGTCGACCGCATGGATGAGAATCCGCCGCGTTCGACGCGCGAGGTTCTTCATCCCGCCGAGTACTTCGCGCGCCTCGCCGGCGCTGCCGTGCCGGCGCTTGCATTCGATGACAAGTCCCCGCTTCCTCACGCGCTCACCGTCGAACACCTCGGCGAGTTTCATTGGCGTTTTCTCGTCGGCGATGCCGGAGCGGGGTGGATCGACGATCGCGTGACGGTCGTGCAGAACGTCAAGTGCGATCCGACCGTCCTCGTCGACACGCACTGGGAAAACGCCGCCCGCGCCCGCGCCTTCCGCGATGCGTACACCGCGTTCCTGCGCGGGCGCGGGCTCGCGCCGAAGATCGCGCTCGACGGCGTTCGCGTGCGCGCCGCGTACGGCGCGGACGCGAAGCTCGTGGAGTCGTTCTTCCGATGAATGTCGATTACGAGAGTCTCGAAGACGACGTCGCCAACGGTCTCTTTCGCGAGTCGCTGCGCGAGGAGTTGCTCTTAGGATTCCGCCAGATCCACAACTCCGGCGAGCGTCTTCCGCTGGCCTCGTACTATGCCGCGCAGATTGCCGGCATCGTCAACCGCGGCGCCGCCGAGCCGTTGGACAAAGACCTCGCCTTCCATCTCTACCAGGAAATCCTGCTGGCCGTCGAAGCCGCCCGCGCGGACGTGCTGGGGGAAGAGAGACTTGTGACGTAGCGACAGCTCATGTGGCACAGACACTCTTGTCTGTGCGGCTGGGAGGCTTGCGCGAAACTGACCAAGCGGCGCGAAGTCCAACGCACAGACAGAGTGTCTGTGCCACATAATCCCGCCCGATGACGCTGCTGCTCGGCATTTACGCCTTTACCATCGGCGCGATCGTCGGAAGTTTTCTCAACGTCGTCATTCATCGCTATCCGCGCGAGGAGTCGATCGTCTTTCCGGGCAGCCATTGTCCGCAATGCGACGCGGCCATCCGCTGGTACGACAACATCCCGCTCTTCAGCTTCATCGCGTTGCGCGGACGCTGCCGCGCCTGTGGCGCCGGCATCGCCTGGCGCTATCCGCTCGTCGAGCTTGCGAACGCGCTTTTCTACCTTGCCGTCTATCTCCGCACCGGACCGACCGTCGCATTCGTCATCGTCGCGGCGATCATCTCGATGACGATCACCCTCATCTACATCGATGCCGACATCCAGATGCTGCCGGATGTCATCGACCTTCCCGGAGTCGCCATCGGACTTGGAGCCGGCGCGCTCGGCCTCGGCATCCTGCATCCCTCGCTGATGCTGGCCGACTCTGTCATCGACTCGCTCTTCGGTGCGCTCCTCGGCGCGGCCATTCCGCTGGCCATCATCGGCGCGTACTGGTTGTTGCGGCACGTCGAGGGAATGGGGCTCGGCGACGTAAAACTGCTGGCCATGTTCGGCGCCGTCGTCGGATGGCGCGCCGTTCCCGCCGTGCTCATGCTCGGCGCCGTGAGCGGCACCATCATCGCTATTCCGGCGGCCCTCAAAAGCGATCGCGGCATGCAGTTGCCGATTCCGTTCGGCGTCTTCCTCGGCGTCGGATTTTTGGCTGTCTTCTTCTTCGGCCATACACTTGCGGGATGGTACTTTTCGCTCATGCTCCGCTGACCCGCGTCGGGTTCCGGCGGGACTTGAGGCTCTTTCTCGGCATCCTGGTCGGGTTTCTCGTCGTGATGATCCTGCTGCTGGTGATGATGCTGCAGGTCTTTCTCCAGCACACGCACGAGGTGATGTGGTCCGGCTGGAAGGCGGTCGCCGACAGCGCGGCGCGCGATCTTGCGGCTGGCGCGCGGGCGGATCCCGGTGATCTGCGCACGCAACTGGTACTGCTGCAATCGCATTACGGTGTGGCCGGCGTGACCATCGAGAGGCCGCACAAGGCGGCCGAAAGCGCAGGTGTTCTTCCGACGGCGGCGAACGTCGAGACGATCCGCAAGAGCACCGCCGCCGGTACGATCGTCGTGGTCTTCGACGCGTCGATCTTCAGCGCGATGCGGCAGACCTTTTGGGCCACCGCGGCCATCTCGCTGTTGGCCGGCTGCAGCGGCATCGTCCTTCTCTTTCTCTATCTACCGAGGATCACATCGCCGATCGAAGCGATGCTCGACTCCGCGGCGGCGATCGAGGAGAAGTCGCCCGCGGTCGACGAGCAGCAATACCTCATCGAGACCTTTCGCGGCGCGATCGAGAAGCTGAAAGCGCAGGAGGCCGAGCTCCACCATCTTCACGACGCGGAAAAGATGCGCGCAGACGACCTGGAGCGCGTTACGGCAGCGCTCACGAGAAGCATCACCTCAGGATTCCTCTCCGTCGATCCGCAAGGCCTCATCGTCGATCTGAACAGCGTGGCGCGCGAGATTCTCGAGTCGCCCGCGGATGAACCGTTGGCAGGACTGAAGGTGGCCGAAGGGTTGCCGAAGAGTGAGTTCACCACGGCGATTGCGGATGCAGTGCAGGCGCGGACCGCCATCACGCGCGCTGAAGTTCGCGCGGGGCGTGATGACGCGCGCGTCGTCGGTCTGACCACCGTTCCACTTTTCGGCGAGTCGAACGAGTATCTCGGCATGCTGGCGTTGTTTACCGATCTCACGCCGATGCGACGCCTGGAGAGCCGGCTGCGCGACCTGCAGAGCCTCGCCGACCTCGGCGAAATCTCCGCCGGCATCGCCCACGAGTTCCGCAATTCGCTTTCGACGATCCTCGGCTATCTCCGCCTGGCGCGGAACGCCGAGTTGCCGGCCGCGTCGCTCCGTTCCGTCGACAACGCAGAGCGCGAGGCGTCGCAGCTCGCCGGCGCCGTCGACGCGCTGCTCGCCTACGGGCGTCCGATGAAACTCGACGCGCAGCCGACCGACGTCTTCGCACTGATGCAGGACGTCGTCGCGCGCATCGCCGAGCAACACGACCTCGGCATCGCTTGCAGCGGGGAAGAAGCCATCGTCGATGCCGAGGCCGCCGTACTTGGGCGCGCATTCGAAAATCTCGTGCGTAACGCTGTCGAATCGGTGGAAGAAAAAGGCAGTGGCAATGTACGCGTGTCCGTGCGCAACGGCCGAGCGGTCGAGATCCGCGTCGAAGACAGCGGCGCGGGCATCGACGACGCCGACGTGCCGCGGCTCTTTCTCCCGTTCCAGTCGAACAAACGTGGCGGCTACGGTATCGGCTTGGCGCTCGTGAAGAAGATCGTGCTGTTGCATGACGGAAGCATCCGGCTGACGGGAAAACCCGGCGAAGGAGCGGCCGCGATCGTCGAACTGCCGCCGTCAGGGAACCTGACCGGGCGCTGCGATTGATACAAAAAGTAACAGTCAACGCGCAATCATCACGGACCAGCTCCATCGTCAAATGCCATAGAATCAGTGCTGACAGTAGTTTAGGTCCCGTTGAGCCCAGTGGCATTCCGGCTGCTTAAGGAGGCGCTTACATGCGTCCGAGAAACAACGCGTCCCGCGGCTACTCGCTCGTGGAGATTCTGGTCGTCGTCGCGATCATCGGCATCATGAGTCTCGTCACGGTGCCGGCCTTCCTCAACTTTCAGCGCTCGAACGCGATCAAGGCGGCGACGCGGACGTTTATGACCGACATCCGCAACTGCCGCCAGCGAGCGATCAGCCGCAACTCGCAAGTCCGCATCGAGCTCGACTCCGCGACCGTCTACAAGTTCTACGAAAAGCCGAACGCGGGGACATGGGGAGCGTTGAACAACTTCAGCGCAACGGGACCGGGACAGAACCTGAAGACGCTCGACAAAGGCACCACCTTCTCCGCGAACACACTCGGCGACACCGACGGCAACTCGAAGAACGACCTGGTGTTCCTCCCGGACGGAACCGTGAACCTCGGCAATGGCGGCGGCACGATCACCCTGCTGAGCAGTTGGAAGAACATCTCGCAGGACCAGTTCCTGGTCAGCGTCTCCACGACGGGCAAATTGAGCATGACGGGATCGCATTCGTGAGGAGCGCAAGCATGTCTGAGACGAACGCCGGCGCGCGTCGCGCCTCCCATCGCGGCTATAGCCTCGTGGAGGTCCTGATCGCCATGGCCCTGCTCGGCGTCGTGCTGATCTCGATCATGGCGTTGTTCGTCGCCGGCCGGAAGAACGTCTACAGCGGCAAACAGATGACCAACGCCGTCGCCGTCGGCACGCGCGTCCTGGAAGACCTGGCCCCGCTGAGCAAGCAGGATATCTACGGCGGACTCTTTGCCATCACCGCTACCTCCGCCGGCTACGGGAGCACGGTGTCGCTCGGCGCGCCGGCGGTCACGTACACGAACTGCCGCATCCGCTCGACCGATGCGACCGTCGGACAGCCGACCGCTACCGACGTCGCCACGCAGTCGACCGGAACGAATCCGCCGAACTTGCTGACAAAGTGGAGGAACCAACTGGGGACCAACCTCGCCAAGGGGTCGGTGACCATCATCATGGTTCCAGCGAACGACGGCACGAACACTCCGGCGAAGTTCGGAACGGCCACGGTTCTGCAGGTGCGCGTCCTCATCCAATGGGTTGAAGGCCAGCGGCCGCGCGAGCTAATCCTCGACACTTCGCGGGCCTATTGATGCAGAGGGAGACAGCTATGTTCAGACACGACCGGCACGCGGACACGCAACGCGGCTTCACCCTCGCGGAAGTACTCGTGGCCACGGCTGTATTTGCCATCATCTTCGTGGCCATTCTGCTGGTCTACGACCGCAGCAACCGGGTCTTCTCCGCCGGCTCTCAGGCCAGCGATCTCCAGCAGAACACGCGCGTCTCCTACGAAAAGCTTGTCTCCGACCTGCGCCTGGCGGGATTTGACTACAAACGCGGCGGCGTTCCGACGAACGCGATCCCCCAATGGCTGCCGACGACGCCGTACGGCCTCGGCACGGTCGTCGTTCCTGCCAGCGCGAACGGCTTCATGTTCCGCTGCACGACTGCCGGAAAAAGCGGCGGGTCATCGCCGACCTGGAACACGTCCTCGGGCGGGACCACGTCTGACGGCACCGTCACCTGGACGCAGTTCGGACCGACCGGCGTCGCCTTCGATCAGCCCGACGAGCAAGTCGAGTACGCATGGCATTCGGCCATCACCATCCGCGCGAACTACGACCACGACGCGGACGACGATACGGTCCACTACGAAAACGGACGCGAAAAGAATCTCGAATCGACGCAGTTCCCCATCGTCACCACCGGCAATCACGAGATCGTCACGTACGCCCTGGTCTCGACCAAGCCGGGAGCGACGAACTCGGATTCCATCACCTTCTACGCGGACGTCAACAACGGCGGCACGCCGGCGCGGAAGTCGTATCCGGGTGGAAGCTCGGAGCGGTTGATCACCATCAGCGGCGTCGATCTCTCCAACAACAATCCGCCGTACACCCTGAACCGCTACACGCTCAATGACGCAGGCGGGTTGGTCACCACACCGCTGGCCGACAACATCCGCAGCCTCACGTTCTCCTACTTTCAGGATGCCGCGGCGCGTCTGCCGCTTACCGACCTCGCCGCAACGCCTGCCGCCATCACCGACGTCGGCGGCGGAGGGCAGTACAACCCGGCCAGCCCCAATACGGTGCTCAACGACCGTCTCATCCGCGGAAAGATACGGGCCATCAACGTCCAGCTCGTCGGCATGGATGCCCTCCCGGATTCGAAGTTCCAGGACACGACTGACACCATCGCTCCCACCTATCGCAAGTTCGCGCTCCAGAGCACCATCGTGCCGCGCAACCTCGGCGTCACCGGGCTTCGCCAGAACTCCAATAACCCGCCTCCCGCTCCCACCATCGGCTCGGTGTGCTACGGCTATTGCGGCGTCGCCGTCGTGACCTGGACACCCGGTACGGGCACCTATGACGCGACCTATGACGTCCTCTACGACGTATCCGCGACCGGCGCGTTCACGCACGTCCTTCCGGCCGGAACGCAGACGTCATACGCGGTCGACCTGACCCAGCTCGACGTCACCAAACACTACTACTTCAAGGTCATGGCGAAGAACGGCGCAGGTAGCACGGCCTCGACAAACGTGATCGACGTCGACGTCACGAACGCGACGAAACCGGCCGCACCCAGCGCCCTGTCGATGACCGGCTCGACCTCAGGTGCCGCGAAGATTTCCCTCGGCTGGACGGCGCCGACGACCAACGCCAGCGGCACCGTTAGCTGCAATCCCTCGGGCACACCTCTCTACACCACCGTCGGTGCGGAACTGCAGGGATATCGAATCTATCGCAGCATCAACAACAACTTCGCCATCACAGACAGCAGCGGCGTGGTGCTCGTGTTCGATGAGAACGGTCTTGGACCGGCCGGCGCAGCCGTTTCTCCCGGCCCCGTTTCCAACGGCGCAGGCGGATGGTTCTTCGACGATACCTCGGTGGCTACCTGCACGACCTACTACTACAAGATCGTGGCGGTTGAGTGGTGCGCCGCCGCAGACAACATGAACACCACCGTCGACAGGAACACTGGGCTGAGCGCCCCGGCCGCTTTCCCGGGCAGCGCCTCCGCCGTAACCGGCGCCTTGCCGAAGCCTCCGACGAATCTCGTCATCGATCCGGCCACGACCTGCAGCGCGGCGACGAACAAGTGTTTCCCCGTCACGCTCAACTGGAACAAGGTCACGGCGGATACCTCCAACAATGCCCTCACCGTCGACAAGTACTACGTCTACCGTCAACAGAAAAAGAACGGGCTTCCGGTTGGCGGATTGTTACCGTCGCAGGTCGCCGTCCTGACCGGGCAAGCGAGCCTGCCGTCTCCGCTCACGTGGTCGGAGCCGGTGTCGAGCAATCTTCAGGAGCACGATCCGGCGGATAGCGTCAAGTACACCTACGACTACTACGTCACCGCCGATTCGTGCGGCGAGGGCACGAAGTCGAATACCGTCACGGTACCGAGCATCTGTGCCGTTGGGGGAACCTTCACCGCGGCCGGATCGGCAGGCGGCGACGGGTTCAACACGCCGTACCAGAGCCCGACCGCGGTGACGTACACGACTGCCGCCGGCAAGACCGCCTCGAGCGTCAGCGTTTCCGTCGACGGAGCCGCAGCGACTGGCGTAGCGGGTACGACCACGTTCAGCTTTCCATGGACTGATTCCGGGGACGCGGCGAATCACACGCTCGACTGGACCATCACGGTCTCCGGTTGCACGCAGTCGTTCCACATCCTGATCGTGAACGATCCTGCCAGTTGCAGCCTCTCGAAAGGCACGGCCATCCTCACGAATGTTTCGGCCACCGAGGTTGATGTGACGCTTACGAACAGCGCCACCGTGGCGCTGACGGTGACCGGCGTCGACATCACCTACTCGACTGGTTGTGCCGGCTGCGCGTCGACCACGAAACTGACCTGGAGCTCGCTCAAGTTCCCCTCGAGCAACACCACTTTGCCGACTGGCGGCTCCGCCAATTCGACGACGACGAAGAACTTCTCCCTGAAACCGTTCCCCGCGGGAATCACCGCCGCCGACGTCACCGTCCCGGCCAGCGGGGGCGGCTCGCTGCTGCTGAAAATGCTGTTCTCCCAAGGCAACGGTAATCCCGGATCGGCGAACAAGAGCAACGTCACGAGCGTCGTCGTGCACTACACGAGTTCCCAGACCGGCGCCACGACGTTGAATTGCACCCTCGTTCCATAGAAAGCGAGCCGCCATGACGAAAATGATCCGATTCGCTGAACGCTCGACGCGCCGCTTCCGGCAGAAGGGATCGGCCCTGCTCGTAGCGCTCATGACGATGGTCGGCCTTTCCCTGCTCGGCCTTGCCTTTGTCGCTCTCTCCGAAACCGAAAATGCAATCGCCGTCAACGAACAGGGCCACACGCAAACGGTTGCCGTGGCCGAATCGGGAGCGAAACTCGTGCTCCAGTGGTTTCAGGGTCCGACGGCCATGCTCGCCCGCGGTCTGATGCCGGCGAACACCAATACCATCAAGACCTCGCGCACCGTCGAGTCCTACACCGGATATTACAAACCATCCGGCCTTCTTTGCGATCTGCCGTATGGCCCGAGGAATGCCGACGTCTTCTACGGTGACGAGGGAAGCGCCGACGTCTGGATCACGACCGCGAATTCGGCCACATTCCTCGACGCCCTCAACACGGCGCTCTTCCCGACCACCGACGCCGGCCGGATTACGGACATCCGCATCTACGCTCCGCCGATCGTCGGGGGCACGCTGGTTACCGACGGCGCCGGCAACAAGTTCTGGGTGGGCGGACAGCCCTATGGCGTCGCCACCATCCGCGTCACCGCGGAAAAGCTCGATCCGAGCGGCAGGGTGGGGGCGCAAGCCGTGGTGCGCCTCGTCGTCGCACCGTTCCCTCTCCCAGGACCGACCGGCGCGCTTCAGGCCCTCGGCAGCATCGGGTCGCGCGGTAACTTCAACGTCAATTGGGGGTCGGTCGAATCACAGAACGCGGTCGACCTGAAGAAGACCTACACGACCCTTCCCTGGTTCGATGCCTACGACCGCGCGCACATCGAGCGCGGCTACGACTCCTCGACGGTCTGGAAACCCACCACCTCGTATCAGGGCAGTACGACGTTCCCCGTCGGCGACACAGTCCGTCCCACCACGGGAACCGGGCTTCATGAGTACGTCGCCACCAATAACGGCGCCGGCATCTCCGGCGCTACGGAGCCGGTGTGGCCAACCGCCGTCGGCGGCACCTACGTCGACGGGACCATCACGTGGAAGGAGCGCCCGCCGACGATGTACCCGATCAAGGCGAACGACGGGACGAACTACGATAACCACCGCTGGCTTTTTGAAGTGGTCAACCACGTCGTCGATGACCCGTGGTTCCAGGCCCGCTCGTGGCAGAACGTTCAGGGGAACGCCTTGGCCAGCCCGCACCCGTATCCGTATGCGGCCGCAAACCCTCCGACCATTTGGGGTGACTCGCATTATTTCCAGTACCAGACCTTCGATCAGCGCCCGAACTACAAACGGGTGGAAATCCCGAAGTTCAACTATGACTTCTGGAAGGCCGCAGCAATCGCCGGCCGCGGACAACAGGGCGTCCACTATCTGTCGTACACCGGTTCCGGCTACACCGACGGCGTCACGACGCAGGGCATGAGCGCGTGGCTCAGCTCCGGAAATGGTTTTTACTTTTTCGATACCACGAACGGTCTCAACCCGCAGAACGGCGGCCCCGGAATCCTCGACGCCGGCGGCGGCGATCCCTGCGGCTTCAAAGGTTTCGTCTACGCGAACCTGGAGAGCATCAAGTCCACTGGTTGCGGAGGATCGAGCGGACTCTTCCCTCAGCCTGGCGAGACGTATCGCGACATCGGCTACCGCCAGGTCGTGGAGGTCACCAGCGGCCTGCAGGTCCGCGGCGAGTGGGCCACCGACGCCGCGGGTCAAGCCGTTTACGTGGGCGCGTTCAACAACCAATGGGATTATCAGGATCTCGACTGGAGCGATACAGGCGCGAACAGTTCAACGTTGGGAACGAAGAACGGCATGTTCGACGTCTGGATCGCGTCGAAGACGGTGAAGAAGGAAAGCGACGGATCGACATTCACCGATTACTTCCCGGTCGAGTTCTTTCCGGGCTGCAAGCCGGGCAACAACTCTTCCTGCGTTTCATGCAACTGTTCGGAGCCGCACGAGCCGTATCTGAACATGCGTTACGACGGCGGCGCCCTCACGCTGGCCGCGGGATGGGCGGCGCCCGGCACCGCCGGAGTGGCCAAGAAAACGACGCCGAACAACCTGCCCAGCGACTCCGCCGTCCCCTGTACCACCAGTGACGTCGGATCGATCGCAGGCCAGGCGAACTGCACGACGAACGCGTACGATGCTGACGGCGGCCTGGCGACGATCTCGCCCGGCATCCAGGGAGTCGTCTATAACGAGGGAAGCTTCGATTCGACCGGTAACGGGGAGTACTTCGGCTCGATCGTCGTCGGGAAGGACACCAATCCGAAGGGCACCTGCAACGTCTGGTTCGACGAGCGGCTGATCAAAGGCGGCTGGCCTCCTCCCGGCGTGACGTTCCCACGCGTCATGGCAACCTCGGAGCAGATTCAGTAAGCCGCACTCACGGTTGAATCCGCGGTGTGGAACTGACCAGCTCTCCGGTCAAGCGGCGAGGCTCATTGGCGAGGTAGTCCTGCCAATCGCGTTCGGCGCGGGCGGCGCGAGGATCGCCTGCCTGCGCGTAGCATTGCGCGCGTTTTCGGAGGTAGTCCTGCTGCCACGGGAAATTGGGCTCGTAGGATGCGATGAGCCTTCTCTCCGTCTCCGTGCACACCATCGAGGTGGCCATCCGGTCGGCCAGCAGGAGCTCGGCCGACCGGCGGTATTCATCGAACATATGGATCGCGAATGGCTGCGAGATCGCATCGAGCAGCTCCGGCCAGACCGGGCGCGCTTGCGGCTGTTCGGCGATTTCCACGACGAGGCGCAACGCACGCGTCATCACGACCGGCAGCGGCCACGGATTGGATCGATACGCCCTGAACGCCGCCGACAGCGCGCCCGCCGCATCGTCCGCTCTCCCCTGCCGCCAGCGCAGGCGCGCCAGGAGAGCCTGCGCTTCGATCGGAGCTACATGCTGTAACGCGACGATGTACTGAAGCGCATGCTCGTCGCCGCGGTTCGCCAGCGCTTCCCCGCAGCTCAGCGTCTCCAGCGGTGTCTCCACCATGCTCGATCCGGCCTGCCACATCATCCAGGTGCGTGCGTAGTCGGCGGTCACATAGGCGTTCTGCGCGCCGCCGCGGATGGCCAGATCACCGGCCGGAACGCGGGAGAGATCGACCAGAGAATTGTCGGGGATACCGATTGACATCCGCCGCCGCTCCACGGCCGCGCGCGTGGACGGATCGGATGCGCCGCGCGGCAGATCGTCGACGCGCATGCGCGCAAGATCGCGAAGATCGGATGCGCGAAACGCTTCCACGTTCCCTTGACCCAGCGTGCGCGCGAATGCGTACTCGATCAGGGTGCGATCGTCCGTGTTGCGCCGCGAGCCGTTGCCGAGGCCCCTCGCGGTGGCATCGCCGCAAATGAAGTGCGCCA
>ERZ1739052.71-NODE-71-length-16892-cov-11.006058_pt1 | contig 16892 bp, 14 predicted proteins | sample MGYA00581761_ERZ1739052 | MGnify/ENA primary metagenome ERZ1739052 (study PRJEB42929, sample SAMN08275524) | rhizosphere metagenome | isolation source: Rhizospheric soil replicate 1 | host: Colobanthus quitensis and Deschampsia antarctica | place: Antarctica...
CGTGGGGGATGAACGAAATCTTCCTCGGCTTCGTCGTTCTGGCGATCGTCGGCAACGCGGCAGAGCATTCGACCGCCGTCATGCTGGCGATGAAGAACCAGATGGATACGGCGCTCAACATCTCGATGCAGTCGAGCGTGCAGATCGCGCTGTTCGTCACGCCGTTGCTGGTGTTTCTTTCGTATCCGCTCGGGCATCCGCTCGATCTCTTGTTTACGCCGTTCGAGATGCTCGCCGTCGGATTGTGCGTGGCGATCTTCTCGTACCTGGTGATGGACGGCGAGACCAACTGGTACGAAGGCATTCAACTGTTGGCCGTTTACGCCATCATCGCGGTGGCGCTGTATTTTCTGCCGGCCAACGCGGCGCCGGCGCATTAACGCAACCTTATTTTAGATTACAGACGGCCTCGCTTCCACGTACGATGACGGCGTGAAGTTTCCGCAAATCGCGCGGCCGTACTTTTTCGAAATTTTTACGGTCGTCAATTTCATCCTTCTCTTCCTTGCCTATCCCGCGATCATGCGGACGACGGCGGCTACGTTTCCGGCCATCTTTGTTTCGTTGGTGCTCTGCTTTCTCGTGCAGGTGCTGATCGGGATGGCGGTCCGAATTGCGTTCGCGCGCCGCCGCGGAACGATGCGGGATTTGTTGGCCATTTACCGCTCCCGCGAATGGATTGCGGACACCGTCCGGATGATTTTTTTCAGCGGGTTGTGCGGGTATGCCTACAGTTGGGTCCAGCTGGCCATCCCCCTCCTTCATCGGCGACTCTACGACCAGCAGCTCTGGAACATCGACCGGGCGATCGGTTTCGGGTATTCGCCGACAGTATTCATGGTGACGCTGTTTTCGTCGCCGTGGTTGATGCACGTCATTGACGCGACGTACGCCACGGTCCTGGTCCCGGCCTTCAGCATCATCCCTGCGTTCTTCCTGTCGGTGCCCGAGCGCCGCTTGCGGATCGCGTTCATGAATTCAAATACCCTGCTCTGGCTCATCGGCGCCTGGTTGTACGTGGCGATTCCGGCGCTCGGTCCCGCGTACAGTTTTCCGGAGGTGTGGCTACCGCTCGCCCCGATGCTGGAGAACACCCAGCTCCTCCAGCGTCTGCTCATGATGAACTATCGCGCCGTGCACATGTCGCTGCGAGCGGCGAACGCAGAGCCGATCAATCTCTTCTTTGGAGTTGCGGCCTTTCCGAGCCTTCACGTTGGATTTCAGGTTCTCGCGTGGCTGTGGATGCGCCGGCTAACGCGATGGGGCACCCTGTTCGGCCTGCTTACGGTGTTCACGTTTATCGGCTCACTGCTCACGGGCTGGCACTACGTCGTGGACGGGATTGCCGGCGCGCTGTTGGCCTGCGCCTGCTACGTGGCCGCGAAGCGCGTCCCCGCAATACGAGGGTGATTCGCGGCGTTTTCCACGCCATGTCCGCAGTAACCCAAAAGCAAAGTGCGCTCGCCGAGATCCTGGCCGTGAGGACGGCCGAGGGCGCGCCGGAGCTGTACGACAAACTCGAGAACAAGGCCGTGCGCTGCTACTCCTGCGGCCATCGCTGCAAGATCCTCAACGGCCTCAACGGGATCTGCAAAGTCCGCTACAACGAAGAGGGCGTGTTGCGCGTCCCGCGCGGGTACGCGGCGGCGCTGCAGGTCGATCCGATCGAAAAGAAGCCGTTCTTTCACGCGTATCCCGGCGCCCTCGCGCTCTCCTTCGGCATGCTCGGCTGCGACTATCACTGCGGCTACTGCCAGAACTGGGTCACCTCCCAGGCGCTGCGCGATCCCGTCGCCGGCGCGTCGCCGATCGATATCGAGCCGGCCGAGCTCGTCGCGCTCGCCAAACGTCACGGCGCGAAAGTGATCACCTCGACCTACAACGAACCGCTCATCACCTCGGAATGGGCCGTCGAGATTTTCAAGCAAGCGAAGCGCGAAGGCCTGGTCTGCTCCTACGTCTCCAACGGAAACGGAACCGAGAAGGTGCTCGACTACATCGCGCCCTACGTCGATCTCTACAAGGTCGATCTCAAAGGTTTCTCCGACGCCCACTACCGCGACCTCGGCGGCACGCTGCAGCCGGTGCTCGACACGATCAAAGGTCTCAAGCAGCGCGGCATCTGGGTCGAGATTGTCACGCTCATCGTCCCCGGCTTCAACGATTCCGATGACGAACTGACGAAGATCGCCGAGTTCCTGGCGAGCGTCGACGTCGATATCCCGTGGCACATCACCGCGTTCCATCAGGATTACAAGATGACCGCGAACGCGAATACCTCGGCGAAGCAACTCCTGCGCGCGTACGAAATCGGCCGCCGCGCCGGATTGCGCTACATCTACCCCGGCAATATCCCGGGCGCCGTCGGCGATCTGGAAAGCACGCATTGCCCGACGTGCGATGCGATCGTCATCGGCCGCACCGGTTTCCGCGTCACCTCCTATCGATTGAATGACGGCCGCTGTCCCGATTGCGGCACGGCCATCCCGGGCGTCTGGGATGGCAGCGCCGCCGTCGGACGCAACGGCGTTCCGCGTCCCGTCTGGCTCGCATGAAAGGAATCACCGAATGAAACGAATTGCAGTTGCACTCTCCGCGGCGCTGATCGCGTCCGCGCTCATCGCCGCCGTTCCGACTCCGCCAAACCGCGGGCCAAACATCGGATGGGTCGTCACCACGTCCAGGCAGGCGGACAAGCTTCTTCTTCTCAAAGTTCGCAATGAGGTCCCGCCCGACGCGCAGCCGGCAAAATATCCGAACGCGATCGAGATGCACTGGAAGTACGCGCCCGACGCGACCGGCATGCCGGCGGAGAAGGTTGTCACCCAGATCGCGAAGTTCGAAGCGGCCGTCGATCCGATCCAGGGCGACCACGTCGGCTATCTGATGATGATCGTCACCGGCAAGGGCGAGCGGACGTGGCTCTGGTACGTCTCCGATCCGAAGGCGTTCGCGAAGGAGCTCAATCAGCTCATCCCCGGCCATCCGTTTCCGATCACGCTCAGCGCCGCCGCGAAAGAGCCGGACTGGAAAACGTACCGGGCCATGCGCGAAAAGATTCACTGACATCGCTTTTGCTACAGTGCGCCTCCGATGAATGAAGCCTTTACCGAGGTTCTGAACGCCGCCGAACTGCCGGCCGGCCGCGTCAGGGCCGTGACGGTCGACGACCGCACGGTCGCCATCTCGCACACTGCCCGCGGATTCTTCGCCACCGATAACACCTGCCCGCACCGCGGCGGTCCGCTTGCCGAGGGGGATCTGATCGGAGACGAGATCATCTGTCCGTGGCACTTGTGGGGATTTGATATCCGGACAGGCCTCTGTCCCGGCAACGCCGAATACACGATTGCCACGCATGAGGTGAAAGTGGATGGCGATCGCATCCTGGTCAGGCTCGCGCCGGTGCGTGAAACGTCGGGCGTCCTGTGAACCCGAAACCTCTCCGCCACGTCGATCTCTTTTCGAGCGCCGGCAAGCTCGAGGCGCTCTACCGCGATCTCCAGGATCCCGCCGCGGTGGCCGTCGTCTGCCACCCGCACCCGCTCGGCGGCGGCACGCTGCACAACAAAGTCGTCTTCCGCGCCGCGCGCGGACTGGAGGCGGCGAACGTGGCCACACTCCGCTTCAACTTCCGCGGCACCGGCGCCAGCGCCGGTCACCACGAGGAAGGCGAAGGCGAACAGGGCGACGTCGTGGCCGCGATCGATTGGCTGATGAAAAAGCATCCCGGCAAGAAGGTGATTGTCGGCGGCTTCTCGTTCGGCGCGTGGGTCGCCTCGCGCACCGCGTGCGAGATCGCCGCGGTCGATGCGCTGTTTCTGATCGGCACACCGGTCAACAAGTACGACTTCGGTTACCTCCGATCGTGCGAGAAGCCGATGCTGATTCTGCACGGCACGCAGGACGAGCACGGCGATGTGCAGAAGCTGGAAACCCTCGGCCAGCAGATACGCAACGCCGAGACGATGATCATCACCGGCGCCGATCACTTCTTCACGCGCCAGCTCGATTCAGTCGAGGAAACGCTGCGCATCTGGGCGACTGGCATCATCGAAGGTTGAAACCGTTCCCCCTTAGCACTTGAGTTGGTCGCGTAGAAACCGGAGGCCGAGGATCGTTCGTGTTCCGTGCCATGTGAAGAGGTGGCCGGGGAACGGACCGATGACGCGCGGCCCGCGGATTTCGGCGGCGTCGTCAGACGTAAACGCGTACGGCTCGTCGGGCAGAAAAATGATGTCGGGACGAAGTGCGAGGACGTCGTCGATATCAATCGATGGGTACCGTTCGCGATCGCCGGGCACATTCCTGCCGCCGGCCGACTCGACGAGATTCGAGACGTAGGTATCGCCGCCGCACCACATCCACGGCTTCTTCCAGATCGGCACGGCGAAGGTGAAGGCAGCCACGGAACCTCGTTCATTCGCAAGCGCATCCGTCAACGCGCGCGCGCGATCGCTGCGCCGATGAATCGCGCCGAGGGTAGTGATGAGATCCGCCACATCACCGATGGTTTTCGGCTCGGTGACGAACACGGGCGCGAACTCTTCAATCGCATGGGCATGACGCTCGATGTTCTCCTCGAGATTCATGTAGACGAGATCCGGCGACAGCGCGCGGATTTCGTCGATGTTCGGATTCTTCGTCCCGCCGACGCGTGGCCGCTCGATGCCCACGGGGAAAATGCAAAAGTCGGTGATGCCGGCGACGGCGTCGCCCGCGCCGAGGTCGAAGAGCGTCTCCGTCAGCGACGGCACGAGCGACACCACGCGCGACGGCGGCGCGGCGAAGTCGAAGGTCCGTCCGAGGAGGTCTTTCATCGCGCAGACACTCTTGTCTGTGCTTTGGAAATCACACAGCAGATGATGATCAGAAGAGGCATCAATCGTCGAAGCATGTCCGCGAATATTAGCGGTATCCTTCGCCCGCTTGGCCGCCTCTTCCGCGCTGCTCCGCTGGTGGCTCCTCATCGTCGTCATCGCCCTCTCTATTCACCTCGGCGGATTTCCGTTGCTCGATCCTGACGAAGGGCGCAACGCCGAGGTGGGGCGCGAGATGGCGGCCACGAACGATTACGTGATGCCGCGCCTGGACGGCCTGCCATATCTCGACAAGCCGATTGTCTATTTCGCGTCCGAGGCGGCGGTGATGGAAGTCCTCGGACCGACCGAAGTTGCCGCGCGGCTGCCGGCGTTCCTCTTCACGATCGCGGGCGCGGCGTTTCTGTTTTGGTTCGCGAAACGAGTGTGGGGAACCGACGAGGCGTTCATCGCTGCGATCGTTTTTCTGGCGATGCCGCTGACCGTCGCATTTTCGCGGACGGTGATTTTCGACGCCGCCCTGGCGCTGTTCATCACGATGGCGACGGCGTTTTTCTATCTCGCGTGCGAAGAGGGCGTGCGCAAATGGTCCGCGCTCGCCTGGCTCTCCATCGGCCTCGGTGTGATCACGAAAGGCCCGGTCGCGATCGCGTTGCCGCTGCTCGTCGCCATTCCGTACGCGATCTGGCGGAAGCGCTTTCGCGCGCTCTGGTCGTGGGGCGGACTGGCGCTTTTCATCGCCGCGATTGCGCCGTGGGTATGGGCGATCTCGCGCGCCATCCCCGATTTTCTGCACTACGTGCTGGTCACCGAAACCGCGCAGCGGCTGGCCACAAAAGCGCTCAAGCGCACGGGTCCGCCGTGGTACTTCATCCCGTATCTCCTCGCCGGTGCCTTGCCGTGGTCGATCGTTCTCCTCAGCAGTCCGCGCGCGATCGACCGCCGCGATCGGTCGACGATCTATCTGCTGCTCTGGATCGCGATCCCATTCCTCTTCTTCTCGATCTCGCAGTCGAAAAGACCGCAGTACATCCTCCCGCTGATGGCGCCGGTTGGGTTGCTCGTCGCGCGCATCTGGCGCGATGCGCGGATCGGTTCGCGCGCGGCGGCGATCGTGCTGCTCGTATTCGGATTGGCACTCGTCATCGTGCCGCCGTTCCTCCACCTGCGCGCCGAATACGGCGACGCTGCGCGCCTCTCGGCGATGTCGATCGGCATTACGTTCGTACTCGGCGGCGCGCTGGCGCTGGTGCGAAATCGCGACGTCATCCTGATCGCGCTGACGATCCCCATCATCGCCATCCCGCTCGCCGCAAATCCGATGATGCGAGCGATCGGCGCGCGCCGTTCCGAGGCCGCGTTGATGGAGCAGATCCGTCCGATGGTTACACCGCAAACGGAGATCGTCGGCCTCGAAGCCTTCACCGGCTCGATGACGTTCTACCTCCACCGGCCGATCGTCGTCGTCACGCCGGACGCCGAGGAGTTCACGAGCAACTATCTGATCCGGCACTACGCCGACTTCGCCGGCGGCTCCTCGATCAAACCGATGCCCTGGCTCGACGCCGTCCTCGCCGACGCCGCCACCCCGCGCATCTTCGTCGTCCGCGCAAACGACGCCGCGCATCGCGCGCAACTCGCCGCGCATCAATTGCGCGTCATCGCCAGCGACGCGCGGTACGTCGCGTACGGGAGGTGACGCTATTGTTTCGCCGGCTTGCGCACTGACGCAATCTCGCGCATGCCTTCGGCTTCGGCGAGCAGCTCGCGATGCGTCCGGCGGCGCTGCGCGAAATCGTCGTACTCACGCTGCGCTTTTTCGTTCGCTTCATCGCGCGTGACGGTGCCCGCATCCGGCAGCACGTCGCGGTCGTTGAAGCGGAGGAACTCATCGAGGCGGGTCTGCCAGTCGCGAAGAAGCGGCGAAAGTCTCTCACGACGTCCATGGCCGAGTCGCGTTTTGCTCACGTCAGTAAGAGCTCCAGGTCCTCCAACTCCAGCCGGCGTAGAACGCTGTTGTCTTCGGAGATGATCGATTCGGCCAGCTCGCGCTTCTTCGCTTGCAGCTCGAGGATCTTTTCTTCGACGGTGTCGCGGGCGATGAGGCGGTAGGCGACGACCGGCTTTTGGCGGCCAATGCGATGGGCGCGGTCGATCGCTTGCGCTTCGACGGCTGGGTTCCACCACGGGTCGAGCAGAAAAATGTAGTCGGCGTTCGTGAGGTTCAGGCCGAGACCGCCGGCTTTGAGGCTGATCAGGAAGAGGGGCGGGCCGGAGGAATCCTGAAACTGCTCGACCAGCGTTTGTCGATTCGACGTCTTCCCATCGAGGTAGAGGTACTGGATCCGTTCGCGATCGAGAACACCGCGCACGATGGCGAGGAATGATGTGAACTGCGAGAACACCAGCGCGCGATGGCCGGAGTCGAGCACATCGCGCAGCTCGTCCATCAGCAGTTCGACTTTCGCGGATGGCGCGGTGGTATTGCCGTCGATGAGCGCGGGATCGCACGCGGCCTGGCGAAGACGCAGCAGCGCTTCGAGGATGTGCATGCGCGCTTTGTCGATGCCGCCTTTCTTGATGCGGCCGAGCAGCGCGGCGCGATAGTGATCGCGCAGCTCCTCGTACTGCTTCTTCTGCGTCCCTTCGAGTTCGCAGTAGAGCGTTTGCTCGATGCGTTCCGGCAATTCCGGCGCGACCTGCTCTTTCGTTCGGCGCAGCAGCAGCGGACGGAGAGCGCGCGCGAGTGCATCGCGGCGTTCCGGCGGCGTGTTCTTCGCGGCGAACGTGCGCGAAAACGATCGCGACGATCCGAGCAGGCCGGGATTGAGAAACTCGAAAAGGCTCCACAGCTCGCCGAGGTGGTTCTCGATCGGCGTTCCGCTGAGCGCGAGGCGATGTCGTCCGCGAAGAAGGCGGCTCGCTTTCGCTACCTGGCTGGTTGCGTTTTTGATGGCCTGCGACTCGTCGAGGATCACGTATTCGAACTCGGTCTCGGCCAGCTTGACGATGTCGAGGCGCATCGTCGCGTATGTCGTCAGTATCACATCGGCAGCGGTGAAGTTGTTCTTTCCGCGCTCGATTCCGTGATGTTCCATGATTCGCAATTGCGGCGCGAAACGTTTCGCTTCCGCGGCCCAATTGAACAGCAGCGATCGTGGCGCGACGACGAGCGACGGTCCGCGATTTCCGCTCGCGCGAAGTTCTTCGAGCATCGCCAGTGCCTGAACGGTCTTGCCCAGGCCCATGTCGTCGGCGAGGCAGCCGCCGAGGCCAGTCGTGCGCAGGAAGTCGAGCCAGCCGAGGCCGGCGCGTTGGTACGGGCGCAACTCTGTCATCAGCGTCGCCGGCTCCTGTCGCGGCTCGGGCGAAGCGTCCGCGACGCGCTGACGTAGTTCGGCGAACGCCGTGTCGACCGTACGCGTGTTCGATTTCAGCAACGCGTCAATGAGGAGAGCCTGCGATGGACGGAATCGCACGCCGCTGCCTTCGCGCTTTCCGAGCTCGAGCGCCGGCGCGAGCGACTCCATCCACGACGACGGCATAATGCCGAATGAGCCGTCGGACAACCGCAGCAGGGAGCGATTGCCCTCCGCGGCCGCGAGGAGCTCCGGCAGGTCGACCTCTATGTCGTCGAAACTTGCGCTGACGTTGAGGTCGAACCAGTCGATACCACTGGAGATCTCGACGTCGAAATCGTCGGCGACGCGCACCTGCGCCGAGTCGAGCTCGACGGTCCATCCCTCGGCGCTCAACTTCCGCACGATGTCCTCGACCTGCGACTGCCGCACGCGGTAGCCGTCCCACGTCGAGATCACGCCGAGGCCGCCGAGGCGCGCGCGGAATCCGTCTTCGACGGCGCGATTGCGCCGGATCAGTTTTCGTCCGAGCGTCGTCTGCATTTCCTCGGAACGGCTGGAGATTCGCCATTCGTCGTACACGAAATCGAGTTGGGCACTCAGCTCCGAGGTCCACGATTGATTTGCGAGCGAAAGCATGGGCCGCGGTCGGATGTCGACAATCGTCCAGCCAAGCTCCTCTGGCAGTTCGATGTTGGCGATCGGCGCGCGGAGCAGCGCCTGGCGGAACCGGTCGGCATCCGCGTGCGGGATTTCGATCGATGGATTGGCGCGAACCGCTTCGAGCCACGATCCGCGTCCGCCGTCGTCGAAACGGCTGGCGCGTCTGCCGGCGATGAGGATTCCCGGCATCGTGTGCTCGACGGCGTCCAGCGGCAACGTCTCGCCATCGCGTTCAATAGTCGCGACGATGCGGTACTTTGACGCCGCGGCGTCGTTAACGATGGCAACGCGCAATGTCCATGGCGGACCGTCGTCCCAGGCGATTGTCTGAACCTGTTCGGTGTCAAGAACTCCCAGCTTGCCCGCGCGCGCGAGGCGCTCGACCCACCACGCCACCATCGTCGGAGCGACTGTGACCATCCGCTCCGTGTTGTACGACCACGAATTCGGATTCAGGAGCGCGAGAGATTCATGGTCGAACGCCGGCAGCTTTGCCAGCTCGTCGAGACGAATCGAAAGCGGTTTCCACTTCCCCCAGTCGCCGTTTTTCTTGTGAGCACGCCCGAGAATCTCGAGCGTCAGCGCCTGCGCGCGCCGCGACCCGACGATGACGTATGCGATCTCCTCGGGGACGCTGCGCGATCCGCTTTCGCGCCCCGGCGGCGGAGGAGGTGGAAGCGCATTCAGGAAACTCTGCCACGCCGGCGGCGGCTCGCGATGATGCGGAACGGCGCGCGGGTAAGTGACCGGTGGTTCATCGTCATCGAACTCGTCGTCGTCGAAGACGTCGTCATCCTCGTAGTAGTCGCCGAGGACCATCGCTCGCTCCGGCAGCATCTTGCGTGCGCTGGCGGCGCGGATGGCAGCCCAGATGTGCTTGCACTCCTCGAGGTTCTCGTGGAACCAGGGACACTCGCATTCGGCGCTGAGGTGATCGCCTTCGATCATCAATTCGACCGAATAGACGCGGCTGCCCTGCACGTCCGCGTGAATCAGGTGAGCACTGAGCCGCTCGATGCGCCGCACGCGGCCCTGCTCGTAGTACGCATCGCCGCGCGAGAGCGTGCGCGGCGCAACAAACCTGCGAAGCGCATTTTCAGCGAGCATCTTGGGGCAAACGGCGTTCGTACGGTGGCGATTCCGAGGGGGACGGGTTCACGCGGAGATAGGGAGGAGCGGAGGGGGGCGCCAGGCATCGAACTCCGGCGGCAGGAGGCGGAGGATTTCGTCGGCGCGCATCCCGTAAAGGTCGTAGTTGAAGTCGAGTTGTTGGATGAGCGTGATCAGGCGCCGGAGATTGCCGGGACGGCTGGTGGTCGTTGCGCCGCGCCGAGGCCGATTGCGCTTTGCATCCCAGTAGAGCAGATCGATCGCTTCGATCAATCCACGGTTGGTAATGAGATCGCGGCGGAAGCCGAGGTCATAGATGAACGCGCCGTGCTGGTGGACGGGCGGATGCAGGAGCAACCGCGCGTTCCGGCCGTGCATCGTGAAGAGTTTGTACGGACCAGCCAGAAGATGCCGTCCGCGATGCCATCCCTCGGTCGATGGGATGTAGTGATAGTCCTCGCGCGGGCGGCGTTTTCCGGCCGCATCAACGGGCGAGAGCTGATCAAAGTAGAAGAGCGCCAGCCAGCTCCAGAGGCCGGCGTCGTCGGCCGGCACCGGAACTTCCGGGAGGATGCCGGCAAGATATTCGGCTGCCTGGAACTTGCTGGCGAACGTCCGCGGTTCGATCTCGATTGCGCGCGGCAGGCGCTGGGAGTGGTCATCGATGTAGAGGACGGCCGGGCTGGCCTGAAACTCCTCGCCGTCGCGGATCCGCTGAAGAAACCCGCGGAACTCCTCGATCCCTTTCGCGTTGAGCCGGCGAAGCTTCGTCATCGGCGTTCGTTCCGTTCCGCGAGCCAGCGGCCGATCGGCGCCTGCTCATTGCAGAACGCCTCGACGACTTCGTCGATCCAGAACGGCGCGTCGTCTTTGTCGTCCGGCAGCGGAGAGTTGAACCTCGCCGCCCAACGCAGCCAATAGTTCCACCACTCATCGCCCTCGTCGTGCGCCGGGTGTTCTTCTACGAGCAGAATCTGCGTGAGCACCAAACGGACGGCCGTGGGATAGACGAGCGCGAAGAATGCCGCGTCGCTCCTGGCCATCTCCTTAATGTTGTCGATGCGGTTGCTCAGCTCGAGCACGGGACCGTTCGGTTCGAAAGCGATCCGCCATGCCTGCTCGCCGAGGGTATCGGTGAAGCTGACCGGCAGCAGCGGTACCCGGCCGGCAGTTTCCGGTCTCTCCTCGGACACAACGATGTCATCCGCAACAGCCACGACGCGATGCTCATCGCCGTCGACAAGCTTGACGCGGAAGCGCACCAGGCTGGTGCTGTCGATATCGATCAGGCGGCGATCCTCGGGCGGTGCGAAGTGTTCGACGGAGCCGCAGTCGAAGCGCATGAATGAGGTGCGGTAATACGCCTCGATGAAGATGCGAGTGGCCGGAGCGACATCGACACCGTCGAAGGAAAGGCGTGGGTCGAAAACCAGCGTGCCGTCGGCGTCGCGCCGGAGCGTCACGCGCACATTCGCGCGCGGGATGCGAGCTCGCTCAGTGAAGTTCAGTTTGCGTAGCATCGCCCGCGTCGATCAGGCGGACGACGAGGTCGCGCCGCGGATCGAATCCTTTCATCGATAGCTGGAACTTCGCCGCCGACGGCACCAGCTCGAATGCATTGACCGAGGTTGCCCGGAGACGCACTCCCTCGGCGTTGATGGAAATGGCGTCCGACCTCAGATCGAAATCAAACGCGCTGTGTTTGCGGAAGGGATTGCCGGCCCGAAGGCGATAGGCGATCTCGCCATGCAGCGGACGGCCAATCAACTCCGGCGCCGAGGCCTTGATCGTGAAACCGCCGGCGATCCTGGCGATGCTGATACCGCTGGAAGTGCCGTCCGATGCCGCCGCCGCACCGTTGCCTGTCTCCCCCGCAGCCGCGCGGATTGGAAGCCGGACCCGATCGGTGGCGCGCAGCGGCTCGTCGCTGACGTCGATCGAGAAAAGGTCGGCGAGGAAGTCGCGAACGCGGCCTTCGGGTGGCCGCGTGAGCAGCGACGCGAGAAACGAGGCGCTGTTCTTTACGAAGCGCAGCGTCGATGCCCCATGGTCGTAGAGCGTACGGATTTTGTCGGCACGCTCGGACCAGTCGGCGTGGGCCGGGTTTTCGGCGTCGCCGAGGAAGGTGGAGAGCGCCTGATCGTCGATGACGATGAGCGCGCGCGCCGCCTTATCGGCGTTCGAGCGCACATCGGGAATCGTGATGCCGCGGCGGATGAAGTGTTGCTCGCCTTTGCGCAGATCCTCGTCGCGCTCGAGATAGACGTCGAACCAGGAGTTGGCCGCGCGGGCGCGTTTGCGTTTCACGAGAACCGGCACGCGAAAGGCGAGGCGCTCGCCGCACGCAAACCGTTCGCGAAGTTCGGCAAGCAGCGCCGGTTCGAGGATGTTCTCGTCCCACTTCGGAGCAGCAGCGCCTCGCTCTGGCAACACGATGCGCGTGATCTCGCTCTGCGCCAGCGACCAGCGAGTCAGCGCGCAGAGACGGACAGCGTTCACATCCGCCGCGGAAAGGCCGTCGATCGTTTCCGCATCGATTCGCTGCGTGCGCAGATCGTCCACGACGTCGACGATCAGGTCTCCGCGAAGAATGGGATGAAAGTACTGCTGAACCACCGAGGCGATGATGCGCTCGACCGACAACTCGTCGTCGCGGTAGTAAGGAACGACGATGGAGAGGCCCGGCTCGATGCGGTGAACACCGAAGTCGTCGGCGAAGCGGTTCAGGAGAATCGGATCCTCGATCGGCAGCGGCAGACCGTTCCGCGTTTCAAATCGCGCGAAGAAGCCGTAGGGATAGATCCGCTGGCCGTCGAGAACGTGCGTCTTCAGCACCGACTGGCCGAGCAGCAGCGGGCGGTTGTCGTCAGCGCGGCGGGTGATACCGAAGATGGTGCGGATGCGCGAGGCCACGGTGAAGACGGCTTTCCCCAGCCCCCAACGCCCGCGATCGACGTCACCCTTGCCCGAACGGCCGACATTCCGCCAGAAGTAGAAGAAATCGTTCTTCCGCTCGTCGCCGGAAGGGTCGAGCTCCGGATCGGAGTGAGGATCGCCCGTGAGGCCGCGCGTCCCGAAGTCTTCGATCAGCAGGTACGGAACGTTCTCATCTTCCCTCGGCAGAATGGTATGGATCGTCTTCGCCGCCGCATGCAGGTGAGCCGCCAGCCCGTCGAAGTACTCCCGCACTCCTTCGGCCGGAAGGGCTTGCGCGCCTGACGCAAAACGGAAGCGCACGCGCACGGGCGAGCGGCTGCGCGGCAGGCGCGCATCGAGCGAGTTCTGGATCGATTCGCGCACCAGCGCGTCTGCAAGGTTCTGCGCTTTGAAGAATTCGTCGTGAACCGGATCGACCTGCACCTCGCCCAGGTCCATCGACCGGAAGTGCCAGGTTGGAAATCGGGACATGGGATGGAAGAGATTAATGGATTGGAGTCTGACCTGCCGATGATACGTGGGTATCCGCGCCGATGCGGGGCGGATGCGATTGGTTTCGTTATGTGACCAAGGCAAGTTCTTTGTGGTGAAATTGGTTCTCCGCTACTTCGTGATGCCGAGCTTTTGTTCGAGCTCGTCGCGCCTTCCCTCTCTGCATTCAGCCAGAACTCAGCGCTTGTTCTGAGCGTCGCGCCTAACTTCAGCGCCATTTCTGCCGTCAACGATGTATGCCCGCTGATGATTCGGTTGATGACCTTCACATCACAGCCGATGTGATCTGCGAGCTGCTGCGGCGTCATCGCGAGCGGTTCGGGAAACTCCTTTCGTAGGATCTCTCCGGGTGTCGTAGGCATTCTTTTCTTCATCGGATTTGCGGATCGGGTGCGATTTTACTTCTTCGTAAGATTCACTGAGACCGTATCGGGAACGCGGTTATAGATCGCTCCGTCGGCGCCGTCGACGATCCATCCGATGATGCCGCCGATCGCGAGATTGCCCCAGGTCCATCCCGAGATCGACTTCGCGAACGCGACCTTCGCGTCCTCGTAACCATCTTTTGAAACGGCGAGCGTGCATGGCTCGGCGTTTCGCTTCAGGTTCACAGTGACGGGCGTTTGGCCGGCGTCCTTTGTCCCGTTGCCGCAATCGACGGAGACATTCGCGCCGGACGGACTGGAGTTGACCGGCACCTGCTGGTAGCGCCCGTGCGCGACGGACGCGCACCGCGAGGCGAGACAGATCACCGAGATCATCAGGAACATTCGCTTCATGAGTTTCCCCCTCTCGTTCTGGGCCTTCTCGCCGACGACGCACCCGCGTCCTAGACCCATTCCATCGCGCGCGAACCGTCGTCGGGGAGAAGGCTGCCTCTCAGACACGAGTTCGCGTCTTTTGTGGCGAAGATTGATTCACTTCATCCCCAACGCCTGCTCCACGGCCGATCGCAGACTCGCGATCTCTTCACGCAGCGCGGCGATCTCTGTATTGGTCGCCTGTCCCTCGGGGATGAGAAACCACGCTGCCAGCGCTGCGGAGAACGTCCCGAAAAGACCGACACCGGCGAGCATCAGCAATGTCGCGACAGCGCGCCCTTCGGTAGTGACGGGATAGCGATCGCCGTAGCCAACAGTCGTGATCGTAGCCAGCGACCACCAGATCGCATCCTCGGCCGTGTGGATGTTCGAGTCCGGCCGCACTTCGAAATGGAGGACGGCCGTGCTGGCGAAGATCACCAGCATCAACGCGAGCAGAGCCGCGGCGGCGACGGTTGATTGCGTCCGCCTCCTCAGAATCGCTTCGCCGAGGAGGCGGGTCGCGCGGAGGCCGCGAAGCACGCGCGAGATTCGTGCAATGCGCGCCAACCGTCCCCACCGAGCGATGTGCAGCGTCGGTATCGACGAGAGAATATCGAGCCAGCCCCACGTGACCAGATATCGTCCACGCTTCGGCGCCCGCCACACCGACACGACGAAGTCGACGCCGAACGCGACGCAGATTGCGAAGTCCGCATAGTCGAGCACCAGCTCGATCTGCGGATCATGCCGAAACGCGTTCTGCACCACGATCCCGACCAGCGCCAGCACGCACAACGCCAGCATGAACAGGTGATAGACGGGCGCGATGTGAAAGTGATGCTTCTCCGTCGACACGTTGAGCCTAACGACACCTTCCGCGCGAAAAGGTGTCTGAAGCGGACATGAAATTCGGTATCCGGACTCCCTCTATTCGCAAGCGAATCGCCGCCCGTACATCGCTCAAGCGTTACGTCCGGCACTCCCTCGGCTTCAAAGCGCCACGCGGCTGGGGGTGGCTGACGAATCCGCGCCGGGCGGCGTACAACCGCGTCTACAACCGGACGACGGTCGGATGTGTGGTCGTGATCATTGCCGCGCTAGCTAGCGGTGATGTTGGTCGCGGTGTGGCTCACCTTGTGATGGAGCCTTTTGTGGCGTGCGGCGCGAGCGACTCGAAGGTGGTCTTGACGATCGACCACTTCGTTGGCACCGCGACGCCAAGGGCGCGGGTGGGTTGGAGGAGGAGTTGTTCGAGTGGCGTGATCGCCTCGGGGGCGCGGACGCCGTCCCATTCGAGGATCGAGGGATTCGGGAGGGGATCGTCCGTTGTCAGCAGGAAATACGTGTCGACTCCGTAAGGCGGGCTGGCGGCGAACGCGCTTGGTTCGCCGAGGGCGATCTCGGTGTCAGTTGGTTGGAAGTGGTTTTCGACGGAGCCGGCGCTTGGGGGCGGGAAGAGGAGCGTGCTCTTTCCGTTGCTGTCGACGACGAAGGCGTAGATGTAGCGCTTCGGGATGTGCGCGGGCAGCGGCTGCGAAATGACGCGCAGGACGAGCTCGTATTTTTCGCCGCCGATGATGGCGCCGCCATCGGTGATCAGCTCGCCGTCGCGGGCGCGGCGGGCGGCGAGTTGATAGGGGAAGCGATCCGACGGCGGCGATTCGAGGAGTTGCCATCCGTGGATTCTGCGAAGCGTGAGCAGCGCCGCGTGCAGGGTCGGAGCGGTGTCGCGCAGACGACTGTTGTTTTTCCGTTCGGCGATCCAGGCAGTTCGCAGTGGCAAACCGGTTTTGCGGCGGTCGGATTTTTTCACCGAGGGACGCACCCAGGCGTAGGAGAGATGGCGTCCGATGAAGCGGCCGGCCAGCACATAGTCTGCTTCCTCGGCACTCGACGCTTGTTCGATGCCCTCGGCGGCGATGCGGTCGACGAGTGCTCCGGGTGCGGGAAATTGCACGAAGAGGGTCGATCCCGGCGACAGACGAGCAACGGCCGCAATCGCCGCTGCGTTTTGTCCGAGGTGCTCCGTGTTGCCGTCGCTGAGCAGTTCCCACTCGCTGCCGCTCCATCGCAGCAGATGCGACGGCGTGACGTTGATCGGATCGGTGATCCAGCGCACGCCATGCTGCGCGGCCTCGGACGAAAGCGAGCGCGCTATCGTGGCGATGTCTTTCATGGTGTGCGGCGATCGCGGGGTCCAGATGCGGAGCGGACGGACCGGCGGCGCGGCCCACGCGGTCACTTCGAGGATCGCGCCGGCCTGGGGCATTGCGCCCGACTGCAATCGCGCCTCGCATTCAGTCACGCCTCGGAGCGCGGTGACGGTCAGGCGAGCGGCGGACGTGCGGAGCTCTGTCCTGACGGATATGCCATTCGCCCATCCACCTTCGATGATGATCGTCCCGTCGCCGCGCACTTTCTGGACGGCGACGACGCTGCGATCGTCGCGGCGATCTGTGCGCGCCCCGAGGAACGGAGCCATGCGCGTGTCGACGGTGCCGGCGATCGTCGGCTGTTGAAACGGCGTCTCGGCGCGCATCCGCGCCTGCGCGCGCAGAAACGTTTCCATGGCCGGCTCGCCGCTGGCCGCGTCGCGCATGGCGCGCATCCAGGCCCACGAAAACGCGCCGGGGAACTTCCCCCCGGCTTCCCGAATCCCCCACCCCCCCACCACCTCCTGCCTTGCCCCGACCCCCAGGCCGCCCGCC
>ERZ1739052.72-NODE-72-length-16821-cov-9.615770_pt1 | contig 16821 bp, 13 predicted proteins | sample MGYA00581761_ERZ1739052 | MGnify/ENA primary metagenome ERZ1739052 (study PRJEB42929, sample SAMN08275524) | rhizosphere metagenome | isolation source: Rhizospheric soil replicate 1 | host: Colobanthus quitensis and Deschampsia antarctica | place: Antarctica: Devils...
AGCTTCACTTCGGCGATTCCCTTCATCGCGTCGCGAGCGCGCGCGCCGAGGCGGAGGATCGGGTACTCATCCTCGGTCTGGCGAAGGAAGTCCTGCGCGATCAATTGATAGATCCATTCACGGAGCTCGTGCTTCGTCGAACTTTTCAACAATCCGAATGTCGACAGCCGCGCGTGGCCGCGATCGCGAACTTTCTCCGTGTCCTCCCCGCGCAAAACGCTGACGACATATCCGACGCCGAACGATTGGCCCACCCGATAGACGCACGAAAGAATCTTCTGCGCGATCACGATCGCGTCGGGGACGCTCTCCGTTTCGCCGAGGCAGATGTCGCAGCCGTGGCAGTTGTCTGCGGTGTATTGCTGGCCGAAATACTCGACCAATGCGCTGTGACGGCAGGCGGCGGCGGAGCAGTAGCGATCGAGATCGCGCACGTGGCGCATCGCCGACTCGACCCAGGCCGGATCGGGTTCGATGCCGTCGCCGCCGCGCTCGAGCATCGTCCGCCAGACGATGGCGTCGGCGGCCGAGTAGAGCAGCACGCATTCGGCTTCGAGTCCGTCGCGTCCGGCGCGTCCGCTTTCCTGCTGGTAGTGCTCGATCGATTTCGGCATCCCGGTGTGCAGCACAAAACGGACATTCGAGCGATCGATGCCCATGCCGAATGCGACGGTGGCGACGACGAGGTCGCACTTTTCCGTCGCGAATTTTTCCTGCGCCTCGCGCCGCTCCTCGGGTGAAAGTCCCGCGTGATAGGCGACTACGTTGACGCCTTTGCGCCGCAGTTTCTCCGAGAGTGAATCAACGTCGCGACGGCGGATGCAATAGACGATGCCCGCCTCGCCGCTGTGCCGCTCGACGACTTCCAGCACCTGCTTCCATTCGTCCGTGCGCGGAAGAACGCGATAGGTGAGGTTGGGGCGATCGAAATCACCGACGAGCATCAGCGGATCGCGAAGCGAGAGTTGCTCGGCGATATCGCGCCGCACTTGCGGCGTCGCGGTCGCCGTGTACGCGTGCACCGAAGCCTCGGGGAAAGTCTTGCGCAGATCGCGAAGCTGCCGGTATTCGGGACGGAAATCGTGGCCCCAGTGGCTGATGCAGTGCGCTTCATCGATCGCGAACGTGCGGACATTCGCGCGTTGCAGCAGATCGCGAAAACTGCCCATGGCCAGCCGTTCCGGCGACGCGAAGAGCAGCTTGATTTTTCCGTCGAGTACAGCGCGTTCGATGGCGCGCTGCCGGTCGCTGCTCTGCGAGCTGTTGAGCTGCGCCGCCGCCACGCCGCACTCGCGCAGTCCGTCCACCTGATCCTTCATCAACGAAATCAGCGGCGAGACGACGACGGTGACGTGCTCGCTCAACAGCGCCGGCGCCTGGTAGCAGAGCGATTTGCCGCCGCCGGTCGGCATCACCACCAGCGAGTCGCGCCCCTCGATCGACGCCATCATCGCTTCCTGCTGCAGCGGGCGGAACGAGTCGTATCCCCAGTGATGAGAAATCAGTTCGCGAAGGCGGTCGAGCACCGCGGGTCATGGTACCCCGGCGCCGCAAACATATAATCCGCCACTCATGCATCCGCTCCGCGCAACGCCGCGCCACGCACGAGCAGTCGAAGCCGTCGCGGAGCTGCTATCGAAGCTCAGAATCGAGTCGATGTTCGTGGGCAGCGTCGCACGCGCGGCGTGGCTCGGCGGCCTGATCGACAGCGGCTCCATCGACATCCTCGGCCTCATGCAACCACAACAGAAGAATCAGGTTGCGATGATGGCTAACAACCGTGGGTTCAACGTCGATCGCGACGAGATCGATCAGGCGGAAGAGCTGGATCTGATTCCGTTCAACTGGGTCGATGAAGAAGGCGATGTGCGCATCCACGTTCTCGTCGCCAGCAACGCGCTTTATGCGCGGATGTTCGCGAATGCGCGCACGGTCGCGTTCTACGAGCGGGAGATTCGCGTTCCGTCCGCCGAGGACGTCGCGCTGCTGCTCAGCATGTCCGAGGATTGCGATGATGTTCGCGCGCTGGCAGCCACCGAAGCGTTTGATCGGCGAGCCTTCAACGAGAAATTGGTATCGATCGGGTTGCGGGAGCTGGCGCTGTGATCTTCATCGACAACCTGCAGGACTTCGATGCGGCCATGGCCCGTGTGGCCGCGCAGCCGGTGGTCGCGCTCGATACGGAGGCCGATTCGCTGCATTCGTATTTTGACAAAGTGTGTCTGATCCAGATGTCGATTCCGGGCGAGGATCTGATCATCGATCCGCTCTGCAAATTCGATCTGGCAAAGTTCGGTGAGATCCTCGCGGATCGCAACATCACCAAAATTCTGCACGGCGCCGACTACGACCTGCGCATCCTCAATCGCGATTTTGGCTTCACCATCGGCAACCTCGTCGACACCATGGTCTGCTCGCAACTCCTCGGCTACGAGGCATTCGGACTGGCCGCGCTGCTCGACCGTCACTTCGGATTCAAGGTCGACAAGAAGCATCAGCGCGCCGATTGGGCGATGCGTCCGCTGCCGGCGGACATGCTCGACTACGCCGCGACCGACACGCGCCACCTGATCGCGCTCGCCGATCGTTTGCGCGACGAGCTGACCGCCCTCGGACGCTGGGAGTGGGCGATCGAAGAGTTTGCGCGGCTGGAGCAGATTCGCTTCAACGAAAAAGACGCCGACGAGGAGCCGTTCCGTCGTTTGAAAGGACTCGGTGCGCTCGATCGCCGTTCGCTCGCGGTCGTCCGCGGACTCTACGACTATCGCGACGGTCTCGCGCGCGAGGCCGACCGTCCGCCGTTCAAGATCTTCAGCAACGATCTGATCTTCGAAGTGGCGAAGGTCAAGCCGGTCACGCCGCAGGAGTTCGGCGTCATCAAAGGCGTCTCCGGCTATCACCGCGGCCGCTACAGCCGCGACGTCGTTCGCCTGGTTCAGGAAGCGCTGGCCATCCCCGAGGATGAGCTGCCGGAAAAGGGCGAAGCGAAAACGTGGCTCCGCGACCGCGAGCTGGAAGCGCGCGTCGATCGCATGAAGAAAGCGCGCGACAAGATTGCCAAGGACCTCAAGATCGATGCGTCGCTGCTGGCGCCGCGCCACGTGCTCGTCACCGTCGCGCAGGCGCAGCCGCAGGAGCCGTCCGATCTCGACGGCGTTCCCGTGATGCGCAACTGGCAGAAAGCCCTCCTCGGCCAAGCCCTGATCGACGCGTTGCGCGGCGGCGCGAAGCCGCCCCCGGCGAAGTGGTTTTAGGCTGTCATCCTGAGCCGCCGAAGGCGTTGGAGCGCCACGCGCGGAACGCCGTAGGACGGTCGAAGGACCCCCAGGCTGATAACCAGGGTTGGGCGGCGGCTTCAAGGGTCGCGCGTCGTAAAGAGTCGCCCTGCCGCGGTTACCAGTCGGGAGGTCCTTCGACCGTCCTACGGCGTTCCGCGCTTCGCGCTCTGACGCCTCCGGCGGCTCAGGATGACAGTGTTCGATAGAATGCGCGCCGCATGGAACGAATTACTGACTACAAAGTGATCGTCATCGGCTCCGGCCCGGCTGGATGCACTGCTGCGATCTATCTCTCGCGCGCCAACCTCGCGCCGCTCGTCCTCGAGGGCATGCAGCCGGGCGGGCAGCTCACCATCACCACCGACGTCGAAAATTATCCCGGCTTCCCCGACGGAATCCTCGGGCCGAAGCTGATGGATTTGATGCGGCAGCAGGCCGAGCGCTTCGGTGCCGTGTTCAAGATGGAGCAGGTCGAAAGCGTTCAGCTCACCGGCCATCCGTTCACGATCACGACTGATTCGCACATTTACGAATGCGAGTCGCTGATCATCGCCGCGGGCGCGTCGGCGATGCAGATCGGATTGCCGAGCGAAAAGGCGCTGCAGGGTTTTGGCGTCTCGTACTGCGCGACTTGCGACGGATTCTTCTTCAAGAACAAGGAGATCGTCGTCGTCGGCGGCGGCGACTCGGCGATGGAAGAGGCCACGTTCCTCACCAAGTTCGCCAGCAAAGTCACGGTCGTGCATCGCCGCGAGGAGTTGCGCGCGTCGAAGATCATGCAGGACCGCGCCCGCAGCAATCCCAAGATTCAGTTCATCTTCAATTCGGCCGTCGATGAAGTGATCGGAACGAAAGAGGGCGGCATCACATCGCTCAAGTTGCGGAATCTGCAAACGAACGCGATCACCGATTTCGCCACGCAGGGACTCTTCGTCGCCATCGGCCACACTCCCAACACCCAGGCGTACGCAGGCCAGCTCGAGCTCGACGAGCGCGGTTACATCTGTCTGCGCCATCCGCATTCGACGGCCACGAACATTCAGGGCGTCTTTGCGTGCGGCGATGCCGTCGATCACGTTTACCGCCAAGCCGTCACCGCGGCCGGCACCGGCTGCATGGCTGCGCTGGACTGCGAGAAGTGGTTGACGCACGAACGCATCACCGAGCGCTGGGATCTTCCGAGAGGGGAGGAGGAGCGCGTTTGACGCGCACCGCCGGCACGGTTCTCATCCTCGGCGGGGGCGGGATGGTCGGCGTGCAGGTTGCGCGCGAAGTGGCGCGCGAGCTCAGCCCGAAGCGCATCGTCATCGCGTCGTTCGGCGAGGCCGAGGTGAAGTCGGCGCTGGAGTTTCTGCGCGGTCAGATTGGGGACGCAATCGACGTCGTTGGCGAGTGGGGCAACATCTTCGTCCCCGAGGAGTTGAAGGGCATCGATCGCGTTTCGGTCGTTGAGAACCGCGAGTACTACGACAAACTCTTCGACGCCGTCTTTCGCCGCGAGGTGAGCTACCAGACCTCGGCGCTGTATCAGCTCGTCGCGAAGTACCAGCCGGAGATCGTGATCGATTCGATCAACACGGCTACGGCCATCAGCTATCAGAACGAATTCGAGCTGGCCATCGAGACGAAAGAGTTGATCGACGGCTTCCGCGACCGCACCGGCGACATTCCACGGGACGAGCTCGAGCCGCTGTTCGCGACGATCCGAAAGTTGCTGATCGCGCAAGGCATCCCGCAGATCGCCCGTCACGTCCTCCTACTCCACGAAACTCTCAAAAACACAGACGTCCAGATTTACGTGAAGGTCGGCACGACTGGCACCGGCGGCATGGGATTGAACATTCCGTACACGCACAGCGAAGACAAGCCGTCGCTGACGCTGCTGGCGAAATCGGCGATCGGTTTCGCGCATACGGGACTGCTGTTCCTGATGGCGCGCACGCCGGGCGCATCCGAGGAAGAACACAGCGCGATCGTGAAGGAAGTGAAGCCGGGCGCGATGATCGGCTTTCGCCGCGTGGAGAAGCGACACATCGGCGTTCGCGGCGAGGCCGGCAGGGCGTATCTCGTCGAACCGCATGAAGAGCCGCTCGGCGCGCAGTTGCAGTTGCGCGATGACGCTCACTACGAGCGATTCGAAGGCCGCGACGTGCCGCTGGAAGTCATCGGCGCCGACACCGGCGAGAACGGCTTTTTCTCCATCGGCGAGTTTCAGGCGATCACCTTTCCGCGGCAGATGGAGTACGTGACGCCGGAAGAAGTGGCGCGCACGGTCGTCCTCGAAATCCTCGGCGCATCGACCGGCCGCGATGTCCTCGCCGCGATCGACGGCGCCATCACCGAGCCGAGTTACCGCGCCGGCGTTCTGCGCGATCACGCCATCCGCCAGATGCAGACGCTCGAAGCGCAGAAGCGCGGCGAGGTTCCGTCGATCGCCGTCGGCCACCTCGGGCCGCCGCGGCTTTCGAAACTTTTGGCCGAGGGATATTTGATTAGGCAGGCGGCAGGGACGTCGAAGATCGTCGAGATCGCAGCCATCGACGCCGCGGAGATGCAACGCCGCGTCGAGGACTACCTCGCCGCAAATCCGGCCGTGGCCAGCACCATCGTTCGCGTCGGTACGCCCATTCTTCGCGAGCGCGACGGACGGCTGACGATCACTCGCGGTCCGCGCATCAGCATTCCTGCCGTTGTGGCCGGACGCAGCCTCGTCGATTTGAATGATGAGCGCATCGAGCAGTACGCCGCATCAGGATGGGTCGATCTGCGGCTCTCAAACTTCGAGCGCTGGCAGCGGCGGCTCACCAACGCGAAGCCGGGCGACATCGAACGTTTCGGATCGGCGGCATTCGATGCCACGCGCTATCCCGGCGAAACGTTCGAGCCAGGCGATTTCGTCGGCTGGCTGTTTGTCAACGAAGCGGACGAACAGAAAATCTACGGCCGGCGATTGTTCTGAACGATACGCGCGATTCAGACGCGCACCCATCCGGCGTCGTCTGCGCGCTGGACGCGAGAACGCCTAGAACGCGTTCAAAATGTACGCGAGCGGGTTGACCGGTACGTTGTTCAGGCGCACCTCGTAATGCAGGTGCGGGCCGGTGGAGCGGCCGGTGGAACCGACGTAGGCGATGACGTCGCCGCGCTTCACATGCTGTCCCGGCTTCGCCGCGTAGGCCGAAAGATGACCGTAGCGCGTCGAGAAGCCGTAGCCGTGCGAGAGATAGATCACGTTGCCGTAGCCGTTGGCCCATTCGGCCTTGACCACGATGCCGTCGGCGGGCGCGCGGACGGCCTGGCCGACTGCTGACGAAATGTCGATCGCGTTGTGCGTGCCCGGTTCGCCGGTGAATGGATCGGAACGTCCGCCGAAGCCGTCGGTCAGGATGCCGCGGACCGGAGCGATCGACGGGGTCGACGCCAGAAGCTGCGACTGTGCGACCAGCTTCTGTTCGAGCACGGAGAGATCGCTCTCGATGCGGTGCGAGCGGAAGGCCATCTTGTCGACGTCATCGCGGTACGGGTTGTCGCCGAGGTCCTGCGGGCGCAAGCCGCCGGCGCCGCCCTGGGCGCTCTCATCGAGGCTGCTGATGCCGGCGTAGATCGCCAGCTTGCGGGTGCGGTCTTCAACGGTGTGGAGCTGGCCGCGGAGCGCTTCGACCGACTTGCTGAACTGCTCGTTGGCGGTCTGCAGATCCTTGTTTTCGTGGCGAAGTTTGCTGAGCTCGTGGGTCTGCGAGAGGGAGGTGAAGTACTGGACCGAGAAGAACGTCGAGAGGCAGAGCGACGACGTAACGATCGAAACTACGGAGAAGAGCAGGCGGTGCGACACCTTCAACTTCCGGAACTTCGCCCGTGCGTGGGGGACGAAGATGATTGTTGAATAGCGTGGATCCATGCTCACTCCTTGACACCGTATTGGACTTCGGTGAGCTGCGTATTCTATGGAAAGGAGGTCCGGAGTCAACGCTTAACTTCTGTGCATTCAAGCACTTCCGGGCCAATTTTATGGCGATACACCATATTCCATGAATATGCGGAAGGGTTTTGGTGCATAACGCGAATAACTATTGAGCGCCATGAATTGCCGCGGAAACCCAACTCCGCCCCCTCCGCCCCTCCGCGTTCCCCGCGTGAACCGTCCCCCCTCCCAATCCACACTTCTCTCGCATAAAATCACCGGCTCTATGCTTCGCTCCGTCATCGCCGCCACCGGGAGCTACATCCCGCCGATCCGAGTTCCGAACTCGGAATTCCTGAATCACGACTTCCGGACCGCCGGCGGCAAGCCTCTGTCAAAGACCAACGCCGAGATCGTCCAGCAGTTCGAAGCGATCACCGGCATCCAGGAGCGCCGCTACGTCGAACCCGGCACGGTCACCTCGGACATTGCATTCGAAGCGGCGAATGAGGCGCTGAAATCGTCCGGCATCGACGGTGAGTCGCTCGACCTCATCATCGTCGCTCACAACTTCGGCGATGTGCAGCGCAGCGGCGGACATCCCGATCTCGTTCCGTCTCTCGCCGCGCGCGTGAAAGCGAAGCTGCGCATTGCCAAGCCGCGCGCCGCCGCCTACGACCTCGTCTTCGGCTGCCCCGGATGGATCCAGGGCGTGATCACCGCCGACGCCATGATCCGCGCCGGCGACATCCAGCGCGCCCTGATCATCGGCGCCGACACGCTCTCGCGCATCTCCGATCCGCACGACCGCGACAGCATGATCTACGCGGACGGCGCCGGCGCCACGGTGCTCGAAGCGCGCGACACCGACTCCGGCATCCTCGCGCACGCCACGCGCTCCGACACGCTCGACCACTCCACGATGCTGACCATGGGTCCGTCGTACAAAGACGAGGTCTTCCTCGAAGGGCTCTTCCTCAAGATGGAAGGCCGCAAGCTCTACAAGTACGCGCTGCAGACCGTAGCCGGCTCGATGCAGGAATGCCTCGACAAAGCCGGCATCCCGCTCCGCGACGTCTCGAAAATCCTCATCCACCAGGCTAACGAGAAGATGGACGAAGCGATCATCAACGCCCTCTACGGCGCCGCGAATCTGACGCCGCCTCCGGACGTGATGCCGATGACCATCTCCTGGCTCGGCAACAGTTCCGTAGCCACCGTCCCGACACTCCTCGACCTGATCGCCAAGCAGCAACTCGACGGCTACGCCTTCCACTCCGGCGAGATCGTGCTCTTCGCCTCGGTCGGCGCGGGGATGCACATCAACGCGTTCGTCTACCGGATGCCGTAGGTCGCCTTCATCTGCCGACATCTGCGTAATCTGCGGATAGCCTCGTGAAACCGAACATCCCCTCCGGCGTATCATCAGCCGACACATCGTCCCCAATCGAAAAGGAGAAGCCTGCATGCGCCGTGTGCTCTTCGGAATCGGAATCCTCTTCCTCTCTGTCAACGGGTTCGCGCAGAGCGCGGACGAGATCATCGCCAGGTACATCAAGACGATCGGCGGCGCGGACCGCATCGCCGCGGTCACGTCCATCAAGCGCACCGGCAAGTTCACCGGCGGCGGCGGATTCGAGGCCCAGGTGCTCGAAGAGAACGCCCGCCCCAACCTCGTGCGGCAGGAGTTCTCGCTGCAAGGAATGACCGCCGTCAACGCGTACGACGGCACCACCGGCTGGAAGATCGATCCGTTCGAAGGAAAGAAGGACCCCGAGTCGCTCAGCGAAGAAGAGCTGAAGTCGATCATCGAGGATTCCGATCTCGACGGCCCGCTCGTCAACTACGCGAAGAAGGGCAACAAGGTCGAGTCCCTCGGCATGGAAACAGTAGAAGGTTCCGAGGCTTACAAGATCAAGGTGACCACGCCGGCGGGCGACGTGCGGACGTACTTCATCGACAGCAGCTCGTACGTTCCGATCAAGATCGAGACGCGCCGCATGATCCGCGGCGCCGAGCGCAACTACGAGACCATCCTCGGCGACTACAAAGAGGTCAACGGCTGGTACCTGCCGTTCTCCGTCGAGAACGGCGTGAAAGGAAATCCGAATCGCCAGAAGACGACGTACTCGAAGATCGAAGCGAACGTGCCGATGACGAGCGCGCTGTTCGTCCGGCCGGGCAGCGGCGCAACGGTCGCGGTCGCACAGGCGTCGCAGACGACTGCGCCCGCGCCGGCGCCATCGTCAACTCCCAACGCTCCCGTCGCACCGTCGTCAACTCCCGTCACCGTCGACTCCGAAACCATCTCCGGCCTCGGCGCGCGCAACATCGGATCGGCGGCAATGTCCGGACGCATCGCCGCGCTCGACGCCGTGCAGGAAGCCAACCGCATCACGCTCTATGTCGGCGCTGCCAGCGGCGGCGTCTGGAAGTCGGTCAACGGCGGCACCACGTTCAAGCCCGTATTCGACAAACAGCCGGTGCAGTCCATCGGCGCCATCGCCATCGATCCGAAAACTCCGAAGACCGTCTGGGTCGGAACCGGCGAGTCGTGGACGCGTAACTCCGTGTCGTACGGCGACGGCATCTACAAATCGACCGACGGCGGCGATAACTGGACCAACCTCGGCCTGCCGAACTCCGAACGCATCACGAAGATCGCCATCGATCCGGGCGACACGAATACCGTCTACGTCTGCGTCCCCGGAAAACTCTGGAGCGACAGCGACGACCGCGGCGTCTACAAAACGTCCGACGGCGGCAAGAGCTGGACGAAAGTTCTGAAGGGCGGCAACGCATCGACCGGCTGTTCGATGCTGACGATGGACCGCGGCAATCCCAAGACGCTCTACGCCGGCCTGTGGGACTTCCGCCGCAAAGGGTGGACCTTCCGCTCCGGCGGCGACGGTCCCGACGCCCCCAGCGGCAGCGGACTTTTCAAATCGACCGACGCGGGTACGACCTGGCAATCGCTCGATGACAAATCCGCGCCCGGACTCCCGACCAAACCGTGGGGACGCGTTGCCGTCACCGCCGCGGCGTCGAATCCCAACATCATCTATGCCCTCATCGAAGCTGCGCCTCCGAAAAACGGTCTCTATCGCTCGGAAGACGGCGGCAAGACCTGGCAGGCTCGCGACCGCAGCCAGATGATGATTTGGCGTCCGTTCTACTTCGCCAACCTCATCGTCGATCCCAAGGACCCGAACAACGTCTATAAGGCCGGCGGAGGACTGATAGCCTCCAACGACGGCGGCAAGAGCTTCAGCGGCATCGGCGGAGGCGGCCACGGCGACTGGCACGACGTCTGGGTCAATCCCAACAACACCGATCACCTCATCGCCGGTGACGACGGAGGCCTCTGGTATTCGTACGACGGCGGCAATCGCTGGTGGAAGGCCGACAACCTGCCGGTCTCGCAGTTCTACCACGTGAGTGTGGACATGGATCGCCCGTATCACGTCTACGGCGGCCTGCAGGACAACAGCTCCTGGGTCGGCGACTCGGCGTACCCGGGCGGCATCACCAGCAGCCGCTGGGAAAACTTCTACGGCGGCGACGGCTTCTGGATGTTCGCCGATCCGAGCGATCCTGACTACATCTACGCCGAGGCGCAGGGCGGGGAAATTGGGAGAGTGAACCGCAAGACGCATGAGACGCGTCCGATCAAGCCACTCCCGAATTACAAGGAAGGAAAGCTTCGCTTCAACTGGAACGCGCCCATCCATGTCTCCCCCACAGGCACGCTCTACCTCGGATCGCAATTCCTTTTCAGATCGAAGGACCACGGCCAGACCTGGGAACGCATCTCGCCCGATCTCACCACGAACGATCCAAACAAACAGAAGCAGGAGCAGTCCGGCGGCGTCACCGTCGACAACTCCTACGCCGAGATGCACACCACCATCTACGCCATCGCCGAGTCGCCGAAGAACAGCAACGTGATCTGGGCCGGCACCGATGACGGCAACGTTCAGATCACGCGTGACGGCGGCAAGACGTGGACGAACGTCGTCGCCAACATCCCCGGCCTTCCGAAAAACGCGTGGGTCTCGAGCGTCGAGCCGGGACATTTCGATGACGCCACCGCCTACGCCACGTTCGACATGCACACGTTCGGCGACATGAAGCCGTACGCGTACAAGACCTCCGACTTCGGTAAAAGCTGGACTCCCGTCATCGCCGGCGGCGCGCCGGTCCGCGGCTACGCGCACGTCATCAAAGAAGATCTCGTCAATCGCGATCTCCTCTTCATGGGCACGGAACAGGGACTCTGGATTTCGCTCGACGGCGGCAAGCAGTGGGCGCAGTACAAGGGCGGCGATCTGCCGAACGTGGCCGTGCATGACATCGTCATCCATCCGCGCGACAACGATCTCATCATCGCCACGCACGGCCGCGGCATCTGGATCGTCGACAACATCACGCCGCTGCGCGCGCTGACCCCCGAGGTGCTGCAGAAGGATGTGGCGTTCATGCAGACCGCGCCGGTGGTGCAACGCATCCCCGCGCAAGGCGGCTGGGCCAACGGCGACGCCTCATTCGAAGGCCCGAATCCGCCCGACGGCGCCGTCATCACCTACTACCAGCGCGCGCGCCACATCTTCGGCGACCTGTCCATCGACGTGACCGACGCGAACGGCAAGAAGATCGGCACGATCCCCAGCAGCAAACGCCGCGGCCTCAATCGCGTGACGTGGGCGATGCGTCTTCCCGCCCCCAAGGTTCCCACCGCCGCGACCGCGGCATTCTCCGCATCGCAAGGCCCGAGAGTCCTCCCCGGCACCTACACGGTGACGATGAAGAAGGACAAGAACGTCTACACGACGCCGGTCGAAGTGATCGCCGATCCGCGTTCCAAACACACCGCCGCCGATCGCCAGGCGCAATGGGACCTCGCCAACAAGCTCTACGCGCAACTCGGCGAGATGAGCTTCGCCGTCGAGCGCATCAACGGCGTCCGCACCGCGTTGGATGACCGCGCCTCGAAACTCCCCGCCGCCGACGCGTTGGTGAAGCGCCTGCGCACGGCATCGAATGACGTCGACACGCTCCGCCGCAAAATCGTTGCGACGAAGGAAGGCGGCATGATCACCGGCGAAGAACGCCTTCGCGAAAACCTGACAGACCTCTATGGCAACGTGTTGTTCTACGAAGGCCGCCCCTCGCAAACCGAAGTCGAACGGACCGACGCCCTCAGCCGCGAACTGGCAGACGTAGTCCACGACTTCGACGCCTGGACAGCGAAGGAGCTGCCGTCGATCAACGCCGAACTGACCAAAAAGAAACTCAACCCCATCACGCCGCTGACAAAGTCCGCTTGGGACGCCGCCAACGGCGGCGCCCCAGGCGCCTCGGCGCCGACAGAGCTCAGAAACGTATTGGAACGGGACTAAACGCGTTCACTGACGTGCTTGACGGCATCGGAAGGTAGCCGCAACATCATGCGAAAGGGATGATTCGATCCACGATGAGCCGAAAATTGACGATCACAGTCGACGAAGGTGTTTACGAAGGCCTGCAACAGGTCATCGGACAGGAACAAATCAGCCAGTTCATCGAGGATCTTGTGCGCCCTCACGTCCTCCCTTCCGACTTTTCGGAGGGCTACCGTCTCATGGCCGCCGACGAAGCACGTGAAGCCGAGGCTCATGAGTGGGTTGAGGTCACCTGCCGTGATGTCGCCGATGAAGCGAGGTGAAGTCTGGTGGATCGACTTCGATCCCTCCGTGGGTGGCGAAATCCAGAAGCGTCGTCCTGCTGTAATCGTCAGCAACGATGCTTCCAATGAGCACCTCAATCGCGTTCAGGTCGTTCCACTGACGAGCAATATCGCCCGGCTGTATCCCAGCGAGGCTTACGTCACGTTGAATGGAGAGCAGCGCAAAGCGATGGCGGATCAACTCACGACGGTCAGCAAACAACGTCTCCAGACGCGGATTGGCAACATCGGCATCTCGGATCTCGAACGACTGGGCAAAGCCATTCAGTTGCAATTAGCCCTGCGTTAATCGGGCACAATCGCCCAATGCTCAACCGACGCGATTTCGCCCGCCTCTCCGTCGTCGCCGCAGCCGCCCCGCTCATCGGCGCCGCGGCAAACAAACCCTCGGTAATCAAACCAAAACGCCTGACCGCTGGGGACACCGTCGGTCTCGTCCTCCCCGCCACCGCCGCCTTCGAAGCCGACGAGATCCAGTTCGCCAAAGAGCAGATGGAAGCGATCGGATTCAAAGTCGTCATCGGCGCCCACGCCTTCGACAAATGGGGCTATTTCGCCGGCCGCGACAAAGACCGCGCCGCCGACATCAACCGCATGTTCGCCGACGACACAGTGAACGGCGTGGTCTGCTACACAGGCGGATGGGGATCGCCAAGAGTCCTCCCATACCTCGACTACGACCTGATCAAACGCAAACCGAAAGTCCTCATCGGCTACAGCGACATCACCGCGCTCCTGAACGCCGTCCACAAGAAGACCGGCCTGATCACCTTCCACGGCCCCGTCGGCGGCTCCACGTTCGATCCCTTCACCCTCGAAAACTTCCGTCGCGTAGTGATGACCGCCGAACCCGCCGGCCTCCTCCCGACGCCGCAGAAAAAGCCAAACGAGCTAGTCGACCGCACCAACCGAATCCTGAAACTCACCTCCGGCAAAGCGACGGGCCCACTGATCGGCGGCAACCTCACCATGATCGCGACGCTGATGGGCACCCCCTACCAACCCGAAACGTCAGGCGCGATCGTTTTCCTGGAGGATGTCCACGAAGAGCCCTACCGCATCGACCGCATGCTAACCACCCTAGCCCTCGGCGGCCTGTTCGAAAAGGCGGCGGGCATCATCTTCGGCCGCTGCAGCGACTGCGGCATCAAAGGCCCCAGCCTCAGCCTCGAAGAAATCCTCCGCGACCGCTTCGGCTCCCTCCCCATCCCCGCCATCTCCGGCCTCTCCTTCGGCCATATAGAACAGAAGTTGATGCTGCCAATTGGGGCGAGGGCGAGGTTGGATGCGGATGCTGGAACGCTGACGATCGAGGAGACGGCGGTCAGTTAGATTTCAGGAACACCTCGACGGCGGCGGCGAGTGGAGCGACGTCCTCCGAGATGATTCCCCAGATGACCTTGAGATTGACGGCAAAGTAGCCGTGGATGAGGACGTTCCGTGTAGCGGCGATACGCGGCCAATCAACCTCGGGCATGCGTGCCCGAATGTCCTGCGGAACATTCTTCTGTCAACGGCCACTTAAGATTGACCCCTTTGCGGCCATTGAAATTGACCCCCTGGGCGTGTGGCGGTGTCAAGAAGAATCATGCATGAGGGTGCTCTCCTTTCAGGCGGGATTGATCGTGGCGAGGCCGGCTTGGCGTTTCTCTTTGAGCCGGTAGCTGTCGCCGCGAATGTTGATGACAGTTGAGCGGTGAAGGAGGCGATCGAGGGCGGCCGAGGCCATCACGGCGTCGCCTGCGAAGACATCGCCCCAGTCGCTGAAGGCCTTGTTGCTGGTCACGATGATGGGTTGGCCTTTGTCGTAGCGATAGGCGATGACCTGGAACAGCAGGCTGGCCTGTACCGAGTCGAGAGCGAGGTAACCGACTTCGTCGAGGATCAGGAGTGTCGGTCGAACAAGATTGTTCATCTCGCGGGTGAGCTTGCCGTCGGACATCGCTTTGGCCATGCGACGAGCCATGTCGATGGCCGAGGTGAAGTAGATGCGGTATCCCATCTCGGCTGTGATGATGCCGAGGGCGATGGCAAGATGGGTCTTGCCGACGCCGGGAGGACCTTGCAGCACGAGGTTGCGTCCCTCGCTGAGGAAGCGGCCGGTGGCCAGCTCGTCGATCAGGCGGCGATCAATGGACGGCTGTTGCGCGAAGTCGAAGTCCTCGATCTTCTTTTGATATGGAAGGTTCGAGAACTGCAGCGAGATACGGATGGTCTTGGCGCGACGGAAGGCGAGCTCACCGTCGAGCAGATAGCCGAGAAAGTGCGAGTAGGACCAACCTTCCGCGGCGGCGAGCTGCGCGGCGGTGTCGAGGTGCTCGCGGGCGATGGTCAGGCCGAGATGATCGAGGCCCTGGCCAGCCTTCTCTTCATACGCCAGCGCGCTCATGCGAGCACCTCATCGAAGACGGCCAAGGGTGCCGTTGCCACGGGCGCATCGAAGCGCACGTTCCAGCGCGGCATGATCTCGCTTTCGGTCTTGCCGAGTGTGAGCGTCCACATCGCCGCCAGGTGTTCGGGATCAGCCACGGTCGATCCTTTGCGAGCGGCAACGGGATGCTCGGCAACGATCATCTCGCCGCAGCGAATGACGATCTTCTGTTCGCGCTGGCCGACGACCACGCTCTTGCCGGCGAAGGCCGGGGGCACCGAGTAGCGGCTGCGGCCGAAGCGAACGTAGCCTTCCCAATCGGCCTTCCGCACGAACGACTCGTCGATGCGGTAAGGAGTGACCGACTCGTATGCCGTCAGTGCCTCCTGCGGCCATCGAACGAGAGGCTGCTCGCCGGTGGTGGCGTGAATGCGAACGTGCGCGACCGTGGCCAGCCAGTGCATCACTTGCGCATTGAGATCGTCGATGCCGTTGAACGTGCGGCCGGTGAGGAAGTTGTCCTTCACGTAGTCGACCATCCGTTCGACTTTCCCTTTTGTTCGCGGACGGCGGATGCGGCAGGTTTTGGCCACGATGCCGTAATGCTCGACGAAGTCGGCGAAGAGCGGATTCCATCGGTCAGGTCCGAGCCGCACTTGCTTCATGTTGTCGTACAGGATCTCGATCGGCCAGCCGCCGAAGAAGCGGAACGCGGCCATGTGACAGCGAATCAGCCACGGCAGCTTCATCGACGTGGTGAACTCCACGTACATCATTCGCGAGCAGGCCAGGACGATCACGAAGGCGTAGACCGGCACCATCTTCCCCGTCGCGTCGGAGAACCGGCCGCAGTAAGCCCAGTCGGCCTGGGCCTGTTTGCCGGGCGGTGTCTCGAACCGCACGGTCCTGCGTTTGTTGGAGTGCCCGGCCTCGAGCGAGCCCACATACCTGCGAACCGTGCGAAGCGATCCCGTGTAGCCCATCGACCGGATCTCTTCCACCAGCCGCACGGCCGAAAGCCCGCAGGCCAGAACACGCTCGCGCAGGTACTCCTTGAACTCTTCGAGCTTCGAGGTTCGTTTCCGCGTGATGAGCAGCTGCGGCAGCTTCTCGCGCAGCGTCTTTCGAATCGTGTTGCGGGGGCGGCCCGTCATCGCAGCAAGCTGCTTGATCGAATGACCCTCCCGATGCAATCCTCGGATATCCATCCATTCCTCCACATTGAGCATTCGCTCCTCCCTCCCAGCCGCCCATCGACATCGCCCCAAGCATCGCAGGCGAATCGCTGAACCGGGAAGGGGACCGGGCTATGGAAGCTGCCGGCCTATGGAAAGCCGCGCGATGAGGCCGCGCGCCTTCCCACAGGCCTTGGAAAACGCCGGCCAAAACCCGCCGGCGTTTCCCACAGCTCCCACAGCCCCTGCTAGCGACGAAAAAGAGAGAAAAACGTGTAAAAACCCGGGAGGGGGGTCAATTTCTCGTGGCCGTTAGCCCGCATTTCTCACCATTCGTACGACAGTCGATGAATTTGCGTTTGGACGGCCGG
>ERZ1739052.73-NODE-73-length-16798-cov-10.030520_pt1 | contig 16798 bp, 17 predicted proteins | sample MGYA00581761_ERZ1739052 | MGnify/ENA primary metagenome ERZ1739052 (study PRJEB42929, sample SAMN08275524) | rhizosphere metagenome | isolation source: Rhizospheric soil replicate 1 | host: Colobanthus quitensis and Deschampsia antarctica | place: Antarctica...
GCCCGCGAGCACGGCTGCGCGTTCGAACGCCTCGGCATCCGCCGCCTTCGCGCGGAAACCGCGGCCATCGTCGCCACCGCGCTCGTCGCTGCGCGCGCTGGCGACATTTGATAGATTGACGCGCTCGATTCGCACCGGAGGAGTCTTTTGCCGACCAACAGCCTCACCATTACCGACAACCGTACGGGCACGTCGTACGAAGTCCCCATCAGCGAGGAGACCATCCGCGCTACCGACCTCCGCAAGATCAAAGTCAACGACGACGACTTCGGCCTGATGACGTACGACCCGGCCTTCATGAACACGGCCGCCTGCCGCAGTGCGATCACTTACATCGACGGCGACAAAGGCATCCTCGAATACCGCGGCTATCCGATCGAGCAACTCGCCGAACAGAGCACGTACCTCGAAACCTCCTGGCTGCTTCTCAATGGCGAGTTGCCGACGAAGGACGAGCTGGCCGGCTGGACGAATACGATCACCTACCACACGTTCATCAACGAAAACCTCAAAGGCGTCCTCGACTCGTTCCGCTACAACGCCCATCCGATGGGCATGCTCATCGCGATGATCAGCGCGCTCGGAACGTTTTATCCCGAGGCCAAGAACATTTTTGATGAGGATGTGCGGAAGCGGCAGATCGAACGGCTCATCGCCAAGATGATCACCATCGCCGGCTTCGGCTATCGTCACATGGTCGGCATGCCGTACGTCTATCCCGACAACGAGTTGTCGTATCCGGCCAACTTCCTGAACATGATGTACCGGACGACAGAGCTGCAATACAAACCGGAGCCTGCGCTGGTGCGCGCACTTGACGTCCTCTTCATCCTGCACGCCGATCACGAACAGAACTGTTCGACGAGCACGATGCGCGTCGTCGGCAGCTCGCACGTCGATCCGTACTCCGCCGTCGCCGCCGCCTGCGCCGCGCTCTACGGACCGCTGCACGGCGGCGCCAACGAGCAGGTCATCCGCATGCTGACGGAGATCGGCACGAAGCAGAACATCCCCGCCTTCATCGAGAAAGTGAAGAAAGGCGAAGGCGTGAAGCTGATGGGCTTCGGCCACCGCGTCTACAAGAATTACGACCCGCGCGCCACGATCATCAAGAAGGTGGCGTACGACGTTTTCAAAGTGACCGGCACTAGTCCGCTCCTCGACATCGCTCTGGAACTGGAGAAGATCGCGCTCGAAGACGAGTACTTCATCAAGCGCAAGCTCTACCCGAATGTTGATTTTTACTCAGGCCTCATCTACCAGGCCATGAAGTTCCCGATGGATATGTTCCCGGTCCTCTTCGCCATCCCCCGCGTCTCCGGCTGGCTCGCGCAATGGTGCGAGATGCTCAACGATCCCGACCAGAAGATCGCCAGACCGCGCCAGATTTTCACCGGCGCGCAGCGGCGGGACTACAAGGGGATGGAGCAGCGGTAGCTCAGATCGGAGGACTCCCCTCGCGTCGCTCCGACCAGAGAGCAAGAACCTCAATCCGGCGCGGATCCTCAAGAATGCGGTAGTAGAGGAAATACCAGATTCTCGCGATGTGGATCTGACGCACATTCGGCAGATCCACATTGGAGGCGGGACGACCGATGAATGGCGTCATCGTGATGAGCCGGACCGCGCGCCGAAGTTCCTCCCGCACGGCGCTCGGGGCCGATCGGCGATTTCGACGCCACCACGACTCCAGCTCACGAACGTGCCGCGCAGCCAGAGGAGTGATCTCGACCGAAAGACGATCTTTCATTCGCGGCTGAGCATTTCCTGAAAGAGTTGTTCAATAGGGAACGTCTCACCACGATCTGCCTGCGCCATCGATTTCAGAAGAACGGCTTTCAACTCCTCGCTCGCTTCGAACGTGTCCTCCGGCTCGTATGCCAGAAGTGTTACTTCACTCCCGTCAGGCAGATCCCCTTCGTACTCAACATGGCCGTCGACAACTTTTCCGGAGGCAATTCGCATCGGCACATTCTACGCGGCTCGGAATGAGACCTGAGCCTCCTCCGTTCTCCCACTCGCCGGTACCCGGAAAGGTTTCACCATGAACACTTCCAGGTACATTTTCATCGCCCTGCTTCTTGTTGTCATTTCACTTCCACTCGCCGCGCAGATCAATGACACGTATGTCATCCCCGCCTCCGCGAATGCCGCGGGGAACTTCGGGACGCGCTGGCTGACGCAATTCAGCGTCTTCAATCCGCAACTCGATTACCCGCTCACGGTCAGCGTCACATTTCTGCCGACCGGCGGCGGCACCGGAATCGAGAAGACTTTCACCGTTCCGGCGAATGGGACCGTGTTGTCGGACAACATCCTCGACGATCTGTTCGGCATCAAGAACGGATCGGGCGCGCTGCTCGTCGCAACGTTCGCCGAGGACAATCCGAAGGCGCCCAATGACGTGTTGTCGCGGTCGTTCCTGATTACGACCAACACGTACAACAACGTGAAGAGCGGGACGTACGGACAGACCATTCCGGGCGTCTGGGCAGGCCTGCAGGATTTCAGCAGCGACGGAATCAGCGCCGTCGCGCACGGCATCCGCAACGTGGCCAGCCTCGGCTGGCGTACCAACGTCGGCGCGGCGAACCTCGGCCGCTCGAATGTGACGCTGCGCATCAACATCTACGACGCGGACGGCAAAACGATCAAACAAGGTGCGACGCTCGACATCCCCGGACTCGGACATCGTCAGGCGTCGTTGCCGGCCGAGGTCAACGGCGGCTCCGTAGAATTTTTCGTCGATGATCCGTCGCACACCGCTGTCGTCTTTCCGTACGCGTCGACCATCGACGACCTCTCCGGCGATCCGACATACCAAGGTCCGACGCTGCTCGCGAATGCGAAGGTCTTGTTCAAGATGGGTATGCCGCTGACGCTCGGCCGCAAGATCGATTCTGAATTCGCGCGTGGGATTCGGGAAAGCGCGACGCGGCTCGGGCAGGCGACAGTCGTCAACAGCAGAGTTCGCGGCGGAGAGTAAGCTGTCATCCTGAGGCTGCCGGAGCCGGGAGCTGCGAAGCAGCGGAACGGCGGAGGACGCCGAAGGATCTCAAGCTTTACAACTTGCGTTGAATCCCATCGGGTTTCAGCGGGAGTTGGGGAGCTTGAGATCCTTCACCGTCCTGCGCCGCTTCCGCGCTTCGCGCTCCACGGCTTCGGCGGCTCAGGATGACAAACGGGCGAGTGAGGATAGACTTTCGGGCACCATGCCGGCACTTCTCGAAACCAGCCTCCCTCTCCCGCTCGCCCGCCGCGGAAAAGTGCGCGACGTCTACGACCTCGGCGAATCCTTTCTCTTCGTCGCTACCGATCGCATCTCCGCATTCGACGTCGTCCTCTCGCCCGGCATCCCCGACAAGGGAAAAATCCTGACGCAGATGTCGACGTTCTGGTTTCAGCATTTCGGCGACATCGAAAATCATCTCCTCGAAACGGAGTGGGACGCGTTTCCGGCGGAGGTCCGCGCGCACCGCGATCTGCGCGGCAGAAGCGTGATCGTGAAGAAGTGCCGCGTCGTTCCGGTCGAATGCGTTGCGCGTGGATATCTGGTCGGCTCGGGCCTCAAGGAGTACAACGAGACCGGCCACGTCTGCGGAATCGAACTGGAGAAAGGCCTGACCACCGCCAGCAAACTGCCTGAGCCGATCTTCACGCCCGCGACAAAAGAAGAGACCGGCCACGACGAGAACATCTCTTTTGAGCGGATGTGCACGATCGTCGGCGACGATCTCGCCGCAGAACTGCGCGACCTGACGCTGCGGATTTATCAACGCTCCGCCGAATACGCGGAGAGCAAAGGCATCATCATCGCCGACACAAAATTCGAATTCGGGATCGACGAACACTCAAGCCGAGGAAACATCGTCGTCTGGATCGACGAAGCCCTGACTCCCGACTCTTCCCGCTTCTGGCCCGCCGACCGTTACGCCATCGGCAAGAACCCGCCCTCATTCGACAAACAATTCGTCCGTGACTGGCTGGAAACGACGGGCTGGGACAAAGCCTCCAAGCCTCCCGAACTGCCGGAGGACGTGGTGATGAAAACGCGCGAAAAATACATCGACGCGTTTCGAACACTGACGGGCGCGGAACCGGATCTCTAGGCCGTCATGATCAGCAGAGGGATCGTCACCGGTCCGCCGCCATCCCAACTGATCTTGATCTCCATCCGCCGCATGTTGGGCGCGGGCTGCTGCTGGAATGCGCCCCGCGGCATGTCGAAATTCATGCGCGCGCCGGCGAAAGGCTGCGATATCGGATGCGGCCCGTTGAGAAACCGAAGGACTGCGTTCGGCAGCGGTTGGCCCTCGGCATCGACCGCGGAGATGCGAATGCGGACCTTGCCGGCTTGTGGATCGATGTACTGATCCTTGTCGGCAGCGGCGGCAACGAACGGTTCCCGCGCGGAGTCGAGCAGCACTTGATTGAAGAGCTGCCGGACCACTTTCGGCATCCAGAGTTGCGCGTGAACCTGCGGGATCAGACCTTCGTCCGCGTACGCGCCGATCGGCACCGGCATCTGCCGCACGTCCGCGCCCGTCAACCACGACGCCGACGCAAAGTTGACCGTGCCGTCGCCGGCGTCGTTGTCGGGCGCCGGGAACGTCAGCGTGCCGCCGGCGTTCGTGCAGACCGGCCAGGTGTCGCCGCCCCAGCCGCAGACGCTGGTCACCGGCAGGTCGTCGAAGTCGCGCGGGAAGCGCGGATGGGCATTCGCCGCCAGTGTGCGCATGAAATCGTGGCCGGCGTCGGACGGAATCCACGACTGATCGTCGATCGGCGTCGTCGAGACTCCGTTCGAAATGAACAGGTTCATATCGGGACAACGCGGGAAGAGGTCGTACGCCGCCTGCGCGTTCTGCAGGATCCGTTTTGAGTCACTAGCAGACAGGAGAGGAATCGGGCCGATGGCGATGGACGCGCCTTTGTCGACCGCATGCAGCGCCTCGAGCGTTCCACACCACGGGATACCGAACGTCAGCACCTGCTCGAAGCAGGCAAGGTAATCCGGCTCCTCCTCAAGAAAGGCGCGAAAGACCAGGCCGCCCGTCGAATGGAGGATGGCGATCACCTTGCCGTCTTTGTCCGGCGACAGCGTGTCGAGAGCCTTCTTGATCCGCGCGACCGTGTCGGCCGACGCGATGCTCTGCCGCCAGTCCCAACCGATCGGAATCAGCGTGGTGTCGTCGTAGCCGTAGTGTTTCCTGAGAATGTCGAACAGAGATTGCGCCGCCGGCTTCAGCACGCGGATCGTGGCGTCGATCGGTGGTCCGGCCACGACGTCGTCCGGCACGATCGACAACTTGTCGAGCAACGCCTTTTTCCTGGCCGGGTTCAACAGATCGAGCGGATTCGGCGGAAACAGTTTCGCGCCCGTGTTTTTGTCGTGAAGTTCGCTGGCAGGAAACCCCGGGATGAAGATCGCTGGCTTGGGCATTGACGGCTCCTTACTGATAGGAGTGTCACCAGCGGTGTTTTCCCCTACTTCCGGTGCTTTCTGCCCGCCGTAGAGCGAGAAAGCTATCGGTGATGACGGCGAGCGTTTCGGCGTTGCACCCGTGGGATGTGCCGGCGTATACCGCCGCGATGGCCGGACGTCTGGTCGGCCTGCGTCCGGAACGCGTTCGGCGCTGGCTGGTCGGTTACGAGTACAACTACACGACAGCGAATGAGCCGGTGCGACGAATCAGGAAGGCGCCAGTCATTCGTCGCGACGGTGAAGAAACTCCGTTCGCTTCATTTCTCGATCTGATCGACTTGCTGTTTGTACGGCGCTTTCTCGACGCCGGCATATCGCTTCAGAAATTGCGCCGTGCCTTGGATGAGGCGGACGCACTCGTCGGCGGTCATCATTTCGCTCAGCGAAGCTTTTTCACAGACGGAAGGAATCGACCACTTTCCAGCATTCACGCGTCTGTCGCTATGAACCTTGCTTGCGGTGCTCCACCTTCACCACGGTCTTGATCCCGCCGCGAACGTAGAAGTCGCCTTCGACGTAAAGGTAGCGCGGGGCCAGCGCGGCGACAAGGTCGTTGGCGATCTTGTTCGTGACCGCCTCGTGGAAGGTGCCTTCGTCGCGATACGACCAGAGGTAGAGCTTGAGCGACTTCAGCTCGACACACGTTTCATCCGGCACGTAGCGGATGCGGATGGTGGCAAAGTCCGGCTGCGACGTCATCGGACAGAGGCAAGTGAACTCCGGCGCCTCGAAGGCGATCTCGTAATCGCGTTCGGGGTTGGGATTTTGAAAGGTGCGGAGATCACGTGACGGTGGCGGCATACGAAGGGTGAAGAGTGAAGGGTGAAGAGTGAAAGGTCAAGAACGCCGCCCCGGCTTTTCTTTCACTCTTCACCCTTCACTCTTCACCCTTATTTTTTCACTCCCGCCATCAGCTTCTGGTTCAGCTCCTTGATGCGTTCCTGGAGCTGCGTGATCTTGGCTTGGGCGTCGGCGCGAAGGCGTTCGTTTTCGCCGCGGAGGCGGGACACCTCTTCGTCGTGCTGTCCGCGGGAGGCGGAGTTCTGCTGGAGGTTCTGGCGGAGGAACTCCATGTCGTGCTTGAGGTTCTCGATTTCCTCCTCCTTCATCGACACGCGATGGCGCCAATGCACCTCCTGCTCTTCGTAGAGGCGCTTGATGTCCATCAACTCGGTGATCTGCGAGAAATCGGAATTGCTCGGAGCCATGTCTCCCCCCTGGCGGACGCGCTCTTCGATCTGCGGGAAGAGCTTGCGGACTTTCAGCGACAGGTCGTCGGGATCGCTGGAAAGGTTCATCGCGTCCTGATACGAAATCTTCTGATGCACGAGCAGCGCGATGAGCGACTGATTCATCGACTGCATTTTGTAGAGTCCGACTGAGGACTCGATCTCCTCGAGGATGTCCTTCGTGTTGCCTTCTTCGATGAGGCGGGCGATGCGCGGCGAGTTTTTGAGAATCTCCACGGCCGCGGTCAGCGTGCCGCTGGTGCTCTTGATCAGCTTCAGCGAAATGATGCCGCGCAGGACCAGCGCGAGCTGCGAGCGGATCTGCTTGTGCTGATCGGCGGGGAAAATGTCGATGATGCGGTCGATCGTCTGCGCGGCGTTGTTGGTGTGCAGAGTCGAGAAGACCAGGTGGCCGGTCTCGGCGGCAGTCAGTACCGTCTCGACCGTTTCGTTGTCGCGCATCTCGCCGACCATGATTACATCCGGGTCCTGGCGCATGGCGTTGCGGAGCGCCTCGCGGAAGTTCGGCGTATCGGTGCCCACCTCGCGCTGGGAAATTGCGGCCATCTTGTCGACGAAGAGGAACTCGATCGGATCTTCGATGGTGACGATGTGCACCGGCTCGGTTTCGGTGATGTGCGAGATCATCGCCGCGAGCGTCGTCGACTTGCCGGAGCCGGTGGGGCCGGTGACGAGCACGAGGCCGTCCGGAATCTGCGTCAGATCACGAATCGCGTCCGGCAGATCGAGCGCCTCGATCGTCTGCAGGTTGATGGGGATGCGGCGAAATACGGCGCCGACGGTGCCACGCTGCATGTAGACGTTGGCCCGGAAGCGGGCCACACCCGGGACGCCGTAGCCGAAATCGACCGACTGCAGCGCCTCGAACTTTTCCTTCTGTCCGCGGCTGAGCAGCGGCAGCAGCATCTTCTCCAGATCGGCCGGCTTGAGCGGATCGCTTTTGACCGGCACCAGCTTGCCGCGGATGCGCAGCAGCGGTGGCCGCATCGGCTTCAGATGGAGATCGGACGCCTCCTGTTTGGCCATGTAGACAAGCAGGTCGTTGAGCGTAAAGCTCGGTGCCTTCTCGACGGGGGCCGATGGTACCTGGACGGTCACGTGCAGATTATAAGAGTGAAGAGTGAAGGGTGAAGAGTGAAAGCCCGAGAACCATTTTCACTCTTCACCCTTCACTCTTCACCCTTCGTTTCATCTCCGCATCACCGAATCCAGGATCATCAGAAACGCTTCCTGCTGTCTGGCCTCGGTCTTGTTGATGACGGCGATGGTCTCGCCGATGCGGAAGCGCTCGTGCAGCTCGTCGGCGGAATGCGACGAGGTGACCACGATGCGCTTGGCCGGGACGCCTTTCGAGCGCGCGTAGTCGACGAACTTTTTCCCGTCCATGCCCGGCATCTCCAAGTCGACGATGAGCAGGTCGATGGTGTCGTCGATCTTCGGCAGCGCGTCGTACGGATGCGCGTAGGTCTCCACGTGCGCCGTTGCGGCGTAGCGTTCGATCATGAAGTTCGACCAGAGATCGCAATACGCGGGCGAGTCGTCGACGATGATGACGCGCTTTGGCTTGAAATCGGTCATCGATTCGTCTTCCGCTTCGCCCTGCGGATGTCGTAGCGAATCACACCGCCGACGATCGTCGTCACCGCGCGGCCGCGTAGCGTCTGTCCGATGAACGCCGAGTTCGACGCTTTCGATTGGAACGGCGCCTTAAACGTCACCTCGGCATCGAGATCGAGCAGCGTCACATCGCCCGGCGTTCCGTTGCGAAGTGTTCCGCCCGGCAGATTGAAGATTCGCGCAGGTCCGCACGACATCAGATCGATGAGCCGATCGATCTCGATGACCTTCGCGCGGACGAGATGCTCGTAGCAGATGGGGAACGCGCTCTCCAATCCGATCACGCCGAATGGCGCGAGATCGAACTCGACGTTCTTCTCGTCGAAATGATGCGGGGCGTGATCCGTGGCGATTGCGTCGATCGTTCCGTCGGCGATGCCGGCCAGGAGCGCCTCCCGATGCTCTTTCGATCGCAGCGGCGGATTCATTTTCAGGTTCGTCGAGAACGACTGCACGCTCTCGTCGCCCAGGGCGATGTGGTGCGGCGTGACTTCGCAGGTGACGTGGACGCCGGCGGCGCGCGCGGAACGCACCGAATCGACCGCGCCCGCCGTCGACACATGCGCGATGTGGACGTGTGCGCCGGTGACGCGCGCCAGGATCACATCGCGTGCGACGAGCGTCTCCTCGGACGCTGCGGGGATTCCGCCCATGCCGAGGAGCGTCGAGAAGTAGCCTTCGTGCATCACGCCGCCGTCGGTGAGGTTCGCGTCCTCTTCGTGCGCGATGACAGGAATACCTAGCATCGTGCAGTACTCGAGGGCGCGGCGCATGAGCTGCGCGTTCCAGACCGGCTTGCCGTCGTCGCTTACGCCGACGCAGCCGGCGGTGCGCAGATCGGCCAGCTCCGCGAGAGCCTCGCCCTTGAGACCTTTGCTTACGGCGCCGATCGGATAGACGCGGCAGGCTCCGTTGCGCCGCGACTCCGCGATGATCATCTCCGTCACGGCGCGTTCATCGTTCGGCGGCAGCGTGTTCGCCATCGCGCAGACTGCGGTGTAGCCGCCCGCGACCGCGGCACGCGTACCGGTGGCGATCGTTTCCTTGTGCTCCTGCCCCGGCTCGCGAAGGTGGGTGTGGAGGTCGATCAGGCCGGGGACGGCGATCAGACCCTTCGCATCGATCGTTTCGACGTTCGCCTTAATCCGCTTGTCTGTTTTGACGATGACGCCGTCCTCGATGAGCAGATCGAGTTTCGCATCGAGCTCCTGGCTTGGGTCGACGACGCGGGCGTTTGTGATGAGCAGGTTCATGCGCAGAGAGGCAATGTTGAATGTTCAATGTTGAATGTTCAACATTCAACATTCAACATTTGCCGTCCTTCACTCAACGTTGTGCGCTCCACCGAGCAAGTACAACACCGCCATCCGCACCGCCACCCCATTCGTGACCTGCTCCAGAATCACCGATCGTTTCGGATCATCGGCGACATCGCTGGCGATCTCCACCCCGCGATTCATGGGGCCGGGATGCATGATGATCGCGTTGCTGTTCGCGCGCGCCAGCCGCTCCGGCGTCAGGCCGAAGGTGTTGTAGTACTCGCGCAGCGAGGGGAACGACAGCTTGCCCTGACGCTCGAGCTGGATACGCAGCATCATGATCACGTCGGCGCCTTCGACGGCTTCGTCGAGTCTGTTGACGACGCGAACTCCCATCTTTTCGATCTCGGCAGGGATCAGAGTCGGCGGCGCGGCCACGGTCACGTTCGCCTTCATTTTCGTCAGCAGGTGAATGTTCGAGCGCACCACGCGCGAGTGCGCGATGTCGCCGATGATCGACACATTCACGCCGGCCAGCCGGCCGAGTCGCTCGCGGATCGTGAAGGCGTCGAGGAGAGCCTGGGTCGGGTGTTCGTGCGATCCGTCGCCGGCGTTAATGATCGAAACATTTGGCAGCCGGTCGGCCAGCATCTTCGGCGCGCCGGGATGTTTGGCGCGGATGACGATCATGTCCGGATGCATGGCCACAAGATTTTCGGCGGTGTCGATGAGCGTCTCGCCCTTCTCGACGCTCGAACCCGAGGCCGTGAAATTGAGCGTATCGGCGGAGAGGCGTTTCTCGGCGATCTCGAACGAGACCCGCGTCCGCGTCGACGCTTCCATGAAGAGATTGATGACGAGCTGCCCGCGCAGCGCCGGCACTTTCTTCACCGGCCGCTCGCTCACCTCTTTGAATCCTTCGGCGGTATCGAGAATCAACTCGATTTCATCCGGAAGCAGCGCTTCGATGCCGAGGAGGTCTTTGGATTTCAGCGAAGAGGTGGAGGCGCGCATGTTCAGTGGTCAGTTGTCAGTGGCCACTACATCACTTCTCCATGATCAAAACCTCATCCTCACCATCGGTCTCGACCAGCTTCACCTTGATCACTTCATGAGCATCGGTGGGAACGGTCTTGCCGATCACGTCGGCGTGGATGGGAAGCTCGCGGTGGCCGCGATCGATGAGGACTGCCAGCATCACTGCTTTCGGACGACCGAAATCGATGAGCGCGTCGAGGGCGGCGCGGACGGTGCGGCCGGTGTAGAGGACGTCGTCGACGAGCACGACGATCTTGTCGTCGATCGGTTCCGGCAGTTTGGTCGGCTTGACCACCGGCTGCGGCGCGATCGTAGTGAGGTCGTCGCGGTAGAGGGTGATGTCGAGGATTCCGGAGCTGACCGGATGCCCTTCCATCTCCTCGATCTCCTTGGCCATCCGCTCGGCGATGGGGACGCCGCGGCTGCGGATGCCGACGATGATGAGGTCATCGGTGCCGCGATTTTTCTCGAGGATTTCGATGGCCATGCGCCGGATCGCGCGATTCATGCGGGGGCCGTCCAGCAGCCGTTTTTTGACGTTCATACTGACCTTGTCAAGCGTGGAAATGTTGCCGTTCAGGAAGGGCGGCGGGAGGATAGCACGCGGCGGGCGGCGAAATCATTTCACCCATCCAACGGTAGCTCCGCCGGTCCAGAGCGGCGCGCCTTCGTACGTCGTGATCTCGAACTTTCCCTTCATGACCCGCTGCTCGCCGGACTGCTTCACGTCTACGTCCGCACCTTTGTACGAGGTGAGCGCGAGCGAGTGCGCGAAAGGGGCGTCGATGATGAAATCGTCGATCGGTATGTCGACATGCAGCGACGTTTTCCCTTTCGGAATGGTTACGGTCATCGGCTTCGGCGCGTCTTCCTTGGCGGTGATGTGCAGATGCACGTTTTCGCCGTTCTTCACCGTCTCATCGACCTCGGCATCGATACGGATCAGCCCTGCGTCGTACGCCTCTTTCAATGTGAAGGCGGTTTTCGCCGGCGGCTTCGCGGCGGTCGACACGGGCGCCGGACCCGCGCCGCTCGCGATCAGCTTCCGCTCGAACTTCGTTGTCTTCGCGCCCTCGGCGATCGTGAATGTGTTCCGCACGACGCCGAACGGCACGGCGTCGCTGAGCCAGAGATCGCCGGTTTCCGTCGAGTTGCCTGGACGTTTGATCGAGTAGCTGTAGCGGTCCGTCTTCTTGCCGTCGACGACTTCGCTACCCTTGAACACCACCGCCGGACCGTATGCGGCCATGTTGTTGGCGATGAGTTTGACCGTGGCGGCGTCGAGCACCGTCTGCGAATCCGCGTCGCCGCCGGCGCCTGCGACGATTGACGGGCCGTAGTCAAGGAGATCGCGGTCGACGTTGAAGCCGCTCTTCATCGTGTAGCGATTCAGGACCAGCGGGTACTTCCCGTTCGAGTCCATCTTCAACTCGATCTGCGGCCGGCCTTCATCGTCGCCGAGGCGCGTCTGGGTCACGGTCATGTCGACGTTGGCCGGATCGGAGCTGTGATCGATGTAGCGCGCCCAGGTGCCCGGCTTCGTTGCACCAAAGTACGCCTTCTTCCATCCGGCGGCCGATGCGACCGATGAAAACGCGAGCGAGAGAACGAGCAGAGCGAATGTGCGGCGCATGCAGCGGAGTATAGGGCTGGCCCCCCAGACCGCATCGGCGTATCGTGGCGGAAACCCACGCAAAATTGAAAAGGAGAGCTCATGTCCTTTCCTCACGTGAATTACCTTGCCGTTCTGGTCGGCGGTGTCGTCATCTTCGTTCTCGGTGGCCTTTGGTACTCGCTGTTGTTCAAGAAGCCGTGGATCCGGTTGATGGGCATCCCGGAAGAGAAGATGAAGGAAGGCTCCGGCGGCGCGATGCCGTTCCTCTTCGCGATGGCGTTCCTCTGCGGACTGCTCACCGCGTACGTCGAGGCCATCATCATCAATCACTTTCCGCCCTACACGCTGGCGCGCGGCGCGTTCGTCGGCACGCTGGTTTGGGTTGGCTTCGCGGCGCCGTCGAGTTTCGCGACGGCGATTTTCTCGATGACGAAGAAGCCGCTGTGGTTCATCAACTCCACGTACAACTGGGTCTGTTTCGTGGTCGTGGGGATGCTCCTTTCCGTCTGGCGGTGACGTCTATAATCCGGATTCCATGCCGTCCACCCTCGAGACGTATCTCGGCTCGCGACCGGACACGGCCACGTTTCTCCTCGGCACTGAGCTGGGGCGGACGCTGGAGGAGATTTTTCCGCGCGCGGATACGCTGCTGCCGAAGCCGTACAAGATTTTCCCCGCCGACGAGACGCAATCGCCGACCCTCGGCTTTCCCGTCGCGGACGCGCCGGTGCTTCGCGAGCTCGAGGCGAAACTCGATCGCTGGCTGGCCGAGGAAGTGGCGTGGCAGGCCGGGCGCCAGCAGTCGGCGAAGGAGAAAGCGCAACTCGCCTGCAGCGCGTACATGACGCAGCTCATGCGCCTGGCGGAAAACGCGCTAATGTCGAATCTGCTCAGCGACTATCACGCCGTTTTCTGGCTCGCGCATTCGTTCGATCTGTCGCGCCAGTTTTCGTCGATTCCGCGCCGCGTCAGCACGTTCGACACGCAGACCGGCCGCACGCAGGGCGACGCGTTCAAGTACCGCATCTTCGCGAAGTGGGCGTCCGACACGCGCGAGGCGATGTCGCAACTGGCCACGAAAGCATCGCCGATTCTGGATGGCGAAGAACAGCGCGGATTGCAGTTCTTCCGGCTGCTCACGGACGACGTCTTGATTTTCACCGAGGAGTTCATCGGGCCGGATCTGCGCGAGCTTCGGTCGTTCGTGAATGGATATCTTCGGCGCGACTTTCAGGCCTTCCGCGATTCCATCGAACGGATGCGCGAGATCGCGCTCGACCTCCTGCAGCGCGATCGCACCTTTCGCGCCGCCATGCCGCTGTTTGTGCCGGCGGCCGATCAGACGATTCCGATGGCGCTCCTGCTCGACACGCGCTTTCAGAATTTCCTTTTCGAACAGAACGCCATTCAATCGGCAGTGACGCGCGAAGACCGCGAACAGTTCCAGCTCATCGCACGTCGTCTGCGCGAGTTCGCGATCCTCAATCAACTGCGGCGGGGCATCACCATGATGACGGTGACGGCGGACAAGCAGATCGTCTCCGCCGACAAGCGCGCCACCGCCTATTCGCGTTCGACACGGCCGATGGATTTCGGACGCCCCGGCGTCGTCGATCCGATGGTGCATCGCTTCGGGCTCATCTACGACATCTCCAATTTCACGGAGACGCTCGGCAACATCCGCCGCGGCGGCCGCAAGGAGGAGATCAGCTCGTACCGGCAGATGCTGCTCTTCCAGCGCAAGCTCGATTCGATCGCCGGGCGGCACCTGCTGCAGTTCGAAAAGTTCCTCGGCGACGGCGCGTTCTACACGACCCGCCGCGCTCTGCGCCTGATCCGCGCCGCCGTCGAGATCCAGCGGTGCTACGCCGACGTCCGCAGCAAAGGCTTCGCGTTCAACAAAGGCGTGCGCATCGCCCTCAACTTCGGCTACTACCGGCTGCTGCCGATGAAGGGCAGCGGCAATGAGCGCATCACGGAGTTCTACGGACCGGGAATCGTGGAGTTGTCGCGCCTGACGACAGGCAAAGCCACCCGCGAGATCGATGAATTCGCGTCGTTCCTCCTGACGCACGGCTACGACGCCGCCAAGGTGCAGGCGTTCTTCGCGCCGCTGGCGCGCGGCGTCGACGTCATCGATCACACACAGCACGCGCGCGAGTTTTACGCGTACGTGAACAACAGCGGCCACCTGGTCAACGAAGGCATCGTGGCGTCGTTCCCTTTGCTGCAGGAGTTGTCGAACGAGTTGAGCGCCGAGGGGCAGCAACTGTTCCGGCTGCGTGCGCCGTGGGCGACGTACATCGGCTTCGCGCCGTCGCTGACAGGACTCGAATATGCCGGCGTCCGCCTGATCGGAATGGTGTCGCTGAAAGGACTCGATGAAGTCGACGTCGGGGAGATCGTGCCGTTCGCGCCGGGCGAAGTCGAAGCCACGCCGCTCGACGTTGCCGACCCGCTTGTGCTCGCCATCCGTCAGGAGTTCCATCAGGACCGCGATCGCATTCCGATCGCACCACCCGACTTCGACACGACGAGCGAGCAGGCCATCGAAGCGGAACTGCTGGTCTGCCTTCATCGCGATCCCGACGGCAGCGAAAACGACGTGATCATCGGCGAATGGGACCCACGCTCCGACAATCTCCACCGCCCGCTCCGTTTCCCGCGCGGCGACTTCCTCCGCCTCTTCGCCCTCAAGGGCGAGTTGAACGCCGAGCTCTTTTCATCGCGCCGCGACACGGTCCGCGATCTCTACACCCGCCTCTCCGACCGCACGCCATCGGACGCCGTGCCGCTGGCCGATTTCCGCGATCAATACGCAACGTTCGTTTTGGGTGCGGTGGTGGAAAAGTTGTAAGTCAGCGTAGTGCGTCCGCAAAACGCCGGAGGCGTTTCGGAAGGTAGCCCGTGGTCGCACGCGAAGCGTGAGACCACCGGTCAACGTGAACGCAAAGAAAATCGACCCCGGCGGGGTCGCGGATCAAATACCAGGCGGCGTGAATTCCCCCCGCGACCGCTGCCGCGGTCGGGTAACCATCGCGCGATCGGGAACCGGTGGTCGCTCGCTGACGCTCGGACCGCCGGCTACCTTACGAAACGCCTCCGGCGTTTTTCGATGCGCTTCGCGTCCTACATCCCGCCCGTATCGTCGGCCGATGGTCCGTAAATCGAGGGCACCTTTCCACCCATCGGACGGATGTACGCGCTGAGCTGGCCGCGGTGATGGATGGCGTCGAGAAAGAAGCTGAAGCACAGAGCGCCGACCGTCGACTTCATCACCTCCTGCCCTTCCCAGAGCATCCTGCCCGGGCTGTCCCACTTCGCATCATCGGCGGAGGCGAGCGCGTCGCGATGACGTACCGCGTTCGCCTCGTACGCGGCGACGATTTCGTCGAGCGTCGCCGGCCGCGGCTTCGTCTCCCAATTGATTTCGCCGGTGCCGATCAGATCGCACAGACTCCGAAGCTCCTCCGAAATCTGCCACGCGATATCGCCCGCGCTGGACGACCGCTCGTGCGGTTTGTAATCGAGTTGATCTGCCGGCAGCGCGCGCAGCACGCGTACGAAGGCCGGATTGTCCTGCTCCCAAAGTTTCCTGTAGAGGTCGCGGTTCGACATAACGGATTGCTCCTTTGATGAACGATCATATGCCGATGCGAAACACCTTCATCGCTATGCTTCTCCTCGCCGCCGCCTGCAGTTCGACGACGTCGAACAACGACTGGCCCGCGTACGCGAACGCCGGCGGAACGCGCTACTCGCCGCTGACCGACATCGACCGTACAAACGTTGGCACGCTGGAAGTGGCGTGGACGTACCACACCGGCGAGACGACGTTCGTCAAAGACTCCGAGCAGAAGTCGACGTTCGAAGTCACGCCGATCGTCGTCGACGGCACGATGTATCTCAGCACGGGATTCAACAAAGTCATCGCCCTCGACGCCGCGACGGGTCGAGAGCGCTGGACCTTCGATCCCCACATTGATCGCAGCGGCGACTTCTCCGAGGTTACGTCGAGGGGCGTGGCGTATTGGGCGAAGGGCAAGCGGATTTTCGAGGGGACCATCGATGCGCGGCTCATCGCCCTCGATGCCGCCACCGGCGCGCCGGCCAACGAGTTCGGCGTCCGCGGCACCGTTGATCTGACGGAGGGAATTGAGCATCCGCGATTTGGCGACTATCAGGTGACCTCACCGCCCGCGGTGATCGGCGATCTGGTCATCATCGGATCCGCGATCGGCGACAACGGCGCCGCGGAGCTCGAACGCGGCAGCGTTCGCGCCTACGACGCGCGTACGGGCGCGCTGCGCTGGACGTTCGATCCGATCGCGCGCGAACTGCACAGCGGCGCGGCGAATGCGTGGGCGCCGTTCACCGCCGATCCCGAATCGGGGATGGGCTTCATCCCCACCCGCAGCCCCAGCCCCCACTACTACCGCCGCCTTCGCCCCGGCCAAAACGCACTCGCCCACACAACCGTGGACACTCCCCCGGCTACCCCCCCTGCCGTCTGCCACTCCCCCGTCGTCAGTCC
>ERZ1739052.74-NODE-74-length-16720-cov-11.145335_pt1 | contig 16720 bp, 14 predicted proteins | sample MGYA00581761_ERZ1739052 | MGnify/ENA primary metagenome ERZ1739052 (study PRJEB42929, sample SAMN08275524) | rhizosphere metagenome | isolation source: Rhizospheric soil replicate 1 | host: Colobanthus quitensis and Deschampsia antarctica | place: Antarctica...
CGATCGATGCCGCCTGCGAGGCCGTCGGCCCACCGCTCGACGGAACCCCGGCCGGACGCTGGGGCGATGCCGGAACCTCTGCTTTCTATCCGAACAAGCAGATGACTACCGGAGAGGGGGGCATGGTGCTGACGGACAACGACGTCTGGGCGCAGGTGATCCGCAGCCTGCGCTCGCAGGGACGGAGCGACGACCGCTCCTGGCTGCGCCACCAGCGTATCGGCTACAACTATCGGCTCGATGAATTGAGCGCCGCGGTCGGTCTGGCCCAATTCCGCCGCCTCGATGAGCTTCTGCAGAAGCGCGACGCCGTGGCCGCCATGTACGCCGAGCGGCTGCGCGGAATCGACGGCATCACGCCGCTCGCTCCCCCGCGTCCCGGCATGAACCTGAGCTGGTTCGTCTACCCGATCCGCGTCGAAAACGGCCTCGATCGCGACAGCCTGGCCGCGAATCTGGCCAGCCGCGGAGTCACCACGCGGCCCTACTTCTGGCCCATCCACCTCCAACCGCCGTACCGCGAGCGCTTCGGCTTCGACCGCGGCGACTATCCGCATTCCGAGGCCGCAGGCGACTCGCTCCTCGCCCTCCCCTTCCACGGAAGCCTGACCGAAGACGAGGTCGACTATGTCTGCGCGTCGATCGCCGATGCAGTCGCAGAGCGCGCGGCCAGCAACTACAAGTAGAGCAACTTTTCAGGGTCGCGGTCGACCCACCGCGCTCTCCCTTCTCGATGGCGATCGTTCCTGCCTCCAGAAAAACCAGAAGAGAACGGCGAAGAGCAGCCCGAGGACGATCTCCGACTTGTGTTCGCGCCAGAATTCGTACACGGAACCTCTCTCACTGTGTGCTCTGAACTCACGATTCCCGATCAGGTGATGGCGCGAGTGTCCCCGCTTGTTGGAGCGGCAGGTTGAACCTCGGCCACAGGCCGATCGCGAACAGAACTCATGCCTCCCATCGCAATTGGTGGGCCTCAAGAATCCCGCGGAAATCCTGCGCGAGGGGTGTTTTAGTCGGGTTATTGGCGGTTGGATGCGGTTGGGCGGATCTTGTCCCAGAAAACCGAAAACCCACTGTTTTCAGTGGGTTGCGTTTGATTTTCATTGGTTGCGGGGGCGGGATTTGAACCCGCGACCTTTGGGTTATGAGCCCAACGAGCTACCAGACTGCTCCACCCCGCGACACTTGGTGAGGACGCTGCGACGGCTGGATGGCTCCGGCCGCGGCGAGGGGCGCGATTATCGGGTCGCGGCTCGCCAGCGTCAAGGGCCTTCGTAACCCACCCTCCCCGATTGCCATTCCCTGGGAAGAGGTTGGCACGGATATCGTTTGTCGCCACGTCGGATGAAACGATTTCTCCTGATTTTTCTTCTTGCCTCGGCTTCTGATGCCTCGACGCTGCCCGGCTTTCACGTGCAGTTGGTCCAGGGTTCGCCCGGTTTCGTCACGTCGCTCGCCGTCGACTCGCAGGGGACGCTCTACTTCTCGGTGAAGGGCGGCGATATCATCCGCTCCGGCGCGGTGCCGGCCATCGTCGCGCACGTACCGACCGTGGGCGACGGCAACTCCGGGTTGATCGGGCTGGCGTTGCGCGACGATCGCACGGCCATCGTGCACTACACCACGCCGAGGCAGACGTATGACGTCGTGGCGGCAGTGGATTTGGGGACGGGCGCGATCACGGAGATCCATCGCTTCGCGACGGACAGGGATTTCCCCGAGCGTGGCGCGTCGACGGAGCATCACGGCGGCAACCTCACCATCGCGCCGGACGGCTCCATCTTCCTGGCCATCGGCGACTACGGCGTCGGCATCATCGCGTCGGAGCTCGATTGGAATGGCGGCAAAGTGTGGCGCATCCTTCCCGATGGGACGGCCGTGCAGTTCGCGCACGGTTTCCGGAATCCGTTCGATCTGGCGTGGGACGCGGCGACGCAGCGCATCGTCCTCACGGACAACGGCGATACGGTCGATGACGAGATCGATGTCGTGACGCTGGGCGACGATTGCGGTTGGCCGTACAGCGCCGGACGCCAGCCGGACGTGCCGGGCACGCGCGCGCCGGTGTATGTCTTTCCGACCGTCGTTGCGCCGACGGGGCTGGCGCCGCTGAGCGGGCGCAATCCGATCCTTCATCGCGGCTACGTGCTGGCGAGCTATGTCTCCAAAGCGCTCTACTACGTGCCGGACGTCTACGCGCAGCCGGTGCCCGATCCGGTGGCCGTGATTCGCGGCGAAACCGATGCGATCATCGACGTCGTCGAGGCGCCGAACGGCGAGATCTACTTCGCAACCGGCTTTGGCATCTACAAGCTGATCGTTCCGATTCGCGGAGATTGCAATGGCGATGGCAGCGTCAACTCTGCCGACCTTGCCGCGCTCGGCAAGGTGCTCGCGGATGGACCGCGGCCGATGACGGCGGCGCAGAACAGTTCGGTTGCCGCGAGTTGGGGCTGCGACGCGAACGGTGACGGCATGATTGACGGGCGCGACCTTTTGGTAGTGTCAGCTCTTGTTCGGGGACGCGCTGTCCGGCGGTGAGCAGGTCAATAATCGATCAGTAGAATTCGCGGCATCATCGCTGCAATAGCTTCTACCGATTTTTAAAGGGAGGAATCATGCAACGAACTCGAATCGCGCGGCCGGCTATCGCCCTCGCCGCCGTGCTCATGCTCAGCGTCGGGATCGCCGATGCGCAGACCAGGATCAAACCGGGATTCAATCTCTTCTCGGCGCAGGACGACGTCAACGTCGGCCAGCAGTCGGCGGTGGCGGCGGAGCAGCAGCTCCCGATGCTCAACGATGCGCAGACGAACGCGTATCTGAACCGCATCGGCCAGCGCCTCGCGGCGAACGCCGGCGGACCGCAGTTTCAGTACCACTTCCGCGTCGTTAACCAGTCGGATATCAATGCCTTCGCGCTGCCGGGCGGCTTTGTCTACGTCAATCGCGGCGTGATCGACACGGCCAGCAATGAAGGCGAGCTGGCGGGCGTCGTCGCGCACGAAATTTCGCACGTGGCGCTTCGCCACGGCACGCATCAGGCCTCGAAAGCCTACCTCGCGCAAGCCGGCATCAGCATTCTCGGCGGCATCCTCGGCGGGCATGTCGGCGCGGGCGCGGCGCAGATCATCAATACCGTCGGCGGCATCGGCCTCAACGCGATTTTTCTGAAGTACAGCCGTGATCTGGAGACGCAGGCCGACATCCGCGGCGCGCAGATCATGACCGCCTCGGGATACAACCCGAACGACATGGTGGCGTTCTTTCAGAAGCTGGAGAGGGTCGATACGTCGAGGAAGACCAACTGGATGTCGGACCATCCCGCGCCGCCGGATCGCATCGCGCGGATTCAGCAGGAAGCGCGGATGCTTCGCGTGAGCGGCACCGCGCCGGAGAATGTGGCGGAGCTGCAGGGCGTGCAGGACCGTATGCGCGGATATGGCTCGGCGCGGTCCTCGGGACAGATTGCGCGGCAATCGGCGGCACAGCCGTCGCGCGGACGGGCGACGAACAACGCGCCTATCGCCGTGAACGTGCCGGCTCCGTCGGCGTCGATGAAGACGTACGTGAATCCGGCGCGGCTTTACAGCGTCAGCGTTCCGTCGAACTGGCAGGCGTATCAGCAAGGCAACACGGGAGTGACGTTTGCGCCGCAGGGCGGAGTCGGCACGGTCAACGGACAGTCCGACATCCTCGTCGGCGCGATCATCAATCACTACGATCCCTTCGGAAATGGGCAGGGTAACGGCCTTCAGGGCAGCTCCAGCGGCGGTGGCTACTACGGGAACGTCTCCGTGCAGGACGCGACGGATGATCTGATCGCCACCGTCCAGCGCAGCAGTCCGTATCTGCAGGTCATCAGCGGTTCGAAGAGGCAGATGAACGTGAACGGCGGCACGGCGTTGTCAGCCGCTCTGCGCGGACGCGATCCGAACACCGGTCTCGATCAGCGGATCACGGTCGTGGCGCGGCAGCTTTCCGACGAGCACCTGCTCTACATGCTGTTCATCACGCCCGAGAGCGATGCCAACCGCTATGCGAACGTGCTGAATACGATGGTGAGCTCCCTGCGGCTCAGCAACGCGGCGCATTGATTGCGACGCCGAATTTTTCCATTACGATTCGGCTTCAACACGCCGGAGGAAACGAACCTATGTACGACGAACAGATCGCTGGTCCGATGCGCGCGGAATTGACGCACCTCGGATTCGAAGAAGCGCGCACGCCACAGCAGGTGGACGCGGTGCTGCAGGAAAAGAAGGGAACCGTGCTGGTGGTGGTCAATTCGGTCTGCGGATGTGCGGCCGGTGTAGCCCGTCCCGCCATCGCCCTCTCGCTCGAGAGCGACGTCAAGCCTGACCGCATGATCACCGTCTTCGCCGGCAACGATCGTGAAGCGACGCAGCGCGCGCGCGAGTATTTTGTCGGCTATCGCCCGTCGTCCCCCGCGGTCGGACTCTTCCGCGACGGCGAGCTGGTGAAGATGATCGAGCGTCACCAGATCGAAGGCCGCGCCGCATACGACATCGCCTCCGAGCTGACCGCCGCGTACCATCAGTTCTGCGCGAAGGAAGCCGCCGTTCATTAGCCGCTCAATCAACCACGGACACAGAGGGCACAGAGAAATCTCTGTGTCCTCAGTGCTCTGTGGTGAAACGGCTTTAACGGAGCCGCGCAATTCAGAAAAGCCGCCTTAACGCCTCCGCATCACCACGATCGTCTTGTCGTCGGTCGCTTTCGCGCCGCGCTCGAAGGTTGTGACGGCGTCGAGGACGCGCGACGGGATCTCATTCGTCGCGGCGGCGTTTTGCGACAGGAACAGCTCGCGCAGCCGCTGGTTGCCGAATTCGACTTCGTCCGGATCGGCGGCTTCGTTGAGGCCGTCGGTGTAGAGGAAGAGCGTCGATCGCGGCGGCAGCTCGATCGTTCCTTCGGTGTACGACGATTCGGGCAGCAGTCCGATCGGCCGGCCGGTCGATCCGATCTCCGTGAGCACGTTGCCGGCGATGATGTACGGCGGATTGTGGCCGGCGTTCACGTAACGCAGCACGCCCGTCGACGGCGTGTAACGTGCGAAGAAGAACGTCGCGTACTTGCGGCCGGTGGCGCTGCGAAAAATCAGCGCATTGAGGCGCGCTACGAGCCGCGCGAGATCATCCTCGATCGGAGCGGCGACGCGTAACGCTGCCTGCACGCTCGACATGATCAACGCGGCGGAAACGCCCTTGCCGGAGACGTCGCCGATGGCCAGTCCGAGGTCGCCGTCGGGAAGCTCGATGAAATCGAAGTAATCGCCGCCGACCTCGTAGCAGGGAAGGCTCAGCGCGCCCAGCTCGACGCCGCGCACATCGACCGGCGCGGACGGCAGCAGGCGGCTTTGAATTTCGCGGCCGAGGGCCAGCTCCTGCTCCATGCGCTGCTTTTCGAGCAGCTCCATGTGCAGCGTGGCGTTCTCCATGGCGATGGCCATGTGGTCGGAAATGCCGCTGAGAAATTCGAGGTCGCGCGGGCCGAAGGCGCCATTGGTCTTATTGAGAAGCTGGAGCACGCCGACGACGCGCTGACCGCGATTCCTGATCGGCACGCACAACATCGAACGCGTGCGATAGCCGGTTTTTTGATCGAGCGAACGATCGAAACGCGGATCTTCGTACGCGTCGCGCAGGATGAGCGGCTCGCCGGTCGCGGCCACGCTTCCGGCCAGACCTTTTCCGATCGGCAGGCGAATCTGGCTCGACAACTCGCCGGCGATCTTCGTCCAGATCTCCTGCTTCGCCTCATCGACGAAGTAGAGCGTTCCGCGTTCGACGTGCAACTCGTTGCGCGCGACGGTCAGAATCGAGGCGAAGAGCGTATCCGGCTCGATCGACGAATTGATCAGCTTCGATGCTTCGACGAGCGTACGCAACCGCTCCATCTCGTCGCGATCGGCGAGCGTGGAGACGATACGTCCGACCAGGATGCGATCGCGATCGCTGAACTGCAGTCCGCTCTGAAACGCGCTGTCCGCGCGTTCGCTGCGAAGAACGGTGCAGTCGACCTCGATCTCCTCGCCGTCCCACGCGAAGCGGAGCGTGTGCGGACCGACCATCAGCGGCTCATCGTGTTCGACGCGTGTGCCGAGGATGCCGATGTCGACGATGCGAACCTCGCGATCGGCGACATGACCGGCAATCGGCGACGGTAACGACAGCCGTTCGGCGCGGCGGCGATCCTGATCGAGCATTGGGCGGATATTATGCGCGGCTTCGCCGGCGCTCTCCGGTTCGCGGTAATGTGGCGAGAAAGTTCGCGCTCACCGACAAGGAACTACTGGGCAGGCAGCGCACTTCGAACATCAGGTCAGAAATCCGAAGTGTCGTCGGAGCGCCTGACCGCTCATCACCCCAATGAATCCAATATCTCCTCCACGGTCGATCTCCGGCAGGTGTACATCGGCGTGTCGCGCTGCGTGAACTTCGACGACTCCGTTTCGCGCAATTCCTGCACGAGGTCGAGGAACTCGGCGGCGGAGTCGGCTTCGAAGGCGACCACGAAATCCTGATCGTCGAGGCCGAAGGAGTACGTCGTGTTGATCTTCACGCGCGGGTACTTGTGGCCGATGGCGATGTGCTCGTTCATGATTCGCTGGCGTTCGCTCTGCGGGAGCAGGTACCAGTCGCGCGTCTTCACGAACGGGTAGACGAAGAGGAACGGCTTCTTGCCGGGGACGATGCGCAGGCGCCGGCCTTCCTGCCCGTCGTGTACGTGCTCGTCGACGTACTGCGAGTGCTTCGTCATCGAAAAATACGAGACAGGAATGTCGAGGTAGCGCCCGAGGATCGACTTGTTGATGTCGGCGGCCATCTGCTGGAAGGGATCGATGTCGTAGCCGATGCGCCAGAACATGAAATCGGTGTTCGGCTTGATGCCGACGGTCGAATACGGCAGCACCATCATCGGACCGGTGTGACGGCGGATGATCTCCGCGAATTCGCGTTTCGCCTCCGCTTTGACTTCCCCACTCTCGCGCCGCCAGGAACGATCGGTCTTGAAGAACATGAAGTTGACGAACTGGCGGGCGGGTGCCGCGGCGGCTTCGGGCGCGGGCTGAGTCTGCGGCTCGGTGATGGTGGTCATGCGCCGGATTCTAGCGCTGTTGCGGAAAGAATCCGATCCTCACCGCGACGCTGTTCGCGCCGTATTGCACGTCCACAACGGATTCATCCGCATCACTTCGCGGCCGTTTTCGGCGCCGCCGGCACGGTCGCGTATTCGAGCGCGATGGCCGGCGTGCCCACTTCTTTTCCGTCAGCCTCGGCGTGGGGGTAGATGAAGTAGTTGAGTGGCTCGGCGGTGGGCGGTGTCAGGACGAGGTCGCGGCCCATCGTGAACTGGACGCGGTCCGGATCGAGATTGCCGAACAGGTAGGCGCGGCGCGCCGCGTCCGTACTCTTCGACGCCTCGGACGGATCGACCGGAATCCATCCCTTGCCGTTCACGTAGAACTCGGCCCAGCAGTGGTAGCCGGCGACCGTGCCGTGATCGGAGGCCATCGGAAAGCCGATCACGAAGCGCGCCGGAATCCCTTTCGCGCGCGCCATGGACATGAAGAGCGAATGAAAGTCGGTGCAGTTGCCGGCCTTGATGTCGCACGCGCGCTCGCTGTCGCCGTGGCCCCAGCCTGGAATGGTCTTGTCGTATTTCATCGTGGCGAGGAGGTAGTCGTAGATTGCATGCGCCTGATCGACCCTCGTCGTTTTTCCGGCGGTCACTTCGTTCGCCAGCTTCTTCACGCGCGGGGAGAGCGTTACGAGCTTGTCCGCTTTGAGCGCGCGTGCGATCTCCGCTTTCGACGCGTGCGTTTCCGCCAGCTTCGCGGTGGTCACCTCGGTACGCGTTCCGCGGAAGTGCACCTTCACCATGAAATCGCCGGTCGGCGGATTCCAGACTTTCGCATACGCGTAGCGATCGCCGAATGCGCCTTCCGAGGTCTGCATCCATTTGAGAGGCGAATCGATGCGGACGTCGCTCACGGTCTGGCCGCCGCGGCTCGCCGGCAGCGGAATCCACACCGTCATCTTCTTCAGGCCGGCCGGAACATCTTTGATTGTGGCGACGTAAGTTGCTTCGAATGTCTTGCTGTCCGAGGCGAAGAGAGGGAAGGCGGCGGAGGCGAGGAGGAGGAAAAGCAGCTTGCGCATCATGCGGTGCAGTTTATCCGACGCAAACATTTGCAAGCAGGCCCTTGACAATCGGAGTATTGGACTCCAATGTTTCGTTCCCACGCATCATCAGGAGCCAAGCCATCATCACCGTAGACCAGCTTCCCGACAGCCGCCGCGCCATCCTGCTCGCACTCAAGCGCCAGGGGCCCTCCACGATCGCGCAGCTCGCCTATCAGTTGCAGCTCACCGGCGAAGCGGTGCGGCAGCAACTTCTGCAGCTCCAGCGCGAAGGATGGATCGAGTCGCGCGTGGCGCGCGGCGACGAGCGCGGACGCACGGGCCGTCCGGCCACGCGCTACAACCTCACCGAGGCGGGCGACCATCTGTTCCCGAAGAGCTACGACCTGCTCAACGTCGCCGTCATCGACGCCGTCGCCGAGGAGCTCGGTCCTGATGCGGCAGTGCGGGTGCTGAAGCGAGTTTGCGACGATCGCGTCGCCGTCGAAGGAAAGACGTTGCAGGGCATGCCGCTGGAGAACAAAGTCGAGGCGCTCAAAAGCCTCTACGCGTCTGCCGATCCGTACATGACGAGCGAGAACGTCGACGACGGCTTCCTGCTCGTCGAGCGCAACTGCCCGTTCTTCAACACGGCCATGCGCCGCCCGGCGCTCTGCAGCGTTTCCGTCAACGCGCTCACGCGCCTCCTCGGCGTCCGCGTTGAACGCGACGAAACCTTCCAGGCCGGCGCGGGACGTTGCGTCTTCCACATCTACGCGAATGAGCCGATCGATGCGACGAAGTGGGAGTTCCAGCTCGAGAGCGAGCTGCCGCATCACCCGGCCGGCTAAAAGCGTGATAACGCCTCTAGTCCGAGCCTTCCGGCCGCACCTGCTGCTGGACGACTTTCTGCAGACTGCCCGCGGGCGAGTCGAACAGCGCGACGGCGCGAATCTGCACGGGCGAACGTCCGCTGAAGTTGTTCGGATCGTTGATGAATGCGGTTGTCATGAAGTCGGCGGATCCCACCGCGTGCGGCTGGATGACGATGTTGAATTGCCGGTTCTTCGCTTCGACGTTGATGCCTCCCCCGCCGAGGGTGTCGAGGTCGATGCGGCGGAGCGTGATCGGGACGTCCGCCTGATTCACGATGCGAAATTCGAAATGGGCTTCGATGCCCGAGGCGACTGTGGGAACGTTCGTCATATCCGTCCGGCCGATGATCGTGATCTCCGGCTGCGGAATGTGCGCGACATTCTGCGAGAGCTGGTTCGTGCTGGTGCAGGCCGCGGCGATGAGAAGAGTAGAAAAAATCGCTGTACGCATCACATCAATCTCCCATCGTGCCGACATTCTGGACTTCGACTTTCTGCAACTTCTTCCCGCCTGCTTCGAAATCGAGCGAGGCCCGCCCCGTCAGGGGACCGTTCGCAACGCGGGAAATTTGATAGATGTTGATGTCCGGCTCGGGGCCGGGCGAGGCGGAGCTCGTCGCGCACGCAGCAAGAATGAGTAACGCGGGCAATAGCAAAATGGTACGCATGATCGTTGTCTCCAAAAACAGGACGGGGAGCGTTTCCGCCCCCCGTCAGGTTGTCACATCGAATTGGTGAAGTTGTTTCACTTCACGTAATTCAGCATCTCTTTCGCCGTGGCGGCATCCTTGCCGGTCGGTTCAAGCTCCAGGTACTTTTGCAGGTTCGTCTTGGCGTCGGCGTTCTTCTGGGTTCTTACATAGATCATGCCGAGCTCGTAGTAGGCCTGCGCGAATTTGTCATTCGCGGCGATGGCGCCTTTGAGGAGCGGCTCCGCTTCGCCGTCTTTGCCGGTGTTGATGAGGCGCGCCGCTTCGTTGAACATCGCCGTGGCGTCGGCCGGCAGCTTCTTCCGATACTCGGCGGTCTTGATCTTGTCGCCCTTCTTGTCGTACGACTCCGCGAGGACACTGAACATGTCCTGATTGTCGGTGTCGATCTCCAGCGCCTTGTTGGCGCGGTCGATGGCCTTGTCGTAGTTTTTGCTGCGGAGGTAGAGCTTGGCGAGCGCTTCGTAGCCGGCGGTGAGATCGGGCTTCGCCGTGACCGCGTCTTCGAGCTTGGCGATGGCTTCGGGAACCTTGCCGTCGTTCGCCAGCGCCGCCGCTTCGTTGTACGCGAGCACGCCCGGATTCGCTTTCGCGGCGACTGGAGCAGCGCCCGCGACCGCGCCGCCAGCGGAACCGGGCGCCATGGTCACGTCCTTCGTGTTGACCTCGCCGAGAATCGGCTTCAAGGTGTACTCGACCGGCGCATAGCCCTCGGATTTGTACGTGAACTTGTAGGTCAGCGTCCCGTCGAGAATGAGGAAGCGATACACGCCGTCCTTGTCGGACTTGAACTCGTTGTGGACGGTGTGGCCTGAGACGGCGTCGATGGTGATGATGGCATTCGGGATCGGCTTGTGAGTTGCGGCGTCGGTGATTTTTCCCTGCATGCGGGCTTCACCGAGCGCGAACGCGTTGCCGGCCACAGCCATGATCACCAGCACGCCAAGGGCGAATGTTCTGCGCATTTGCATCTCCTGTCTGGTTGTTTGTTCGTCGGAAGTTAACGCCTCGTCTCTGAGAGCAATTCCGGTGTTATTCGATGCTGAGGTAGGTCTGATCTTTGAGTCCGCGCTCGAATTCCTGGAGCAGGCGCATCCCCTCGTTCGGGCGGAGAATGTCCTGTTTGATGGCGGCATCGATCTGCGCTTTCATCCGCTTCTCCAGGTCGCGCCAATCGTACTGCGTCATGGCCAGCACCTCGCCGATGGTGTTGCCGGCGATCTCTTCCTCGATGTAGAAGCCGCTCTCCTCGTCGGCGTCGAGGAAGACATGCACCTCGTTGACGCGGCCGAAAAGATTATGGAGGTCGCCCATGATGTCCTGATAGGCGCCAGTAAGGAAAATGCCGAGGTAGTAGGGGACGCCGTCGCGGAGCTCGTGGAGCGGAAGCGTTTCGCGGACGTCGTTGCGGTCGATGTACTTCGAGACCTTCCCGTCGGAGTCGCAGGTAATGTCGACCAGAGTCGATTCGAGCTGCGGCTTCTCGTTCAGCCGGTGAATGGGAACGATCGGGAAGAGCTGGCCGAGCGCCCAGTGATCGAGCAGCGACTGGAAGACAGAGAAGTTACAGATGTGCTGGTCCGCCAGCTCGATGTTCAGCGTGCGCAGATCCTCGGGGACTTCATCCGGATCCATGTGCGTGATGATGCCCTGCAGCTTTTCGGCGATCTCCCAGTACAGCGTCTCGATGCGCGCCTTCACGTCGAGCGGCAGCAGACCGAGCTCGAACATCTGCTGCGATTGCTCCTTGATCTGCTGCAGGTCGTGCCACGCCTCGTTGACGTTGTCGTCGCTGAGGTCGCGATCGATCTCGAGGATTTCGCGAGTCAGTTTGTGATCGCTGGCGCGGACTGCACGCGGCTCAATCGGCGTCTTCTCGATCGCGCCGAACGCCTGCACGACGAGGACCGAATGATGCGCGACGATGGCGCGGCCCGACTCCGAGACGATGTTCGGATGCGGGACCTTCTCGTCATCGCAGACGTCCATGATGTTGTAGACGATGTCGCTCGCATACTCTTCGAGCGTGTAGTTCATCGAGGAGTGGAACTCGGAACGCGAGCCGTCGTAGTCGATGGCCAGACCGCCGCCGACGTCGAGGTATTCGAGCGGATGTCCGAGCTTGTGGAGCTTGGCGTAGTACATGGCCGCCTCGCGCACGGCGCGCTTGATGGTGAGGATGTCCGGGATCTGCGAGCCGATGTGGAAGTGAAGAAGCTTGAACGCCGACTCCATCTTCGCCTCGCGCAGAATCTCGATCGCTTCGAGAATCTCGGCGGTCGACAGCCCGAACTTGGCGTGCTCGCCGCCGGACGTCGCCCACTTGCCCTTGCCCTTCGACAGCAGGCGGACGCGCATCCCGATCCACGGCTCGACGTTCATCTCCGCGGCGATCTTTGTGATGGCGCGGACTTCTGAAAGTTTCTCGGCGATCAGGATGACTTTCTTCCCAAGCTTGCGGCCGAGGAGAGCCATCCGGATGAATGCGTTGTCCTTGTATCCGTTGCAAACGAGCAGCGCCTCGGGATCGTTGTGAATGGCCAGCCCGGCGAACATCTCCGGCTTCGATCCGACTTCGAGACCGTAGTTGAACGGCCGCCCGGCATCGAGGATCTCTTCGACAACCTCGCGAAGCTGGTTGACCTTGATCGGAAAGACGCCGCGATAGTTGCCGCGGTATTCGTGCTCGCCGATGGCGTCGTTGAATGCGGAGTTGAGCGTCTCGACGCGATGCCGCAGCAAATCCTGAAACCGGATCAGCAGCGGCGCATTGAGGTTCAGCGCCTGCGCCTCGCGAAGAACGTCGATGATCGGAACCGCGATGCCGCTTTCCTGCAGCGGCGCGACGGTGAGATCGCCGGCCGGATTGACTTCGAAGTAGCCGGTTCCCCATCGATCGATCATGTACAGCGACGACGAGTCGTCCACCGTCCACGGCGGCTGTTCGTCGAACTGTTCCGGCTTCGCTTCCATCAGTTTGGGAAGAATAGAACAAGGAGGGGGCGAGGGTATTGCGTGTTTGTCGCGCCTCAGAGTTTGTTGAGAAGTGCGTCGCCCATTTTCGTGCGAAGCACTTTGGAGTGCGGTGGCAAGGCCACCGCTTTGGGAGGGCGGTGGAATCGTGATGATCCGCAGCATGTGATGCTTGCCACGTCTTCGCGATGGTCACCGTCCCCGCCTCACAAAGCGGTGGCTCGATCGCCACCGCACTCCAAAGCTTCGCGAAATATGCCGCGAGTCGCGCAAGCATCCACGAGGCCGGCCGCATCGAAACTCTTATCAGTGGCGCGCTGTGTCCGTTTTCTTCACATCGTCCTCGGCTTTCTTGCCGGCTTTCTGCAGGCCGGCGCCTGCTTTCTGCGCGACCTGTCCGAGTCCTTCTTTGACTCCGCGGCCGAGTTCGACCGAGCCGTTCTTCATCTTCTGCACGGCATCAGACTTGCCGAGGTCGTCGGTCGCTTTCTTGATCTGATCGCCCGATTTCTCAGCGTTGTCATGCGCCTTCTTCGCAGCATCCGACGCGTCGTTTGTCATGCGATACGTGCCGTCCGGCTGCTTCTGCATACACGCGAACGCCAGCAGAACGATGGCGAATGTGGTGAGTCGTTTCATGTGAACCTCCAATTACGTTTCGGAGAAGCAAGCGCCGAGCCGTGTATGCTCTGCCATCCATGAAAAGCGTGATCACCGGCAGCGGGATCGGCATCCCGAAGAACGTCGTCCCGAACGAAAAGCTCGCCCGCATCATGGACACGAGCGATGAGTGGATCCAAACGCGCAGCGGCATCAGGCAACGCCACTACGCCGATCCCGGCCAGTCCTCCTCCGACCTCGGTATGATCGCCGCCGGCGCGGCGATGAGCGCGGCCGGAAGAACGCACGACGACATCGACGCGCTGATCTTCGCCACGATGACGCCCGATCACTTTTTCCCCGGCAACGGTCCGGTCGTGCAGGCGAAGATGGGCTTCCGCCAGTCGATCCCGGCCTTCGACATCCGCCAGCAATGCTCCGGTTTTCTCTACGGCCTCGACCTGGCCGACTCGCTGATCCGCAGCGGAAAGTACGCGCGCATCCTGCTGATCGGCGGCGACGTCCACACGCCGTTCATGCCGTGGCAGAACGGGTGGGACACGACCATCGGACTGGAAGACCGCGAGGTCACCGCCGAGGAGCGCGAAGCGAACACGAAAATCCGCGATCGCGTCGTGCTCTTCGGCGACGGGGCGGGAGCCGTCGTCATGGAGGCGATGGACGACGACGGCCGCGGATTTCTGGCCTCGAAGCTCTACACGAACGGATCGAATATCGAAGCGCTCTACACGCGCGGCATCGGATTTCGCCTTCGTCCGTTCGTCACGCACAAGCAGATCGACGACGGCGACATCATCCCCGACATGGACGGCCGCGAAGTTTTCCGCCAGGCGCTGTCGAAGATGCCGGAGTCGGTGCGCGAGGTCTGCGCCGCGTCAGGCGTGAGCGTCTCGGACATCGACGTCCTGCTGATCCACCAAGCCAACCTGCGCATCGTCGAAGGCGTCGCGAAGCAGCTCGGCCTCGGAGCCGACCGCGTGCCGCACAACATCGAACGCTACGGCAACACGACCGCCGGGACGCTGCCGATCCTCTACCACGAGTGCGTCGCCGACGGCCGCATCCAACCCGGCATGCTGGTCTGCTTCACCGCCCTCGGCTCCGGCCTGCACTGGGGCGCCGCGCTGTACCGCGCGTAGCTGGGTTAGCAGGTTCAGGCACTGCACCTTGCCAAAGCACAGACAAGAGTGTCTGCGCCACACAAGAGGCTCGGGACCATTTGGAAAATCACCCCTTCCACGCGCGCCGACTATCATTCGCGCGGTGTTCTTCGTCCTTTACGACGCACTGCTGTACTTCGTCCTGATCGTGGCGCTGCCGTACTTTTTCGTCATCGGCCTGCTGCGCGGAAAGTACCTGGCCAGCTTTCCGGAGCAGATGGGCTTTTACAAAACGCCGCGAGGCGCGCACGACCTGTGGATTCATGCGGTGTCGGTCGGCGAGACGCTGGCGGCGCGGCCGATTGTCGACGCAATCCTGCACGAACGTCCTGCCACGACGATCGTCGTCACGACGACGACGATTACCGGCCAGACGCAGGCGCGCCGGCTGTTTCCCAACGCCACCGTCACGTACTTTCCATTGGACTTCGCCGCGAGCGTGAAGCGGTTCCTGCGGCACCATCGCCCGCGTGTGTTCGCGACGCTGGAGACCGAAATCTGGCCGAATACGACGCGCCTCGCACGCGCGGCCGGCGTGCGGATGCTGCTGGCGAACGGACGAATTTCCGATCGTTCGCTGCCGCGCTACCGCTTTCTGCGTCCTCTCCTCGGGCCGATCCTGGAGAAGTACGACTACATCCTGGCGCGCGACGATGCCGACCGGGAGCGCTTCATCGAGATTGGCGCGCCGCCGGAGATCGTCGAAGTCAGCGGCAACGTGAAGTTCGACTATGTGGCTGACGATCGGCCGCTTGAAATCGCGCCGCGTCTGCTCTCGCTGATCGCCGGCCGCAAGGTCCTCGTCCTCGGCTCCACGATGCAGGGCGAAGACGAAGCGATGATCGGCGAACTGGAGCGCTTCATCACCGAGAAGAACGCGTTCGTCATCGTCGCGCCGCGCAAACCGGAGCGGTTCGACGCGGTCGCGGCAATCCTGACGGGCGCAGAAATTCGCTTCGTCCGCCGCAGCGCGTGGAGCGACGGACCGGCGGACGTGCTGCTGCTCGACACGCTCGGCGAGTTGTCGAAGGTCTATCGCTACGCTACGGCCGCGTTTGTCGGCGGGAGTCTGGTGCCGACCGGCGGGCACAATCCGATCGAAGCGGCGGCGGTGGGAGTTCCGGCCTGCTTCGGGCCGTACATGTCGAACTTCCGCGAGATCGCGAGCGCGTTCCTGCGCGATGGCGGCGCGGTGGAAACGAAGTCCGCCGCCGATGTCTTTGATTTCGCGTCGCGCATGTTCGACAGCGAGGCTGCGCAGCGCGAGATGAGCGAGCGCGCACGGGACACCGTCGAACAGAACCGCGGCGCCGCGGCCCGGACCGCGGCACGCATCCTCGAGTTGCTCGCGTGAACATCGTCCTCAAACCGCTGGAGCTTCTGTGGCGCGGCATGAACCGCGTTCGCCGCGGGCTGTACCGGCGCGGCATCCTGAAGAGCAAGCGGCTGCCGCGGCCGGTGATCTCGGTCGGCAACCTCGCCGCCGGCGGCGCCGGGAAAACGCCGGCCGTGATCACCATCGCCCGCTATCTTGGAAAGCGCGGCTTCCGCGTGGCCGTGCTGACGCGCGGCTATGGACGTGCGGCGAACGTGTCAGGCGTCGTCACGTCGCTCGATGCCGCGAAGTTCGGCGATGAACCGGTGCTGCTGAAAAAGAAGCTGAAAAATATAGACGTAATTGTCGGATCAAAGCGATATCAAAATGCAATGCGGTTTCTAAATTCGAATGATTGCGACGTATTCATACTCGACGACGGCTTTCAGCACATCGAGCTCGCCCGCGACGCCGACGTCGTCATCGACGCCGCAAACGGTGTCATGCGCGAGGGCCGCTCCGCGCTGGCCGACGCCGACGTTGTCATTCAACGCCGGCTGCGCCTCGCCGTGCCGGAGGAGTTGACGGGACGCCGCGTCTTCGCCTTCGCCGGACTGGCCGGCAACGAACAGTTCTTCGCGTCGTTGCGGACGGAAGGGCTCCACGTGGTCGGCACAAAGAGCTTTCGCGACCACCACCGCTACACAGCCGCCGACGTGACATCGATCAAAGCATCAGCCCAAACCGCCGGCGCCGAGGCCATCGTGACGACTGAAAAAGACGCCGTGAAGATCGATGACCATGACATCATCGCCATCGCCGCGGAGATGATCATCGATTCCCAAATCCTCCCGGCCATTGCAGAGAGAACCAGTGGACAGGCGGGTGACCCTCCCTCGACTCCGCCGTCGCATGT
>ERZ1739052.75-NODE-75-length-16652-cov-9.605170_pt1 | contig 16652 bp, 16 predicted proteins | sample MGYA00581761_ERZ1739052 | MGnify/ENA primary metagenome ERZ1739052 (study PRJEB42929, sample SAMN08275524) | rhizosphere metagenome | isolation source: Rhizospheric soil replicate 1 | host: Colobanthus quitensis and Deschampsia antarctica | place: Antarctica: Devils...
GGGGTGGGGGGGGCGCTGAAGGCTGGGGGATGAAGGGACGTGGGACGAGGGAGGAGGTAACGCTCCTGGGCCTTCTGCCCCTCGTCCCTCGGCCCTCGACCATGAACTCAGGACCATCACCGTGAAATCGTCGGACTGCGCGACGCCGGCGGCGTGGCGCGTGGCGGCGTCGGCGATCGCCGCGGCGACGGTGCGGGCGCAGATGGATGCCGGCAGCGATCGCAGAATGCCATCGGTTCCGAAGTCGTCGCCATCCGCTGACGGCGATTCGACGACGCCGTCGCTGTAGAGCACGAGAAGCTCGCCGGGATTCAACATCAACGTCGTCGAATGCCAGCGAGCATTCGGAACGATTCCGACGACGGGCCCGGTGGAGTCGACCTCCTCGATGCTGCCGTCCGCGCGCACCATCATTGGCGGACAGTGGCCGGCGTTGACCAGCGTGACGCTGCCGTCGTCATCAAGCCAGCCGATGACCGCGGTCGCGAAGCGGTTCGACGGCAGCAGCGGTTTGAGAAATCCGTCGAGCCGCTTCATCGTCGTGGCCGGATCGCAGCCCGCACGAGCGCATGAAGTGATGCGATGCTCCAACTCCTCCTGAATCATCGCCATCACGATCGCGGCCGGCAGCCCTTTGCCCGCGACGTCGCCGAGCGCGAACCAGAGCTGGTCGCCAGCGGCGTGCGTGAACCAGAAATCGCCGGTGAAGGTCTTCGCCGGCAGCGAGATAGCGTGCACGTCATACCGAGTCTCCTCGGCAAGGAACGCGCTCACGCCGCCACCGGCTGGCAGTGACGGCATGGACGGTATCCGCTTTCGAGCGCGTCGTCGGCATCACGGAAGGGCATGCGGTTTTTGTCCTGAATCCGCTTCGCGTCGCGGCAGGTCGGGAAGCAGAAGATGTGCGTGGTCTTCGATCCGATGTAGCGAACGTGCTCCTTCGCCAGCGCGTCGAGCTGATCGACGTCGACCCCTTCACGAGACAACAACGCACGCTTCGTAGCGCTGCCGAAGATGTAGTTGCCGATTCCGCCCGACGACGGCACAACGCGATGACACGGCACGACGTACGGCACGACGTTGCGCGCGATGACATTGGCGACCGCGCGGACCGCGCGCGGACGGCCGACCTGGCGCGCCACCCAGGCGTACGTGCGGACTTCTCCGCGCGGAATGCGGGTGAGCGTCTGGAGGACGTCGTGCTCCAGATCGTTCGCGGATTCGAGATCGACCTTCGGCGTATCCACTCCCTCCCCTTCCACCGCCGCGACGACCTGGCGTCGAAGCGTCGCGGGAATCGTCCCCTGCTCCAGCACGCGTCCGTATTTCTTCGCGTACGGCTGGCGAATGTCATCGATCGATTCCGCGGCCCTGATCATCCGAATGCGGTCCTTCGTGAACGCAACCCAGACGTCGCCGACGCGGTCGAACGAATCGGCGACGGCGTCCATGCATTCGTCCTTGCACGACACCGGCGGCACGAGCGCGAGCGATTTGACAGCGTGCACGAGTTGCTCGACGTCGTCCTGCGACGCGTCGCAACTCCGGCAGGTGCGCAGATGCGCCTCAACCGCCGTCCTCTCGATCGGCGCAAGTTCCCGCGTGCGCAGCGCATCGATTCGGGTCAACACGTTTCTACATTGCATACGCCACCCCCTTGCTTTCCAGTGCATCCCTCAACAGCTTCAACGACCGGAACACCTTCCCTCTCAACGCCGCCTCGGATTGGCCAACCGTTTTCGCGATTTCCGCGTACGACATCTCTTCCATGAACCGCAGCACGATCAGCTCGCGCGCGTCGACCGGCAGCAAGGCCATGGCCCGCCGCAGCAGCTCGACTTCTTCCTTCCGCTCCAGCTCCGACCCTTCGAGACTGACGAATGGTCCAAGCCGCCCGTCGTCGAACGACTCCAACGACTCCTCGAGCGCGCTCCGCTTCGACCGCCGCTTGTTCAAACAAAGGTTGCGCACGGTCCGGAACAACCACGGCCTTACCGCCAGCGCCGCGCACCGCTCCTCGTCGTATTGCCGCGTCAGCGCCTTGTGCGCGCGCATCATCGCGTCCTGCACGACCTCCTGCGCATCAAACGCGTTCTGCAGGATCCCATGCGCATACGTGAACAGCGGCCGCTCGAACCGATCGATCAACCGCTCGAACGCCCCCGGCTCACACCGATGAACGGCGACCGCCAGCTCGCCACCTTGATCCGCCTGCCGCGCGATCTCGCCGCCGGTCCACGAGTTCTTCATGTGGCTAAGAACACGGGAAACACAGGGTTCGTTCGGAGGTGATGTCGAGATTCATCTTGAACGACCGCCACCGGCAGCAATTGCTACCGAAGCGCGTCCTGCCACGCGAGTGCCGGTGAATTGAGCGCGGTTAGGTCCTGGTTTTCGTATCCAACTTTGAGCCCGTCGCGACGCTCGCGCGGGATGTGGCGGTAGAGGGTGAGCGGGACGCCGTCCTCGAATGTCATGAGTGCACCGTGTGTGATCGGATCACCTTCGAGCCGCACAGAAATCATCTTGTGATCCGCCGATAGCTCCGGTTCGCCGATCGTGTAATTCGGTTTCGGAAGTTTCGCACGATGCGGAACGTCGCTCCATGTCCGAAGGGTCTTCTCCACCCACTCCTTCCACTCTCGGTAGCCTTCGCGCACGGCCGCGATCATGTCGTCGGTAAATTCCGGTTCATAGCGCAGTCGGAAATACCGTGGCGGATACGGAACGATGGGCGCGGTCATGGTTCTGCAAGCCCGCCATACACGAAGATCGTCTTTGCCCGGAGTATCGGATCGGACTGGATGAGCTGCATCTCAGCTGCGGTGGTTGGGTGGGCCGCGAGGTTGCGGTACGTATAAAAAATGATGCGATCGGCCGAGCGTATCTGCTGACCGAGAACATTGATGTCCCGCGGGTACGTCGTCAGCGTGCGGCCTCCGAGTCTTGCCGCGGTTTGTTCGAGCGTCGCCGCGGTATCCGCGACTCCCGTTTCTCCGACGATGCTGTACGGGCCGAGGATGACCGTGTCCGAACCCGGCGCCGCCGGTGTGAGGGTGTTGATCTCGCTCGCGCTCAGCACTCGTGAAAAGGGCGCCGCGTCTCCAACGACGACAGCCGATTTCCACGCGTTGTAGGCTCCGGCTCCGCCTGCGGCGAGCCCCGCTGCGACATCAACCGTCGTTTCGGCGCGTCGTGTGTATGTTGCCGCCTTGTTCGGTTGCACGCCCGCTGCTACCAGCGTTTTCTTGATAGCACGCGCCGATGGCGTCTCGTACTGCTCGCCAGTGATTACCTGCATAACGCCGGCGCCGAAGTTTTCGAGACCGCGCTCGATATTCACAGCCGCGATTGTCTTCGTGACTGGTTCCGGCAGCGGGCCTGTAGAAGCACCGACGCCCACACCGCCGACGACTTGGAGTCCACCACCGATCGCGCGTCCGATGCCGGCACCGCGATTCGCGAGTTTCCGCTGCTGCTCACTGCAGGCAGCCGGGTTCTCGCGGCACCATTTCGCGTACGCGGCTTTTCGCGCTGCGTTTTCCTTCTCGCGAAAGTCGGCGCGCAAATCACCGCCATCGCCGAGACGGCCCGTGGGATCGGTGCAGTTGACCGGATCGCCGTGGCAGTACGAATAGAGATTCGCGCTGTCCGCATATCCCTCTGGATCAGTTGACAAAAAGGTCCCGGTCTGCGGGTCATACCAGCGCTCCCGCATGAAGACGAGACCCGTGAATGGATCTTGGAAGGGCGCGGCTTTGAAAGCCGCGGTACCGAGGGACCGGATAACGCTCGATGCTGGCGACGATGTTGTATTCGCCGAAGCCATCTTCCGAGCCTGAACGTTCAGCGCGACGCGCGTCTCGGGCCGCATCCGCACGGCCATCTTGAGAAGTGCTATGTCCCGTGTTTCATCCGCGCCGACGATTGCTCCATCGCCCGCAATGACGTGAATGTCGACGATCGCGACGTTGGCATGAGCATGCGCTTTGGAGAGATTCACGAGCTGCTGCCCCAACGCAGGAACCTCGTACGTCTTGCTCCCGAATTCGACGCCATCGAGGTCGCGCACGATCGCTTCGACTGTTACGGGCTTCCCGGCAACTTCGGCCACGACAACATCCCCGAAGGCGCGGATCGCCGGTAGCGCGCCGTGAGCGGCACCGTCCTCACGCAGCGCGGCGAAGGTCCGTCCCTCATCGAAGAGCAGGCCAGCGCTTGATGATTGAATGCGTACCGCGATCGCGACGTCGCTCGTGCACGCGATCCGCATCGTGCCGATCGCTCCGACATCGCGAAGGACGTCCTCCTCGACGAGCGGTGCACCACCCGCGGCGATCTCATATGTCGCCCGCAACGTGCCACCCTTCGGATCGTTCGGGACGGCGTAGATCGCTTCGCATCGCGCGAGCAACGAACCTTCGTTGTGAAACGCGAGCGTCGTCGAGTAGATGCGATCTTTCAAGCGCGCAGTGGCGACGGGAACGACGTACGTTGCGGCGAAAATACTCACCGGAAGCACACATGCACCGAGCGCAAGCAGTAGTTTCTTCATCATGAAGTCCGCTGGAGACCGCAAATGAGAGCATGCCTTCCGGCAAAAATCAATTGCTATCTCTTTGAGGAGATGCCGCGAGATTTTCCTACCCATTAACCAGATGCGCTACGGCCTAATGGCGCTTGACACACCGCTTCGGGACCGGTGACGCGTTACTCGTACCGAAGCGCCTCGATCGGATCCAATTTGGCGGCTTTGTACGCGGGATAAATCCCGAAAAACAGGCCGATCGAGATCGAGACGCCGAGACCGACGAGGATCGACCAGAGGGGCGTGGCGGTGGTGAGGGGGCTGACTTTGCGGACGATCAGGGCGATCAGCATCCCGACTGCGACGCCGATCGCGCCGCCCATTCCGGAGAGGGTCATCGCTTCGGTCAGGAACTGCATGACGATGTCGCGTCGCACGGCGCCGATCGCTTTGCGGACTCCGATCTCGCGCGTTCGTTCGGTGACGGAGACCAGCATGATGTTCATCACGCCTACTCCGCCGACCAGTAGAGCGATCGACGAGATGAAGATCATCGCGAGCGTGATGCCGCCGGTGATCGCCTGGAAATTGCCGATCAGTTTGTCGGGGGTCATGAGGCCGAAATCGTTCGGCTTGTTGAACGGGACCTTGCGCCGCGCGCGCAGCACGGCCGTCCCCTCCTCGGTGATCTTCTGTACCCACTCCGGCTTGCGCGGGACGGTGGCGATGTTCACGCCGACGTTCTTTTTGACCGAGGGGAAGTGGGAGTCGAAGGTGGTGATGGGGATGAAGATGTGCGAGTCGGTTGATTCGAAGAACGTCGCGCCCTGCTTCTCCATCACGCCGATGACGGTGAACTTGCGTCCGCCGACCGTCACTTCTTTCCCGATCGGATCGCGGCGTGCGAAGAGCGTGTCGGCGATGCCGGAGCCGATGACGACCACCTGCGCGCTCGAGCGGACGTCGCCGTCGGCGATGAAGCGTCCTTCGCCGACGAAGTGGTTGTTGGCGACGCTGTAATCCTGCGTCACGCCGGCGAATTCGTCGGGCGTGGCCTGCTGCCCTTTGTAGATCACGTCGAGCGTGTTGCCGTCGCCGCTCCAATAGCGCTCCGGCGAGACGGCCAGCATCGACGGGCACTGGCGTTTGAGCGCGAGCGCGTCCTCGTACGTCAGGTTCTTGCGCGTGCGCTGCGACTCGTCGGAGTTGCCGGGTCCGAACTGCGGATCGAATTTCTGGAACTGCACAAGCGTCGCGCCGAACGACTGGAAATCGTGCGTCACGCTGTTGTTGAAGCCGACGATGATCGAGACCATGGCGATGACTGTAGTCACGCCGATGACGATGCCGAGGACCGTGAGCGCCGAGCGGAGTTTGTACGCGGTCAAGGCGCGGGCGGCGAAGCGGACGTTTTCGCGGGCGGCGAGGATGTGGTCACGTGCGCGCATGGTTCACTCCGATCTCAAGGCGTCGATAGGCGGCAGGTTCGCGGCGCGCATCGCCGGAAAAAATCCGGCGGTGACTCCCGTGATGACGGCGATCGCCAGGCCGGTGATCACGAGCGAGGGACGGACGAGCGTCGGCAGCGGGAAGGCCGCGGAAATCCCGAATGCGATCGCGACTCCGAGGAGCACGCCGACGATGCCGCCGCCGAGGGAGAGCAGGATCGCTTCGGTGAGGAACTGCATCTGGATGTTGCGCTTGCGCGCGCCGAGAGCGCGGCGGATGCCGATCTCGCGCGTGCGTTCGACGACGGACACCAGCATGATGTTGGTGATGACGATGCCCCCGACCACGAGCGAGATTCCGGAGATGAAGACCATCACCGCGAAACTCGTCGCGGAGATGCTCTTCCACAACTGCTGCAGCGCCTCGGCGGAAACGACGCCGAATGGATCGTTGCCGCGGAACGGCGTCTTGCGCCGGTTGCGCAGCAGTACGCGCACCTGATCGAGCGATTTCTCCAGTCCCGGCACGCCGTCGGTCGCACGGACGAAGAGGTTGAGTCCGCGCTTCGATCCGAACGCCTTCTCGTACGCGGTGATCGGGATGAAGAGCTGGTTGTCCTGACTGCGTCCGAGGACGGAGCCCTGCTTGCGCAGCAATCCGATGACGCGCGCGGGATGTCCGGCGATGTTGATGGTGCGGCCGAGGGGATCGAGCTTGCCGAAGAGCTGGTCCTTCACGTCGGAGCCGATGACGGCCACCATCGCGGCGTGCTGGTCTTCCGTGTTGGTGAAGAAGCGTCCCTCTTCGACATCGACGTTGTTGATCTCGCCGACGTTGGCCGTGCCGCCCTGCACGCGCACGCCGCCAAGTTTCTGCGCGCCATGCTTGACGGTGAGGTTCGTGTTCTCCTGCGCGCCGACGGCCGCGCAGCGCGAGCAGTGCTGGCGGATCGCTTCGTAATCTTTCCAGTCGATCTTCTTGCGCTTCACGGCTTCGAGGAACTGCTCGCGGCTGGTGATGATCCCGAACTGCGTGACGATGTAGACGTCAGGATTGAGCGTGAAGACTTTCTCCGCGATGTAGGAATTGAGTCCGGCGATGATCGAGACGACCGCGATGACGGTCATCACGCCGATGATCACTCCGAGCAGCGTGAGAAAGCTGCGGAGTTTGTTCGTCGTAAGCGCGCCGGCGGCGATTCGGAGGGTGTCCATGTGTTTGGGTGGTGGCGGGTGTCTTAAGTCAAAAACGAAATGTTGAATGTTGAATGTTGGTTTTTAGCTCTTCTTGTCGGCCCCGGCGTTAGGACCTTCCTCTTTCTGTTCCTTCACCTTCGTGCCGTCCTTCAGCTCGCGCAACGCCCGGAATGGGCCGGTGACGATCTGTTCCCCTTCCTTCGCGCCGCTGACGATCTCGATGGAGCTGTCGCCGGAGAGGCCGGTCTTGACGGGATGGAACTTCACCGCGCCGTTCTGAATCGCGTAGATGCCTTCCTCGTCGAGCGGCTTGCCGGGCGTGCTGCCCGGTTTCTCGCGCACGACCAGCGCCTGGATCGGAATGGCCAGCGCTTTCGGACGCGTGCCGGTGATGATGTCGGCCGATGCAGAGAACCCCGGCCGCACTCCCGCCGGCGGATTCTCAATCTGGATCTTGACCTCGAAGTTGACGGCCTCGGTAGTGCTGGCGCTCACTCCGTTCCGTTTGATCGGGCTCGACGCGACCTCGGTCACCAGTCCGGGGAAGGTCTTGTTCGGATACGCGTCGATGGTGACGGTGGCGCGCTGGCCGACTTTGACCGAGGGGACGTCGGTCTCGTCGACCTCCATGACCGCTTCGACGACGCTCATGTCGGCGATGGTCATGAGCACCGTGCCGGCGTTGTTCATCGTGCCGATCACGGCCACTTCGCCCTCTTCGACCGGCAGCGCGGTAACCACGCCGGCCATCGGTGCGCGCATGGTGGTCTTTTGCAATGTGTCGCGCGCGGCATTGAGGTTCTCGCGCGCCTGGCTGATGCGCTGATCGAGGGCCATGACGTTCGCCCGCGCGGAGTCGCGGCCGCTCTGCGCGCGATCGAGCTCGGAGCGCGGGGTGATCTTCTGCTCGTAATTTTTCTGCGCGCGCTGATAGTCCTGCTCCGCGGCGACGGCCATCGCTTTCGCTGCATCGCGGTCGGAGAAGACGGCTTGGAGCGCGGCGTCGGCGCTGCGCGCGGTGGCAGCGAGCTGCTTCTGATCGATCTGCAAAAGGAAGTCGCCCTTCTTGACGACGTCGCCCTCGCGCACGGCCAGGTTGACGACCTGGCCCATGACGTTGGCGGAGAGATCGACCTTGCGTTTGGCGTCGATGCGTCCGTTCGCGGAGACCTTGCTGGTCAGATCCTGCCGAGCCACGTTGCCGTACGTGACCGGCGTGATGTCCTTGCCGCGACGCGACGCGAACCCCGCGGTGAGCACTCCCGCGATGACCAGTACGACGATTCCGATGATGATTTTGGTGCGACGCCTCATGTGAAGGATCTCCTCGTGAACGAACGTAGAGGCGTATACGGCGTAGGCGGCGGGGGGTTGCGTGAGCTTTCACGGGAGGCAAAAGCACTTCACCACAGAGAGATGCTTTGGATGACAGCTAGACTTCTCCCATGCGCCTGCGGCTCGCCATCCCCATCGTCCTCCTCGCCGCCACGGCCTCTGCGGGTGTCATCGACGATCTCGATGATGTCTCGAAGTGGACGGCCGCTCCGTCCGACGGCGTATCGCTGAATCTCGTCGAAGATCACGGCGCCATGCGGATGGATTTCGATTTCGACGGCCATGGCGGATGGGCGGCGGCGCGGAGAAACGTAACTATTGATTTGCCGGACAACTACCGCTTCGCGTTTCGCGTGCGAGGCGATACGCCGCCGAATACGCTGGAGATCAAGTTCATCGATCCGTCCGGCGAGAACGTCTGGTGGGTGCGGCGCGTGGCCTGGGACTTTCCGCGCGACTGGACCGAGGTCGTTGCGGACAAGCGCAACATCGAGTTTGCGTGGGGACCGTCGCCGAATCATGTGCTGACGAAGATCGGCGCGATCGAGGTCACGGTCACCGCGGCGAGCGGCGGCAAAGGGAGCGTTTGGCTCGACCGCATCAGCTTCGATGAGCTACCAGTCGATGCGTCGGCGCCGCTCGTTACCGCGTCGAACTCGATCGATGGGCAAACGGCCGATCGAGCCATGGACGGCCGCAGTGATACGTCGTGGCGTTCGGCCGCTGGCGGCGCGCAGTGGCTGAATGTCGATTTGCGAAGCGCCCGCGAATTCGGCGGATTGGTGATCCAGTGGAGCGCAGTCGCACGCGATTACGACGTTGCCACATCGATCGACGGAAACGCCTGGACCGTTATTCGATCGGTGAAGAACAGCAACGGCGGACGCGACTACCTGCAGACGCCGAACGCCGCCGCGCGCTACATCCGAATCAACATGAGCGGCAGCGATAACTACGCGATCGACGAGCTCACCATCGAGCCGCCGCGCTTCGGCGATCGCATCATTCATGTTTATCGGCGGATGGCCCATGACAGCTTGCGCGGACGCTACCCGCGCGGAATGATCGGCGAGCTCGCTTACTGGACGATCTTCGGCGTCGACCGCGACACCGGCGCGAAGCCGCTGTTGTCCGAGGATGGCGCGATCGAGACGCCGGCGGGATTTACGTTGGAGCCGTTCGTCCGAATCGACGGACGGCTGATGACGTGGGCGGACGTGAGCACGACGCAGTCGCTCGAACAAAACTCGCTGCCGCTGCCGTCCACGACATGGCACCATCCGAAGTTCACGCTGGAGATCGCGCCGTTCGGCGCCGGAACCGCCGCCGCGCCGATCGGCTACGCGCGCTATCGCCTGCGCAACACCAGCGCGCATCCCGAACGCGCGCAATTCTATGTCGCCATCCGGCCCCTGCGCGTCACGCCGCCGTGGTTCGAACTGAACATCAACGAGCTGACAGCGCCGATCCGCCCGATCGCCTGGACCGGCAGCGAGCTCGCCATTGATGACACCCGCGTTGTTCCGCTGACGAAGCCGGCGTCCGTCGCCGTGTCGACGTTCGACAGCGGCGACGGGAGCGAATTGTTCGATTCGAGGCCGTCAACGCACTCCGTCACGGATCCCCAACGCCACGCCTCCGCTCTCATGCTCTGGGACCTGACGCTCGCACCCGGCGAAGAGAAAATCATCGACATCGCCACGCCGCTGCACACGCACGATGCGCAGGTCATCCCGCGCGACGTCGCGCACCAGCGCTCAGCCGCAATCGCGTACTGGCGCAAGATCGTCGATCACGTCGACATCGACATCCCCGCCGCGCGCGATCTGGTCGACACCGCACGCGCCAACGTCGCCTACAACCTCCTCGGCCGCGACGGCCCGGCCATTCGCGGCGGCGCGCGCAACTACAGACGTAGTTGGATTCGCGACGGCTCCCTCGCCTCCACGATGCTGCTCCGCTTCGGCCTCGGCGACGAGGTCCGCGATTACATCCGCTGGTTCGCGCCGTTCCAGTTCGCCGACGGCAAGATCCCTTGCTGCGTCGACGCGCGCGGCGCCGATCCGGTCAATGAACACGACAGTCACGGCGAATTCATCTACCTCGTCGCCGAGCACGCGCGGCTCACCGGCGACCTCTCGCTCGCGCGCGAGGTCTGGCCGCACGTCGAAAAAGCGGCGGACTACATCGATGCGCTGCGCCATCAGACGTCGGGCGATTTCAAAGGACTACTTCCGCCATCGATCAGCCACGAAGGCTACTCCGCGAAACCGATGCATTCGTACTGGGACGATTTCTTCGCTTTGCGAGGATTGAAAGACGCTACGTGGCTCGCCGAGCAACTCGGCAACCGCGAGGCGGCGATTCGCTTCGCCACAAGCCGCGATGAATTCGCGCGCGACTTCCACGCGTCAATTCTTCGATCGATCGAAATGCATCACATCGACTACATCCCCGGCGCCGCGGACCTCGGCGATTTCGATCCGACCTCAACGACCATCGGCATCGAACCGGGCGGCGACCTCGCCAACCTTCCACACGACGTCGTCATCCACGAATTCGAGCGAGCGTGGGATGAGTCGCTGGCGCGCATGGAAGGCCGCCGCGCATGGAAGGACTACACGCCCTACGAGCTGCGCCAGGTGGGCACGTTCATCCACCTCGGCTGGCGCGACCGCGCCCAACGCCTCCTCGCCTTCTTCCTCGACGACCGCCGTCCGCTCGGCTGGAAACAGTGGGCCGAGGTGGCCGCACAGGATTACCGAAGCCCAACGTACCTCGGCGACATCCCCCACCTCTGGGTCGGCTCCGACTTCGCCCGCTCCTTCCTCGACATGCTCGCCTACGAACGCGAATCCGACGACGCGCTGGTCCTCGGCGCGGGAATCCCATCCTCGTGGCTTGACCGCGGCGTGCGCGTGCGCGGACTGCGGACGATTTACGGGCCACTGAATTTCTCCGCGCGACGCGTTGGCAAACGGATCCTCGTGAACGTCAGTGGAGTGCGCGTGCCGAGGGGTGGGATCGTGCTGCAGTTGCCGGGGATTGGTGAACGGGTCGTGCGGAATCTCCCGGCCTCGCTCGAATTGGAAAGATAGTTCACGCGGAGGCGTGAAACCGTGCTCTTCTGACGCTGATCGGGTACACGACGGCGGACGGGAAGTAACGATGCGTCGCCGGAGGCGACCGGTACGGTAGCCGGCGGTCCGAGCGAAGCGAGCGACCGCCGGATCCGATGCCGCGACGAAACCGACTCCGGTAGGAGTCGCGTACCAAATACCCGGTGGCGTGAATTTTCTCCGTGACCCCTGCCGGGGTCGGAGAAAATGCGCGACTCGATTTCCGGGGGTCGCTCGCTTCGCGCGGACCCCCCGCTACCCTACGAGACGCCATCCGGCGTCTGCGAGAGACACAGGTTAATATTCGCACGTGGCTATCCCCCCCGAAGTTCGTGCTGACGCTGAAACCGCGCTCCAGGAGTTCTGTGCGCAGAGCTCGTCCGCGGACGTTGCCGAAACATCGCGGCTCGAATTCGAGATCGCTGAGAACCACGTCGTGCTGATCGAACGGCGGCCGTCGTTCCTCAATCATCTCGAATGGACCTCGGTGCCGAAGGCGAAGTTCCGCTACTCACCGGCGAAATCGGTGTGGTCGCTCTACTGGCCGGACACGAATCAGCGCTGGCATCGCCTGTCGAGCGCGAAGACGGCGAAGGACCTCCGCGTATTGCTCAAGGCCGTCGCAACCGATACGTCGGGCGTGTTTTGGGTGTGAGCCGCGTTACTTGGAGGCCTGCATGAACGCGCACGAATCGATCGACTGGAGATCGAGCTGCAGCGAAGCCATGCTCTGGATGATCTCGATGCGGAACGGAATCCGCCGGGCGTCGTCGGAGAGCCAGATCTTCATGCCGCCGGGCCACTTCTTACCACCCGGCCCGTCGACGATTTCAAATCCGCTGGCACCGACCTGCTGACCGCCGATGGTGAACGTCTCACGATTCGCCGGACGGATGATGACCGGATAGGACTTGCCGTCCGAGTAGATCGATGTCGACACCGGCCCGCGGATCGTCGCCGCGTTCTGGCGCAGGTAGTAAATCGCGCTGACGACGTCGTGGAACGCGCCGGCGGGGATGCGGTCGGTCTTGTCCCACTGCTTCTCCGGTGTCTCCTTGTGCATGCGTGCCACGCCGGCGTTGTAATCGAAGAGTGTCCGTTCCTTGCGCGATTTGTCCTTCCACGAATACGCGTGGTAGGTCATCAGCGTGCGCTGCCCGGACGCTTCGATCTGCGTTTCGTACGCGTAGAAGCCGCTCTTGCCCGCCGGCGCGGTGATGAGCAGCGAGCTGTCGATGGCGTCGCGTCCGGCAGCGGGATAGGTCGTCTTCAACTCGCCGATGCCGGATGTGGGAAACATGATGCCGGCGATCCATGAAAGTCCGCCGTGGAGCTTCCACGAATACTTGAACGACTCGACGTTGGCGGGACCGCGGCAGTTCAGCTCGACCGCGCCCGCGGTAGGAATCGCGCAGACAATGACGAGCGCGAGCATCGCGTGACGGATCGGCCTCATGAACGCGGGATAAAACGAGAGTAGTGCTGACTTTACTCCGACATCTGCACTGTTTGACGATCCATCGTGCTCAACCGTTCCTCGACCTCGACGATGACGTAATCCGGAGTCGAAGACCCCGCCGTGACGCCGACGGTGTGAACGCCGTCAAACCAAGCCGGATCGAGATCGTCCGCGCCCTGCACCAGATAGGAAGGCTTGGCCTCGCGGCAGATCTCCCAAAGATGTTTGGTGTTCGCGCTCTTCTTCCCGCCGATGACGACGATAGCCTCGACCTCGGGGTCATGCGCGAGCACACGGGCCGCATCCTGATTCTCTTTGGTGGCGTAGCAGATGGTGTCGCCGCGCTCGACCGCGTTCGACCGCCGCTCGATGGCGTTGACGACGTCCTCGAACTCCTCGGCATTCAGCGTGGTCTGGTAGAAGACTTTGAGTTTGGAATACTCGGTCCAGTCGATGGCGTCCGCTCCCTCGATCGTCGTGACGATGTGATAGGAGCCCGGATCGAGATCGTGCGTGTAGCCGATGACCTCGCGATGCTTCGGATCGCCGATGAAGATGAGGTGATAGCCGTCGCTCAGCGCCTTCGCGGCCTCGCGATGAATGTCGTAAACGAACTTGCAAGTCGTATCAAGCACATGCAGCCCGGCGGCTTTGGCCTGATCGTGAAATGACGGCGGGACGCCATGCGCGGAAAAGACAATCGTCGGCTCCTGCACGGAGTCGATCTCGTCGATCGTCCGCACGCCGAGCCGCTCCATCTCCTCCACGACCCGCTCGTTGTGTACGACCTGCCCCAGGATTGCGCCGCGTCCGCCGCCGGCGGCGAACCGCTTGACCTTGAGGTCCGCGATCCGGACGCCGGAACAGAATCCGTACTTGGCCGCGCGTTTGACGTTCATATCGGAGGAGAGGAACGCGAGGGAAGGGCGAGACATTCTTGGTCGGGACCTTGACGGAATACTTGTAAGACGGTATCTTACCCCGGATGAGAACGACCATGTCATCGAAAGGTCAGATTGTGTTGCCCGCCACGCTCCGCCACCACGACCACCTCAAACCTGGGGATGAGTTTGAAATCGAACGTCTCGATGATGGCGAATACCGGCTCGTACGACGCCACCCTGTCCCGAATAAGGGCGTGGTCGACTGGCTCCTGGCCTGCCCGGACAAAGGATTTTTCGTACCGATTGAATCGGAGTCGACAGACGAGCTGTGAGATATCTCGTCGATGCGAATGTCCTGAGCGAGCCCACCAAGCCGAGGCCGGACCATGCGGTCGTTGAGTGGCTCCGAAAAAACGAGCGAGAGATCGCCGTCGATGCGATCATCCTCGGCGAAATCCGGTTCGGCATCCTTCTCCTTCCGGCGGGCAAACGCCGAACACGGCTCGAGCATTGGTTCGACACCGGCGTTCAAGGTCTCCTCTGTCTGCCGTGGGAAGCCGAGACCGGTATGCGATGGGCAAAACTACTGGCGGCTCTTCGCGCTTCCGGCCGCGCCATGCCGATCAAGGACAGCCTCATCGCGGCAACCGCACTGGTTCACCGGCTGACGGTCGTTACGCGCAACCGCGCGGATTTCGAAAAAGCGGGTGTCGGTATCGCGAATCCTTTCGCGGCTTAATCGTCGTGGTTTGGTGCAATCCCTCGAATCACGCGGAGACGCGGAGGTACGATGGCTCAATCGCTTTCGAGGTGACAGGCCATCGCTATGAGTCGGTGTCTGCTTCGTCGCCCTGAAAGACGACGCTCTCGCCCCTCCGCCTCTCCGCGATCCCCGCGTGAACCCGTTCCCCTGAGCAACTGCGCCCCACTCTACAATCCCCGTCCCATGCCCCCTGCCCGCGATCCGCTGTTCACTCCCCGCTTCGCGATGCTGTGGGTGTATGCGTTCGTCACGTTTTTTTCGGCGTTTCAGTTGCTGCCGGCCGTCCCCTTTCGCATCCTCGACCTCGGCGGATCGAAGGCGGAGGCGGGATGGTTCCTCTCCGTCTACACATTCGCTAGCGCGTTCTCGGCGCCGGTGATGGGAAGCCTCGCCGACCACTTCGGACGGCGGCGCTTTCTCATCACCGCATCGATTCTCTTCGTCGCATTCTCCGCCGCGTACGGGGTGGTGCGGCACCTTCCGTTGCTGTTCATCATCGGCGCGATCCATGGCGCGGTCTGGTCGGGACTCATGGCCTCGGCGTCCGCGCTGATGAGCGAGTACATCCCCGAATCGCGGCGGACGCAGGGGATGGCGTACTGGGGATTGGCGAGCAGCAGCGCCATCGCCGTCGCGCCGGCGGTCGGACTGTGGGTCTTCCACTTCGGCTGGACGACGCTCTGCACGGAGCTCACGATCGTGTCGGTGGTGATGGTTTTCGGCGCGCTGCTGCTGCGCTCCGACGAGCAAGGTCCCGCCAAACGGCAGCTCGTCGTTTCCGACGCCTGGGACTGGCGCGTCATCGCCGCCGCATCGTCGCTGGCGGTTGCGTCGTTCGGCTACGGCGGCATGACCAGCTACGCAGCGATCATCGCCATCGAACGCCACATCAAACCCGTCGCGATTTACCTGACGACGTACGCGATCTCGCTCGTCCTCTTCCGCGTCTGCTTCTCTCACCTCGGCGACAAGATCGGACCGAAGCGGATGCTCTATCCGGGCCTTGTGCTCGTCCCGTTCGCGTTCGGCTGGCTCGGCGTCGCGCACACGCGCTGGGAGATGATCGCCTCGGCCACGCTCTTCGGCATCGGCTTCGGCGCCGTCTATCCCGCCTTCGTCACGATCATCCTCGGCAGCACCGATCCTGCCCGCCGCGCGCGGACATTCGGCTCGATCGTGTGGGCCTTCGACACCGGCATCGGCCTCGGCTCGTTCGGCATCGGCGCGATCGGGCAGCACTACGGCCTGGGAAACGCGTTCCTGATCGCTGCGGCGCTGAGCTGTTTCGCGATTCCGATCTTCGCCGTGACGTCGGCCCGCCTCGGTGGCACTTCACTTGCTGCCGAACCCGAGCATGTCAACACTTCCACCTGAAGACGACGAACGCGTATCGCGGAAAGTGGTTTACGAACACTCCGCCACGAGCGGCTCCTCACACTCAGCCATGATCACAATCATCGTGATCGTGGTCCTCGCGCTGGCGCTGGTCGGCTACATCCTGATGCACGTGCACCGGTAGGCGCCTTCACATTTCGAACTGCGTGGGTTGCAGCAGTTCTGCGACGCGGTTTTCGACTTGCGCGATCGTCGAATAAGTCTCTTCTGCTGCATCGCCGAAAGCGCCGGGGGCTGCGGAAACGCCAAACCCTCGATCGCGGCGCCATTGAATCGTTAGTTCTTGATGGTTGTCTCTGACATCGACGTACCAGGTACCAGCCGGATCGGCCGGAGCATCGATCGTCACGGTTGCACCAGGAAAGCGGCTGCGAAGATTGCGCTCGATGATTTTGATGTCGTTCATCTGCTCCATACGCAGGTCGTGGTCGATCCGAGCGATCCGAAGCTCGCACATCTCGATGGACTGAATCTCAGCCGTGCGTGGATGCTGGAAGGGATCGCGTCAGGATTGCCGAAGAGCG
>ERZ1739052.76-NODE-76-length-16367-cov-10.601153_pt1 | contig 16367 bp, 11 predicted proteins | sample MGYA00581761_ERZ1739052 | MGnify/ENA primary metagenome ERZ1739052 (study PRJEB42929, sample SAMN08275524) | rhizosphere metagenome | isolation source: Rhizospheric soil replicate 1 | host: Colobanthus quitensis and Deschampsia antarctica | place: Antarctica...
GGTGCTGCCCGGGTTTCTCGCGCATCGCAGTCTTTGGAGGGGACCCGCGGGCGATTCTACCGGCATCTGTGCGGGGATGTTCGGAGAACGGTTCACGCGGAGAGGCGGAGTAAGTCCCTCCGCCTCTCCGCGCACTCCCCGTGAACCGTCCCTTTGGAATTCGCGCGACTACGCGGTCTGCGGCACACGCCGCAGCGTCCGCACCGCCAACTTCCATTGACGACGCGATTGCTGCACATGTTGCCGCGCCTGCCGCCGCGTCTCCCGCCACGATTTCGACATCCCGTCGGCCTTCTCCTCGGCGTGCTGGCGCCAGAGTTTGAGCGCCGTCTCGAGGTGCTCCATGGCCGCGTGCACGCGGCCGCGGATCTCGTCGCCGACGGTGCCGGGGGTCGCATCGATCTGCGACTTGACCATCTTCAGCGCTGCCTGCATGCGTGCCTGCTCGATTTGCGGCAGAGGTGCGGTGCGAAGGTCGGAAGCGAGGCCGAGGAACTTGAAGGTGCGGATCATCCACTTCGACGGATCCCACTGATACCAATGGATGCCATTGCGGAAGTCAGTCGGGAAGCGGTGATGGAAGCTGTGGTAACCCTCGCCGAGCGTGAGCAGCGCCACGAACCAGTTGTCCCGCGCCGAGACTTCCGCGTTGAACAGCGGCTTGCCGAGCGAATGCGCCAGCGAGTTGACGAAGAACGTCGTGTGGTGGATGACCACGATGCGCAGGAAGCCGCCCCAGAGCAGCCCCGCGATCGGATCGCCGAACGCCGCGCCGATCAGCGTCGGGATGGCGAAGCCGGCGCCGATCAGGATCACCTTGTGCCACTTGTTCTGCCACATCACGACTTTGTTCTTCAGCAGGTCGGGCGAGTTCGCGAACGTGTCGTCGAACGCTTCGTTCTTATTGAAGATCCAGAACATGTGCGCCCACCAGAATCCACGCTTGATGTTGTACGGATCCCACTCTTTGTCGATGAACTTGTGATGCACGCGGTGGCTCGATGACCACCAGAGGATGGAGTTCTCCGCCGCCATCGCGCCGAAGAATGCGAACAGCACCTGCAGCACCGGCGACGCTTCGTAGGTCTTGTGCGAGAAGAAGCGATGGTAGCCGGCGCAGATCGAGAAACCGACCAGCGCGTACATGACCATCATCAGAATCGGCATCCAGAGGTGGAAGCCGTGCGTCCACGTCCATGCGGCCGTTCCGACGATACCGATCACGGGCGTGAGAGAGAGGAACGCGATGTTCACCCAGTCTTTTTTCTGCTGCTTCGCTGTTTCGCTGATGACGACACCTCCAAGTGCGGAGCCACGATAACCCCCTTCCGCGGGACTGTATTGCTCAATCTTGCACGTGCTCATCCATAGCGAGGCGCACGATAACCGATCGCTGAAACTATCTACGAAGTTCTTCGTTGACATCTACGATTTGTTTCGTACATGATGCCTTCACGAAGGAGAGCTTCCCATGAAAACAGCGCTTCTGATCCTCCTCGCCGTCGCAATCTGCTTCACCGTTTACGCCGCTACCGACTCGCGCGCCGGTGTCTGGACGGCGGAACTGAACACCGGCGGCACCACGCTGCAGATGACGATTTTCCGCGGCCATCAGGAGTCGCGCGCCGGCATCCATCACGCCGGCTGGAACAACACGATGGGCTTCGAGCTGTCGCTGGCGTCGCTGACTGGCCTCTCGATTGCCGACATCAAGTCGACCGCCGCGAACGTGAACTTCACGATGAATCGCCCAGCCGGCACGATGACATTCGAAGGCCGTTTCGCGAACGGCAACGGCGCCGGCAATTTCAAGTTCGCCCCGAGCGAGCCGTTCGTGCGCGAAATGGCCACCCTCGGCTACACCGACTTCAAGGATGACGATCTCCTCCTCTTCGCCACGACCGATTTCGCGCCGCAGACGGTCCGCGATCTTCGCGCCCTCGGCTACCAGCCGACGCAGAAGGAGATCGAGGAGGTAGCGATCTTCCGCATCAACGCGCCGGCGATCAAAGAGTTCAACCGTCTCGGCTTCACGAACCTGACGCTGCGCGAGCTGGTCAATCTCCGCGTCGGCAATGTCGACGCGGCCTACGTGACCGGCATGCGCGAGCTCGGCTACACCGACATCTCCGCACGCAAGCTCGCCAACCTGGCCATCCTTGGCGTGACGCCAACCTACGTCCGCGAGCTGCGCGCCGCCGGCCTCGGCACTCTCACGCCGCAGGAAACGGAAAACCTCCGCATCGGCAACATCACCCGAGAAAAAATCGACGCCTACAAACGCCTCGGCTTCACGCTCACGGCGAAGGAGCTGAGCGACTTCGGCATCCACGGCGTGACGCCGAAAACGATCGAAGAGCTCCGCGCCATGGGCTACACGAACCTCACCCCGCACCAACTCATCGAAATGCGCATCTTCGGCGTGACCCCCGACTTCATCCGCAAGATGGAGTCGAGCGGCTACAAGGCCGTGCCGGTGGACAAGCTGATCAAGATCAAGATGAGCGGCGCGGATGAGTTGGTGACTGGTCGCCGGTAAAAGCTTTTCACGCGGAGACGCGGAGACGCGGAGGGGATTGACGTGCTTGCGGACAGGGTGTGTTCGAAGTACCCTCGGTCGATCATGGCTGCACGGAAACAGTTCCAGTCAAATCTCACCGTCGCTCCCGAGCTCGAGGAGCTGCTGCGTGAGGCTCGCACGAAAGTTGTCTCCGAGGAGGAGTTTCGTGAACAGAGGATCAGCTTCGCGTATGGCAATGCGATGTCTGACTCGATCACGAAGGACTCGGTGCGTTGGTCCGCGGAGCACACCCGGCTGAAGTAATAGGCGCAGCATGTCGGTTCGCGAACCTGACAATCCTGAACTCTACGCGCACATCCAGCAGCAGAACCTGCTGCGTCAGTACGACCTGCTGACGAACTGCGTCGAGATCTGCCTGAGCAAGGGCATCGACGCGTTCGACAAGTACATGTTGTGGTCGTTGAACGCGGCAGCCGTTTCGAACATCGCGCAGTTCGGCGGGCGTTTTCGAGAGCAGCCGATTTATGTCGGCGACCACATCCCGCCGCACTTCGAAAAGGTGCCCGGGCTCGTCGATCAATGCCTTTCGTTGATCCACGAAACGTGGATGATCAACGATCACCCCACAATTTTGCCGGCGTACGCGTTGTGGCGCCTCAATTGGATTCATCCGTTTATCGAAGGCAACGGGCGTACGGCACGAGCAGCATGCTATTTGTTGATCTGTCTGAGGCAGGGCAGGTTGCTGCCGGGCAAGAAAATTGTCCCGGAGCGCATTCGAGAGAACCGGCTGCCCTACTACGACGCCTTGCGCGCTGCGGACCATCACTGGGACAACGGCCATTTCAACGTGGATGAATTGGCTTCATATCTTCTGGGCCTTTTGGCGCAGCAGCTCACCGATTAGGTCTCATCGGCAAGTCAACGCCACGATCCTTCGCCGTCTCGATCGCAATCTCATACCCCGCATCCGCGTGACGCATGACGCCAGTCCCCGGATCAGCGGTCAGCACTCGCTCGAGCCGCTCCGCAGCGGACGACGTTCCATCGGCGACCACCACCATCCCCGCGTGCAACGAGTAGCCGATGCCGACGCCGCCGCCGTGGTGGTACGACACCCAGGTCGCACCTGCGGCGGTGTTCAACAACGCGTTGAGGATCGGCCAGTCGGCGATCGCGTCCGAGCCGTCCTTCATCCCCTCGGTCTCGCGATTCGGCGACGCGACGGAACCCGCATCGAGGTGATCGCGTCCGATCACGATCGGCGCGCTGACCTTGCCGGTGCGAACGAGCTCGTTGAAGAGCAAGCCCGCTTTGTCGCGCTCGCCGTAACCGAGCCAGCAGATGCGGGCTGGCAGTCCCTGAAACTCGACGCGCTTCTGCGCCATGCGGATCCAGCGATGCAACGCCGCGTCCTGCGGGAAGAGATCGAGGATCGCTTCATCAGTAACGAACAGATCGTTCGGATCGCCGGACAGCGCCGCCCAGCGGAACGGGCCGCGGCCTTCGCAGAACAGCGGGCGGATGAATAGCGGCACGAATCCACCGACGTCGAACGCGTCGGCCACGCCCGCCTTTAGCGCCTGTCCGCGCAGGTTGTTGCCGTAGTCGAACGTAATCGCGCCTCGGCGTTGAAGCTCGAGCATCGCGCGCATGTGGCGCGCCATCGTGTCGTACGACAGCTCGATGTAGGCGTCGGGGCTGCTGTCGCGCATCGCCAGCGCCGCGTCGTACGAAAGGCCAGCCGGAACGTAGCCATTCAGCTCGTCGTGCGCCGAGGTCTGGTCGGTGAGTATGGATGGAGTAATGCCGCGGTCGATGAGCGCTTCGAGCAGCTCGACCGCATTCGCGACGACGCCGATCGAAACCGCCTCCCCTCGGTCGCGCGCTTCGAGCGCACGTTTGATCGCCGCATCAAGCGACGGCGCGGATTCATCGAGGTAGCGCTTATCGAGCCGCCGCTGAATGCGCGACGGATCGACTTCCGCGACCAGCGCGGTTGCCTCATTCATTGTCGCCGCGAGCGGCTGCGCGCCGCCCATCCCGCCCAGTCCCGCCGTCACGACCAGCTTCCCTCGGAGCGAATTGTCGAATCGCGTTTTGGCCACGGACGCGAAGCACTCGAACGTCCCCTGCAGGATTCCCTGCGTGCCGATGTAGATCCACGACCCGGCCGTCATCTGCCCGTACATCGTCAGCCCGAGCGCATCGAGACGGCGGAATTCGTCCCAGGTGGCCCAGTGCGGAACGATGTTCGAGTTCGCGATGAGAACGCGCGGCGCGTTCTCGTGAGTCTTAAAAACACCAACCGGCTTTCCCGACTGCACCAGCAGCGTCTCGTCATTCTTCAGCCGCTTGAGCGTGGCCACGATGGCATCGAAGCACTCCCAATTGCGCGCCGCCTTGCCGATACCGCCATAGACGATGAGCTGCTCCGGCCGCTCCGCCACCTCCGGATCGAGATTGTTCATCAGCATCCGCAGCGCCGCCTCCTGTTGCCATCCGAGGCAGGAGATTTCGGTGCCTCGGGGCGAGCGGATGACGCGTGTTTCTTCGATCGTCGAGGTCATGATCGGATTCTAGTCCGATGATTCGTTGGAAAGAGGAACGTGATCAAGCTGTCATCCAGAGCCGCCAAGCGGGGAGTCGCGTAGCGATGGAATGGCGCAGGACGGCGAAGGATCTCAAGTCATGCGAACTGCGTTGGAACCCTTGAAAAAGTACACGGACTCCGGCTGGGACCGCGTGCGCGTCACGCGGGCTGCGGCTGGGACTGCGCATCTTGAGTTCCTTCGCCGTCCTACGCCATTCCGTCGCTTTGCGACTCCCGGCTTCGGCGGCTCTGGATGACAGCAAGGTGCTCTCAGTGATCTGATCGCGATCCGATGGCCACGAAGAAACAAGAGCGCGCAAACGACATCGTCGTGCGCCTCAAACAGATGTACCCGAAGGCGAAGTGCTCGCTCGATTTCACGAACGCCTTCGAGCTGCTGATCGCCACGATGCTCTCCGCGCAGTCGACGGACGTTCGCGTCAACATCGTCACCAAGTCGCTATTTCGCAAGTACCCGAACCCGCAATCGTTCGCGGACGCGAATCAGGTCGAGATGGAGCGCGACGTCAAGCAGACCGGCTTCTTCCGCAACAAAGCCAAAGCGGTCATCGCCGCCTCGAAGGTGCTCCTCGAACGCCACAACGGCGAAGTTCCGCGCACGATGGACGAATTCACCGCGCTCCCCGGCGTCGGCCGCAAGACCGCGAACGTCGTTCTCTCGAATGCGATGAACATCTCCGCCGGCATCGTCGTCGACACCCACGTCACCCGCGTCTCCCGCCGCCTCGGCCTCACCTCGAACGACAACGCCGAAAAAATCGAGCAGGACCTGATGCCGCTGATCCCGAAAAAAGAGTGGACGAACTTCGCGCATCGTCTTATCGCCCACGGACGCACGATCTGCATCGCCCGCAAACCAAAATGCGCGGAGTGCGCGTTGAATGATCTCTGTCCGAGTGCGGAGGAGCCGCCAGAGTAGAACCCTAACGCTAAGCCTATACTCGCTCGCGTCCTATCAGTGTCGGCGCTTTCGCGCGATTCGACTCCATCACAGCAGCGCATCTTGCGACGTGTAGGCGTTTCGATATGCGAGCTCATCATCCAACGTAAGTTCTGCGTCATATGCTGCGAACTCACGATGAAGATTCACTACGAGTTTATCGTTTGCTTGGTAGTCATTACTGGTCCAACGGCCCAACGTGGCGCCGTGTTGACCGCTCACTGTGAACGAGATCTTAAATGGCCCGGGCGTTATTGTTGAGGGACTGAACCGGAAGATTGCGCGATTGGGTGTCAACTCTACTGATTCCACATAGGTCCATTTCTTGAAGTGGAGAGCAGCAGAGACACCGATGCGACCTTTGAAAGTACTACGAGCGCTCGGATTTAGGAGTGAGTAGAGCGTCTCATATTCAGCTTGGCTTCGGCAGAAAACGTGCTTGAGGTTCGTCAGGGGAAGCTCGTTCGGTACCAGGACCTCCGCGCATCGCCGGAAAACAACGTCACGCTCGTCATTTGAAATCCAGCTGTCGTGGTACACCTTCTGGAAAGGGATCGTCTTCAGGAACATCGAGTCATCTCCTCGGCGACAGCCTCTTGTCGACGCATTGCCTTCGGTGAACTGCGTTCCTTGTTTAATCATGATCGCAACGCTGTCGAAGACGAGTGCAATCGGCATAGGACGGTGTGCGCCCATAACTATCTGTGTCTTTGGCCGGAAGCCCTCGCTTCTGTATTCGGTAGGTGTACGTGGTCTAAAGTAGAGACGCACGCACTCTTTGCACCAGTCGGGTGTGTGGTCGATGACGCGGGGACTCGCACTGTCATGAGTAAGCAACCCCATCTGCGCGGCACGAGTCCTCGCGTACAGCGCGCCACGGTTAAGGATGGACGCAGCAGCCTGAACGTCATCTACTCGAAAGAGATGTAGAGGCCATGAAGCCCGGGGACCCTGAAGCGAGAGCGCGGCGCTGAGGCCACGCACGAACGATTCAATTCGTGCGGCGTCAACCTTCGCAGTCATGCACTGATGAGCTGAAGCTGCCGCTCTGACGGTTCAATGGAGGCGTCTTTGACGTACAACTGTAACGCGTCGTAAGTACTTGCGTCCTGTGGATCAGTCAGTTGAACAGGCGTAAGGTACTTTAGCCGGCCCAGGAGCGGGATAAGAAATTCAGAAAACCGGTCGAGACCGTCAGGCATCATCTTTCCGAAACAAAAACCATAGAATCTGATGGCCTGCCAGAGATCAAGAAAAGAGTCCTCAGGAATATAAACGCTGCGCTCTGAAATGAAACGCCACTTGTGAGTCGCTTCATTCAGGACGTGTCGAATCGTGTCTCGGAATTGTTGGAATCCGGTTCGCGACCCAACATAGATCATCAGACCTTCGCGTTCGTACTCAACCAGATTTGCACTGAACTGCGTTCCCGAAGAGCCCGACCTGAACACTTTCAACCCATCGCCGATGCTTGACTTGACATCGGCCCAGAACTCGGTGAATGGTAAGCTGCGCGGCTCGCGCCTCAACCATTCTCGCATCTCAGCAACGTTGCGATGCTCGACGGTTGATGAGCCGTCGCGATCATAGAGGTTTATGTAAACGTTAATGGGAAGCTTGCGAAGATATCGCAGCATGAGAGGTCGCACCTCTGCCCAAGCTAGTTCACCATTACCGCAACCCAGCTCCGGAAATGCGATACTGGTAATTCCTTGGTCAGCGTACGTTTCGACGAACTTCGCCAGGCCTGCTTCGATGAACTCAAGCCTTGAGGCGTTTCGCCAATGTCGCTTGGTTGGGAAGTTGAGGATCCATTTATGTTCAGTTTTGTATAACCAAAGGTTACCAATCTCCAGAGCTTTGCGTTCGCACAGGGCTTGATATCTGTGGAACATCTCTGGGTATACCTGTTTGAATGTTAATGCGATTCCCTTCCCCATCACGCCGACGGTGTTCACGGTGTTCACGAGCACCTTGGCCGGCGACTCGAAGAGGTTTCCGCGGACGAAAGTAAGCATCGTGAGTGGCTCCTCTGCGATAACGTGCAGACATCATACCTCGGTGGTGCGGGTTCCGAAGGGATCTCGCCGTCCATGCGAATCCCGTCAAGTTACTGCCTTGAACACAGAGCGTCACCGAGACCTTTGCTCTTCGCAATCCACTGCTAGTAGATCTGAGTCGAAAAAAGAGGCGAGTGACACCTTCGCCAGACCCGCAGACACTACGGCAAATCCACGGTCCCCAATTTCGTCCAAGGACCACACCTCGCGATCCTCCAAACCGTCTTCGCGCCGCCGATCAGGAAGCCGTGTTTGCGGATGGATTCGTGTCCGTACCAGGAGCAAGTGGGCTGGAAGCGGCATTGGATGACACCGTGGAGATGCGGGGAGACCAACGCGCGATATTCGTCGATTGCGGCGAGCGTGGCGCGGGCGTCGAAGGCGTAGCGGGGCGGCACGAGGAGATCGTGCGCGATCCACGCAACGAAGATCGTCACGACGATCAGCCGCGTTCGGCGGCTTTCGCTTCGTCCCATAGCGCGTCCATTTCTTCGAGGGTTAGTTGGTCGACGTTGCGGCCGGTTTCGCGGACTCGCGATTCCATTGATTCGAAGCGCCTTGTGAACTTGCGGTTCGTCGACTGCAGCGCCTCCTCGGCGTTCACGTTCAGCTTGCGGGCGATGTTGGCGATCGTGAAGAGGAGGTCGCCGACTTCCTCTTCGACATGCGACTGGTCTCCAGACGCGATCGCCTCGTGAAGCTCAGCAATCTCTTCGTCGAGTTTGTGGAAGACATCCTCGGTGCGGCGCCAGTCGAAGCCGACGCGCGCGGCTTTTTCCGTCAGCCGCGAGGCGCGCAGCAGCGCCGGCAGCGATTGCGGGACGCCGGCCAGGACGCTCTTGTTCTCCGCTTTGCGCTCTTCGTTTTTCTGCTTTTCCCAATTGACGAGGACCTGATCGGCGTCATTGGCCTCGACGTCGCCGAAGACGTGCGGGTGGCGGCGGACGAGTTTGTCGTGGATTGCTGTGATGGCGTCGTAGATGTCGAACGATCCTTCCTCGCGCGTCAGTTCGGCGATGAAGACGGCCTGCAACAGAAAGTCACCCAGCTCCTCGGCCAGTGACGCGCGATCGTCGCGGTCTATGGCGTCGACGACTTCGTACGACTCCTCGATCACGAACGGCTTGAGGCTCGGCAGCGTCTGTTTTCGGTCCCACGGACAGCCGTTCGGGCCGCGGAGGGTTTGCATGAGCTGCACGAGCTCGTCGAAAGAACGCTTCGGCATGGAAGCATTCTAAGCGGCTGGTGGTAGCATCTCGCGCCGATTATTCGTCGCCAATTTCCATGTCCAATCAGGTCTTGATCGTGGCCTCTGACGCGGCCGCCAAAGCTCCGGCTGAGGTGGCCGCATCGCTCAGCTTCACGCCGATCGTGACGACCTCGGAGCAGGAAGCGCTCGCTCTTCTCGACCGGCAGACGTTCAGCCTGATCGCGGTGAGCGGCGGCGATGGCTGGCAGCGGGTTCGCGACGAAGCGGAGCGCAAGCAGCCCTCGGCGCGCGTACTGGAATTGCCCGAGACGAATGGCGACGATGCCGATGACGGGGCGGTGCGTCGGTTGATGATCCGCTATCTCGACCGGCGTTCGCGTCCGCAGCAGTTCGGCTCCGAGGAGCGGTACCGGTTTCTGTCGAGCATTCTCGAGTCGTTCACGGCCACGCTGGAGTTGAAGGAAGTTTTGCGGCGGATCGTCACGATCACGCGGCAGGAGTTCGGGGCCGACCGCGCGTGGCTGCTGCATCCGGTAAATGAGAAGGCGGATACCGCTAACGTTCGTTTTGCCGTCAGTTCTCCGGAGTACGCGATCGAGCCGGACGCCGCGGTCTCGTCGTTGTCCTTAAAGAATTCGACGAATCTGATCCGCCGTCTGCTCGAAGCGGACGGCCCGATCATCGTCAATGAACGCGATTGCGATCTCGACACCGAACATGCCGCGCGGTTTCAGGTCCGTTCCGAAATGATTCAGGTTCTGCGGCCGCGCGACGATGAGCCGTGGGCGTTCGGACTGCATCAATGTTCGTCGGCACGCGAGTGGACCGGGGAGGAGCTTTCGCTCTTCGCGGAGATCGGCCGCTACGCCACGCTCGCGCTCAACAACACGTTGCTGCACGAACGCGCGGTGCGCGAAATGGCGAAAGTCACCGCGATCCTCGACCAGATTCCAGAGTCGGCGGCGATCTACGACTCGAAGGGACAGTTGGAGCGGATGAACGCGGCGGCGCAGCGCGAGCCGGTTTCGCTTTTCGCGGCGGATCCCGAGGGACGGCTGCGGAAGAATCCGCACCGGTACATCGACGGGAGTCCGCTCGAAGCCAGCGACCTGCCGTCGGTTCGCGCGTTGCGCGGCGACGTCGTCAAATCCGACTATCTCGTACACGACGCGCGCAGCGGCGACGATCGCGTCGTCAATCTGAAGGCGGCGCCGATCCGCGATGACAAGAATCACATCATCGGATCGGTCGTGCTGTCGCGCGACGTCACCGACGAGCGCCAGACTGCGGAACGCGAAGCGTGGCGCCGGCGGCGCGCCGAATGTCTCGCCAACCTCGGCGTCGACACGGTCACCGTGCAGCCGTCGTTTGAAGAGCTGAACGATCCGGCGCGCCGCGTTGCGGACGCCGTTGGCGGCACGGCCATGATCTTTCTCTACCACGCGCCGTCGAGCGAGTTGCACATGGTGGGCATGGCGTCCGTCGCGCCCGTCGCGAAGGAAGTGCAGCAGTTTCGGGAGTACCTTTCGCACAATCCGTATCACGCTGGCGAAGGTATCCCCGGCACCGTTTTCCAGATCGGACGCCCGCTGCTGTACTCCGAATTCGGCGGCAAGGCGGCTGCCGATTTCGCGCGCGACGCGAACGAAGGCGAAATGATTTCGGCGATGAACGAGCAGACGCTCATCGCCACGCCGGTCGAATCGTACGGCGACCGCATCGGCGCGCTGGTCATCGCGCGGTCGGATTCGCGGCGGAGTTTCGATGCCGAGGATCTGGAGTTTGCCCAGGCGGTGGCGGAACGGATCGGGGCTGCCAGTCACATTCATCGGCTTACTCGCATTTCGCAGGAAGGACATCGCGCGGCCGAGGAGCTGGCCAGGCGCGAGGTTGATGCGCGTGTGCGTTTCGAAGCCGTCATCGAGACCGCGCCGATCGGCGTCGCTGTTTTCTCCGCGGACGAGCTGCGATTCGAGCTCGCCAACGCGCGGTTCGTCGATTACGTCGAGCGGCTTGGAAAAATCTCGCCGGATACGCGGCTGATCGGATTGCGCGTCGATGAGGTCATTCCGTCGCTGGAGAAGCCGCTGAAGCAGGTCGCTGAATCGGGCGAGATGCGCTTCGACGAAGCGTTCAAAGCCGAGACGAGACCGACTCCGACGTACATCAACCGCATCGTGTCGGCGGTGCGCGGGCGCTTTTCCGGTATTACGCAGAGCCTCACCGTCCTGATTCAGGATGTGACCGATCAGGTCAACGCGCGGCGCGAGATCGAAGATCTGGCCCAGGCGATGGCCGAGCGTTCCGCACGTCTCGACTCGATCCTCAGCTCGATGACGGACGGCCTCTGGGTCTACGACGCCGGCGGGCAGGTCGTCTCGGTCAACGAAGCGGCGATCACCCTGTTCGGATTCGGATCGCGCACCGAGGCCGTCGAGCATGGATCGTTCGCGGCGCTCTATCTTCGCTATCCGGACGGCCGCGTGATTCCCGCGGACGATCTGCCGCACGCGCGCGCGCTTCGCGGCATGACCGTTCCCGATTACCTGGCGATGGGTCGGCACTTCATCACCGGCAAGGATCTCGATCTCTCCATTGCGGTCGCGCCGATCGAAAGCAACGGCATCGTCGGCGCCGTGCTCGTCATCCGCGACATCACCGCGCTGCAGGAGCTCGACCGCAAGAAGGATGAGTTCCTCTCCGTGGCCTCGCACGAACTGCGCACGCCGCTGACGACGATCAAGGGCTACACGCAACTTCTGGCGCAGACGATCAACGATCTGCCACCCGAGGAGCGGGGGACGTATCTGACCGCGGTGCTGGGCGAAGTCGATCGGATGATGGGACTGATCTCCGAGCTTCTCGACGTCTCCCGCATCGAGACCAACCGGCTGCAGATCGATCGCCAGCCAATTTCGTGGCGCGAGTTCATTGACCGCCGGGCGAACGCGTTTCGTGTGCAAAATCCGGCACGTACGATCCGTTGCTCGACGGACGTGCCCGAGACCACGATGCATGTCGATCCCGACCGCATGCGCCAGGTCGTCGACAATCTGATCTCGAACGCCATCAAATATTCGGCGGACGGCACCGACATCGACATCGTCACGCAGATCGACGGGACTCACATGCTGACGGCGGTCATCGATCACGGCATCGGCATTCCGACCGATGAGACCACCAAACTTTTCGAGCGTTTTCACCGCGCGCGCAATGTTTCCAGCCGCTACTACGGCGGTCTCGGCCTCGGCCTCTACATTGCCAAAGCGATCGTGGAAGCGCACAGCGGTTCGATCAGCGTGGTGAGCGAAGAAGGGCAGGGCGCGACTTTCACGATCCGCCTGCCACTGCCGTAGACTCCTGCGAACCCCCGCGCAGAGCGCGGGGCTGCATTGTGAAAGCGCGCCTCCGCGCGCGACGAACGGAGTGCCCGTCGTTCCACACTGTTCCACGTGTCACACTCATTGTGCAGGCGGGTTTTCGCAGTCGTCTGCGACCGCGCGAACGCGAGAAACCATCCCTTTTCCGCAGCCCTCCCGCCCTCCCCAGTCCACGCGCCAGAATTTTCTTCGGCCGCGTCTGCTATTTCCTTCGGAAACTCACCTTAAAACCTGCGGAAAAAGAAGTCGCGAATTGTGCATGGAAAAGATGTGCAAAAGATGTGGAAAACGAGCTGATTTTCTGCGGATTACCTCGCCAAAGTCTGTGCAAAAACCTGCGGATAACCTGCGGGGAAGCCGAGGAAAGACAGCGGAGAACCGCACAAAATCCAGTCTACTTCCTGTGGACTAAACCTCTGATTCATCGAATACTTACGCTTCAGGTAGTGTCCTGAGATCACGCGACCACAACATCTTGTGGTCATTCGCTTGACATCCGTTTCCACCGGGCGTAGCTTGTTCCGCACAACAACGACAGCGATGCGCGTGGGAGGATTGATGAAGGATTTGAAGCACGTTTCCCGTCTTACCACACGGAGCCCACTGCGGTCGGTTTCACTACACATTCGCGAGTATCAGGTCACCGTCAAAGTCAAGACGCCGGTCCCCCAGGCGCGCCCCTCCAGCGCGCGCTGGCTCGCTCGTTAACTACCGCTCATCCAAACACCACAGGCGCCCCGCGTAGGGGCGCTTTTGCTTCGAAGAAGGAGAACAGGTCATGACGTCCATCGAGATCCCGTCCAGCAGCATCCGCCCCCGCTCGAGCAGCAAGCCGGTCAAGAAGAAGGAGACCAAGCTCGGCGGCGTGGCCATCGAGCGCTTCTTCACCAAGCCGGGAGTGGATGTCTACGACACCTGTGAATGGGAGATGCGCGCGGCGGCCATCACCAGTGAGAGCGGCGGGATCGTCTTCGAGCAGAAAGACGTCGAGATGCCGAAGTTCTGGTCGCAGATGGCCACCAACGTCGTCGTGTCGAAGTACTTCCGCGGCCACCTCGGCTCACCCGACCGCGAGACCTCCGTGCGCCAGCTCATCGGACGCGTCGTCCGCACCATCACCGGATGGGGACGCGAAGGCGGCTACTTCGCCTCCGAGGCTGATGGCGATACGTTCCGCGACGAGCTCACGCACATCCTTCTCTACCAGATGGCCGCGTTCAATTCGCCGGTCTGGTTCAACGTCGGCATCGAGACGCATCCGCAGTGCTCGGCGTGCTTCATCAACTCCGTCAACGACACCATGGACTCAATCCTCGGCCTGGCCAAGACCGAAGGCATGCTCTTCAAGTACGGCTCCGGTACGGGCTCGAATCTCTCCAGCATCCGCTCCTCGAGAGAGCTCCTCGCCGGCGGCGGCACCGCCTCCGGTCCGGTTTCCTTCATGAAGGGCTACGACAGTTTCGCCGGCGTTATCAAGAGCGGCGGCAAGACCCGCCGCGCCGCCAAGATGGTCATCCTCAACGCCGACCATCCCGACATCGTCGACTTCATCGAGTCGAAGGAGAAAGAAGAGAAGAAGGCCTGGGCCTTGATCGATGCCGGCTACAACGGCGCGTTCAATGCCGTCGGCGGCGCGTACGACTCCGTGCAGTTCCAGAACGCCAACCACTCCGTCCGCGTCACCGACGACTTCATGCACGCGTACGAGAAGGACCTCGACTGGCAGACCTGGTCGGTCACCGAGCCGAAGCAGGTCATGGGCACGTTCAAGGCCCGCGAGCTGATGCGCAAGATGGCCGAGTCGGCCCACCTCTGCGGCGATCCGGGCATGCAGTTCGACACCACCGTCAACGACTGGCATCCCTGCCCGAACACCGCGCGAATCAACGCTTCGAACCCGTGCTCGGAGTACATGTTCCTCGACGACTCCGCCTGCAACCTGGCCTCGCTCAACCTGATGCGCTTCTACAACGAGAACACAGGCTTCGACGTCGAGGCCTACCGCGCCGCGCTGCGCATCGTCATCACCGCGCAGGAGATCACCGTCGATTTCGCCTCGTATCCGACGAAGGCGATCGAGAAAAACTCGCACGCCTTCCGTCCGCTCGGCATCGGCTACGCCAACCTCGGCGCGCTGCTGATGGCCCGCGGCATCGCGTATGACAGCGAAGACGGCCGCGACTACGCCGCCGCCATCACCTCGATTCTGTCCGGCGAGTCGTACGCGCAGTCCGCGCGCATCGCCGCGAAAGTCGGTCCGTTCGAAGGTTACGCGGTCAACCGCGAGCCGTTCCTGCGCGTGATCGACAAGCACCGCCGCGCCGCCTATCGCATCAACACCCGTCCGCTGCCGGCCGATCTGGCCGACGCCGCCGCCAAGGTGTGGGACGAGGCCTATGCCTTAGGCCAGCAGCACGGCTACCGCAACGCCCAGATTTCGGTCCTCGCGCCCACCGGCACCATCGCCTTCATGATGGATTGCGACACCACCGGCATCGAGCCCGATATCGCCTTGGTCAAGTACAAGAAGCTCGTCGGCGGCGGCATGCTGAAGATCGTCAATCAGACCGTCCCCACCGCCCTCAAACGCCTAGGCTACGACGCCAAGCAGATCAACGAGATCATTCAGTACATCGACGAGAACGACACCATCGAAGGCGCCCCGCACATGCTCGACCAGCACCTCACCGTCTTCGACTGCGCCTTCAAAGCGCAGAACGGAACGCGCTCCATCCACTACATGGGCCACCTCAAGATGATGGGCGCCGTGCAACCCTTCATCAGCGGCGCGATCTCCAAGACCATCAACATGCCCTCGGCCGCAACGATCGACGAGATCGAGCTGGCCTACGTCGAAGCCTGGAAGCTCGGCCTGAAGGCCGTAGCCGTCTACCGCGACGGCTGCAAGCGTTCGCAGCCCCTGTCAACCGGCAAGGACAAAGAGAAGCTCACTGACCTCGGCGTAACCCCCACCGCCGTCCGGCGCAAGCTCCCCGACGAGCGCGAGTCGATCACCCACAAATTCTCCATCAGCGGCCACGAGGGCTACATCACCGTCGGCAAATACGAAGACGGCACCCCCGGCGAGATCTTCATCACCATGGCCAAAGAAGGCAGCACGATCTCCGGCCTCATGGACAGCTTCGCCACCATGACCAGCCTCGCCCTCCAGCACGGCGTGCCGTTGAATTTCCTCGTCGACAAATTCACCCACACCCGCTTCGAGCCCTCGGGATTCACCAAGAACCCCGAGATCCCCATGACCAAATCGATCATGGATTACATCTTCAAATGGCTCGCGACCAAGTTCCTCGACCGCGAAAGCCAGGCCCACGCGGGAGTCATCCTCCGCGAGGACGCCGTCCCCGTCATCTCCAAGCCCGCCCCCAACGTAGCCCCCCTGACGACGGAGGACGCCTCATTCGTAACGTCCCTCGGCACCTCCCCAATCCTCGCCGCCCCCACAGCCCCTGCTGGCCCCAACACCCGCACCACCGCCACCTTCCGGTACCCTCCGGACCCGCCGTCATGCTCGTACTGCGGGTCGACCCGCGTTCCCCACGGGTCTTTCTCCCCCTCCTCGACCTTCGGGAGCCCCACTGGTGCCCCAGCGGTAACTCAATCACTATTCATGCACTACTC
>ERZ1739052.77-NODE-77-length-16101-cov-9.334040_pt1 | contig 16101 bp, 18 predicted proteins | sample MGYA00581761_ERZ1739052 | MGnify/ENA primary metagenome ERZ1739052 (study PRJEB42929, sample SAMN08275524) | rhizosphere metagenome | isolation source: Rhizospheric soil replicate 1 | host: Colobanthus quitensis and Deschampsia antarctica | place: Antarctica: Devils...
GGATAACCGTAGCCCGAGGTGAACCCGAAATCCATAGTGAGTGGAGAGGATCCAACTCACGAGACATTACCAACGTACACCGGCGAGCCGACAGCGGATAAAGACCCAATTGAACTGAATGTGCGCCTCGCTGCTCAGGTGCTGGCGGTCGACAGCGAGGTGCACTTCGTTCGTTGCAAACTCAACGTCCACGGCGGCGCGATCTCCCTTGGACATCCAATCGGCGCGACGGGCGCGCGGATTACGACGACGCTGCTGCATGCGCTGGTATCGCGCGACAAGAAGCTCGGACTTGCCACGCTTTGTATTTCGGGCGGGATGGGGCTTTCTCTACTAGTCGAAAGGTGCTCGTGAACTCAATCCTGCGGCGGAGCGCGCAGGATCTCCGGTGGCGCCGTGCTGCGTCTGCCGACGTACGAGCCCGTGGACTGATCCTGCCGAGTTGTCACCGGAGATGCTGTGCGCTTCGCCACAGCATGAACCTCTTTAAACCATGATCTTCACTGACTCCCACTGTCACCTCACCATGTCCGACTCCGACGCCGTCCTCGCACGCGCGCGCGAAGCGGGGATTCGCGGCTTCGTCGTTCCTGCCACGAAGCTCGAGGACGCGCCGGAAGCGGTCGCCGTCGCACAGAAGAATGACGACGTCTGGGCCGCGGTTGGATTTCATCCGCATGAGGCGAAGGATTGCGATGACGCTGCGTTCGCCGAAATCGAGCGGCTGTCGAAGGAGCCGCGCGTCGTCGCGATCGGGGAGTGCGGACTCGATTACCACTACATGTACTCGCCGCGCGAAACGCAGATCGCCGTCTTCGAGCGCCATCTCGATCTGGCCAAACGGATGGACAAGCCGATCATCGTCCATAACCGCGAGTCGGCCGACGACATGGTGGCCATCCTGTCGGGCAGCGGCGCGCGCGGGATTCTGCATTCATTCACGGAGTCGGAGGAGATCGCGCGCAAGTTCATCGACGCCGGCTACTACATTTCGTTCTCCGGCATCGTCACTTTCCGCACCGCCGAGCCGCTGCGCGCGTGCGCGAAAGCGCTGCCGCACGACCGCGTGCTCATCGAAACCGACACGCCCTTTCTCGCGCCGGTGCCGTACCGCGGACGCGACAACGAGCCGGCGTACGTCATCAAAGTCGCGGAACTGCTGGCGACGCTGTGGGGGATTTCGGCCGAGGAAGTCGCGGCGATCACGACGGCGAATTTCGAGAAGGCGTTCGGGATAACGCTATAACCACCGAGACACAGAGAACACAGAGGAATCTCTTTGTGACCTCCGTGTCTCGGTGGGGAAACGCCTTTGGATGACAGGATAAACTCCGAGTGATGCTCGACCTCTCCGTCGTCTTCCCCGTTTACAACGAGGAAGAGAACATCCCCATCCTTCTCGACGAGATCGCGAAGGCGTTGGACGGCAAATGGCCGTACGAGATCGTTGCCGTCGATGACGGCTCGACCGATCGCAGTCTGGAAGTGCTGCGCGCGAGCAGGGCGAAACATCCGATGCTGCGCGTGCTCGCGTTCGAGAAAAACAGCGGACAGACGGCGGCGCTCGATGCGGGGTGGCGCGCGGCGCGCGGAACGTTCGTCGTTTCGCTCGACGCCGATCTGCAGAACGATCCGGCCGACATCCCCGCGATGATGCGCATGATCGAGGAGAGCAGGTCGGACATGGTCATCGGCGTGCGCGTCAACCGCCACGACACCTGGTCGCGGCGGATGCAATCGAAGATCGGCAACGGCGTCCGCAACTGGATCACGAACGATCAGATCACCGACACCGGCTGTTCGCTGAAGCTGGTGAAGCGCGAGGCGATCGACCGCATCCAGCTTTACACCGGCATGCATCGATTCCTGCCGACGCTGGTGCGGATGCATGGCTACAAGGTGTTGGAGATGCCGGTCAACCATCGTGCGCGGCAGTTCGGCGTGTCGAAGTACGGAGCGATGAATCGCGCCTTCCGCGGATTGGCCGATTGCGTGGCGGTGCGGTGGATGTCGAAGCGGGTGCTTACGTATCGGGTGCGGGAGGAGTAGTTGGTCGCGGCAGGTGATTCAAAAGCAAATGTTGAATGTTGAATGTTGAATGTTCAATGTTGAATGTTGAAGGACCGAAGGCTGTAGTTCCATTCAACATTCAACATTCAACATTCTGCACTCCGCGCCACCGGAGATCCTGACGGCTCGCTTCGCGATCCGCAGGATAGACTTCAATAAAACCCATGCACCCCTACGATCCCCGCACCTGGCACTGGGACTTGCTGGCCGCGTTCGGCTTCGTGGCGCAGGCGCTTTTCGCGGCGCGCTTTCTCGTGCAGTGGATCGTGTCGGAGCGCCGCAAGGTCAGCCATGTGCCGGTGGCGTTCTGGTATCTGTCGCTGTCTGGCGGCATCCTGATGACCGTCTACGGCGTCTTCCGCCGCGATCCGGTCATCATCCTCGGCCAGGCTCCGGCATTGATCGTGTACATCCGCAATCTGATGCTGATCCACGGTTCGCGGACGCAAGTTTGAAGCGATGTTCGAACTTAACGACGACCAGCACAAAACACTCCTGCGCATCGCGCGGCAGTCGATTGCGGCTGTGCTCGACGGACGTTCTCTCGATTGGAAAGCGGAGGACGTCGACGAAACGCTGCGGCAGCCGGCCGGGGCGTTCGTGACGTTGACGCGCGACGGCGACCTGCGCGGTTGCATCGGCTCGATTCAAGCGGTCGAGCCGCTGTACAAAGCGGTCGCGTCCAGCGCGACCTCCGCCGCGTTCCGTGATTCGCGCTTTCCGCCGCTGCGGCCGGGAGAGCTGGAACTGCTGGAACTTGAAATCTCGGTGATGGGACCGATCGAACAAGTTTCGAATATCGAAGACATCGTCGTCGGCCGCGACGGACTCATTATCAGCCGCGGACGGTACGCGGGTCTCTTGCTGCCGCAGGTCGCGACTGAGTACGGATGGGATCGGCAGACTTTTCTTGAGCATACCTGCCGCAAGGCGGGGCTGCCGCCGGAGGCCTGGCGGGCTCAGGATTGCCGGATCGAAAAGTTTTCTGCGCTCGTATTCGGCGAATAACTTTCGGCCTTTCAATAACTTGGCGCGCTTTCGGCAAGGTCCCGACTATCCAGGCGCGGCATAACCTCCTCGATCAGGTGGTTTCACACCGCGTCGAAACCAATCTTATTCGTAGCAAAAATAACTGAGGGAGGCCGATGCCCACGAAAAAACGTTCGCTGACGGACTCGCTGTCGATGCGTACCGCGAAGGCGCGCCGCAACGCGCAATCGCACCGCACGCTGCATTGGATCGGCGGACGGGCCGCAGCCACTCTCCTCGTCGGCGCGGCGCTCTCGGTCGGCGGCGTCACGGAGGCGTTCCAGGGCGTCCACTTCCTCGTTTTGAAGGATCTCGACAACGTCAAAGTCGTTAAGCAGCAGGGCTCGCACACGAAAGTCGTGGCGAAGCTCGGCGACGATTTTGCCGGCAACTCGCTCTTCAAGTTGTCGCGCACGCTGCCCAACAGCCTGGTCACGCGGCGTATCCGCCTCTTCGACGACGCGTGGCTGCCGGAAGCGCGGGCGATTTCTGACGCCACCGAGCCGCAGCCGAAGGACGTCTTTCATCGCGAGATGCAGCGGATCAATGTCGCCATCCGCAAGCAGTTCTTCGCCAACGCCGTCCCGTTCGGCGACATCATCCACGCCAAGGCGCAGAAGTACGACGTCGATCCGTCGCTGGTCGCGGCCGTCGTCGAAACCGAGTCGCGTTTCCGGTCGAATGCCCGCTCGCAGGTCGGTGCACGCGGTCTCATGCAGCTCATGCCGAAAACCGGCCGCTGGATGGGTGCGAGCAACCTGTACAACGCCGAACAAAATGTCGATGCGGGCGCCAGGTACCTGAAGTATCTGAACGGACGTTTCGACGGCAATCTCACCAAGACCATCGCCGCGTACAACGCCGGCGAAGGCAACGTCCGCCGCTACAACGGCGTGCCGCCGTTCCGCGAGACCCGCTCGTACGTAAAGAAGGTCATGTCGCGCTACGAGAAGCGGAAGCGGGAGCTGAAGAAGTTCGACGACCAGCACGGCGCGGCGCTGGCGGGCGACGATGCAGTGCTGACGCTGCGGTGATCGCCGGCCGCGCAACCGCAACTCCTATCCTCTCCGAAACTTGACCGCAAACACCTGCTTGCGATAACGTTTCCCGACCTCGACAACGTTGGGAGGGGAAAATGGTCAGTGTGCGTAGGGTGGTGGTTCCCGTTCTCCTGCTTGTGGTCGCTATCCCGTCATTCGGCGCGGCCCGGAAGTCCTCTTCGCATCCGCCGCGCGAGCTTCATCGCGCCGGCGATCATTGGACGGCCTACAACTCTCCCGATCCCTCTACCTGGCCAGCCGGCTCGAAGACCTACACCATCAAACAGGGCGACACGCTCTGGGGTCTGGCGCAGCAGTTTTTCAAGAACCCCTACAGTTGGCCGCAGCTCTGGGAGTCGAATACCTGGATCACTGACGCGCACTGGATATATCCCGGCGACGTCCTGCTGATCGATTCCGAGGCCGTTCCCATTTCTGAGGCAAACCCGAATCCGAATCCGAACTCCAATCCCAATCTGAACGCCGGACCGTCTCCTGTGCCGCAGGTGGCCGCGAACGTTGTCAGCCCGATCCCGCTCGGAACCGAATTCGACGTCTATTGCTACGGCTACATCGGCGATCCCACCGAGCCGATGCCGAACTCGATCGCGGCCTGGGAAGACGCCGAGATGCGTTATCAGCCCGGCACGGTGACTCAGGACATCGGTGGCTCGGCAGGCGATCTGGTGATCCTCAACGGCGGCACGGCCACGGGACTTGTCGCCGGCGATACCTACATCATCGTGCAGTCCGGAGATCTCGTAACGCATCCCCACAAGCGCACACAGATCGTCGGACGCGAGTACAGCTACATCGGCCAATTGCGCGTGCTCTGCGCGGACGATCACCACGCCCGCGGCCTTATCACGCAGTCGTGCGATGACATTCATGCCGGTGACCGCCTCAAGCCGTTGCCGCAGATTCCCATTCCTCTGGCTCGAATCCCTGCCATTCCAGACTTCTGCGATCCCACGAGCGGGAAGCGCAACGGCTACATCGTCAGCGCGCAGGGCGGCTGGGCCGCCGCTCTCGGCGAAGGTTTGCTCGTGCAGGTCAACCTCGGCCAGGCCGACCAGATCCAGCCCGGCGACTTCCTTACCGTCTACCGCGAGAATGTCGGACCGGGGCAACCTCGCCAGGTGCTCGGCGAGGTGGGCATCCTGACGACGAATACGCATACGGCGACGGGCAAGATCGTGGCGATGCGCTATTCGATGAAGATCGGGGACCACGTCGAAATCCGTTAGGTGTGGCACAGGCACTCTTGTCTGTGCTTTTGACGCGCTGCTGAAAAGCATCGACACAGCCCGTCCTTTTGTTAGAATCGCGCGTCCGGGTCCATAGCTCAGCGGTTAGAGCTACCGGCTCATAACCGGCAGGTCCCAGGTTCGAATCCTGGTGGACCCACCAGGCAACGATGCGCATCACCTCAATCATGACGAACGATTTGCTCGCCTGCCGGCGCGGACCGGCCGGACGATCGTTCGCCGCCGGCGCGACGCTCGATCGACCGGTCCGGCATTCTCATCACGCACAGGCGTTCCAACACCGGAACGCCTTTTTCGTCTTTGGAGGCATTTGTTGAATCAGGACGTTGAAAAGCTTTGGGAGTTGCAAACAGTCCTGTCGCAGCTCGGTGATCGTGAAAAACAACTGACGAACAAGCCCGAGTCGTTCGCCGCCGTCGACCGCGAATGGCAGAACGTGAACTCCAGCATGGAGCGGCTGCGCGAGCAGATCGAGCAGCACTCGAAGGAACGGCGCCGCGTCGACGGCGAGCTGTCCGACCAGCAGGAGATCCTGAAGAAGTATCAGGGTCAGCTCATGCAGGTGAAGAATCAGCAGCAGTACGCGGCGGCGTGGAAGGAGATCGACGCCAGCCGCAAGCACGTCAAGGAGCTCGAGGACTCGACGCTCAAGACGATGACGGATATTGAGACGCTGCAGAAACAGCACGACGATCTCGAAGCAGGCAACGTCGATCTCAAGTCGCGCTGGGACACGGAGCACGACGCATGGCAGCACTCGCTGGGCGATTTGCGCACCGAGGTGGAGCAGTTGAAGGCGAAGGCAGCGATGATTGAAGCATCGCTCCCCGAACGGCTGCGCCGCGAGTTCCATCGCATTTTCAAGCAGCGCCACAACGTAGCGATGGCGAAGGTCGTGGCGGACTCCTGCAATGGCTGCCGCACGCGCGTGCGGCCCGCCGTTATGCAGCAGCTCAAGCGCGGCGACCTCGTTCACTGCGAAGGCTGCAGCCGCATCCTCTACCTGGAGACGCCCCCATCCTGAAGATCACTGCCAATGTCGACGGCGCTTGCCGCGGCAATCCTGGGCCGGCGTCGTACGGCGTCTACATGCGCAAAGACGACGGCGAGATCCTCGAGATCTCCGGCTTCCTCGGCAACACGACCAACAACGTCGCTGAGTACGCCGGCCTGCTCGAAGCGCTGGCGACGGCGAAGTCGGAAGGCGCAACGGATGTCGAGATCGTGTCCGATTCGCTGCTGCTCGTGCAGCAGATGCTCGGCCGGTATCGCGTCAAGCATCCGAACCTCGTGCCGTTGTACGAGCGCGCGAAATCGCTGACGCGGCATTTCCGGAAGTTCAGGATCAGCCACACCCTCCGCGCCGGCAACAAGGACGCGGATCGCCTCGCCAACGCCGCGCTCGATCGTCCTGAGCGCACTCCGAATGACCGATGGATCGAACGGCGCCGTGTCGATTCGTGAGAATGTCGCCGAGGTCGAAGCGCGCATCGCCCGTGCGTGCGAACGCGCGGGGCGTTTGCGCGATGAGGTAACACTCGTCGCGGTCTCGAAGACCTTCCCGGCGTCGTTTATCGACGAAGCGATCGAGGCCGGCATCACCGAAGTCGGCGAGAACCGAGTGCAGGAGGCGCGCGAGAAAAAGCCGCTCGTCCGCGGCCGCGCGCGCTGGCACCTCATCGGCCATCTGCAAACGAATAAGTCGAAGGATGCCGTGAAGCTGTTCGACGTGATCCAGGCCGAAGATTGGCGCGACCGGGCGGGGAAGGTAGTGCGGGCTGCGGATGCTCAAGGCAAGGGGTCCGAAATAAGGTGGCGGGTCAAAATCGGCGACGAGCCGCTGAAGAGGGGCATGGCGCGGGGGGACGTCGATACGATTGCGAAACGTGCCGTGGCGCTCCCGTCGCTGCACGTCGTCGGACTGATGGCCATCCCGCCGATTGGCACTCCGGAAGAGTCGCGTCCATACTTCCGCGAGCTGCGGTCGATGCGCGACGCGCTCGGCTTGCGGCATTTATCGATGGGCATGAGCGAAGATTTCGAAACGGCGATCGAGGAAGGATCGACGATTATCCGAGTAGGCCGCGCGATTTTCGGCAGTCGAGGATAGATGGGAATCATCACGCCATTCTTCAACGCGTTCCTGATCATCCTGCAGGTAATCCAGTGGATCGTCCTGGTCTGGGTGATCATCTCGTGGCTGCTTTTCTTCGCCGCGCAGACTTCGTTTCGCTGGCGCTACAAGCAAGCCTACGTGATCCTCAATCAACTCAACGACATCTTCACGCGCATGACCAGCCCGTTCCTGCGCCCGTTCCGACGGCTCGTGCCGCCGCACAAAATGGGCGGCATCGACTGGTCGCCGCTGCTGCTCCTGCTGGCCATCTACATTCTTCGCGGCGTGGCCTTGTACCTCTTCGGCGCGATGGCTGTTCGCTGAATCACGGCGGCGGATTGATGTTGGTGCCTCTGCACTGCTGCGTCGATCCGTTGGTGAGCGTCGTGCCGGGCGGGCAGACGAAGAGGCCGCCGGCGGGACCGATCAACGCCCCATTGCCTACTGCCGGCGAACAGCCGTTGCCGAGGGGGGCAGCGTCGAACTCGCCGGTCAGGCGGTTCCCGCCAGCGGAGCTGCCGAACAACGTGACGGTCACCCAACTCTGGCTGGGGCGCGGGCCAACCGTCCCGGAACTGGGGGGTGAGAGATTCGTCGGCGCATTCGTCGGGAGCCGCTGACCGCCGATTTCCTGCGTCACCGAGTAGCTCGTACTGCCGCCGTTATTAAGGTTGAGGTAAAGCCAGCCACCGACATCGGAGGAGGTCGAAAGCCGATGAATCAATGCACGAGTCGTCGTTGTTGACCGTCGAAGGGGAGGCGGCAAACGCGGACGTTGCGATGAAGAGTAGTAGAAGCGATAGGCATTTCATTGTTTTCATTAGTGTGTGAGTGGAAGGCTAATTCATGCTGTTACACCATACAAAGCCGCACTTATTTGGGCGCGTATACTCAGCGCTGATCACGTGATGGGAGGGTGTCCATGCAAGGTCTTACGCCGCTTGATATTCAGAAGCAGACATTCGCGCGCGGGCTCAAGGGCTACAACGTCGATGAGGTTCGCGGGTACCTGCACCTGATCGCCGAGGAGATCGAACGGCTGGTCAGGGACGTCGACCGGCTCTCGCGCGAGAACACCATGCTGCGGGACGAACTCGACGAGCACAACGCCCGCGAGCGCATCCTGAAAGACACGCTGCTGTCCGCGCAGAAAGTCTCCGAGGATGTGCGGGCGAATGCGCACAAAGAGGCGGAGTTGATCGTGAAGGACGCCGAACTGCTGTCGGACCGGCTGACGTCGCAGGCCATGGCGCGCGTCGGCGATCTGGAGGGCGCCATCCAGGACCTGAAGATCGAGCGCCGCGGCAACCGCAACAAGCTGCAGTCGATGCTCGATACGATGCAGCAACTCGTGATGCTCGACGCCGAGCAGGAAGCGAACGAGCAACCGATCACGGCGATGTTTCGGGCGCGGGAGTCGTAGCGCTGTCACTACTGATCCGCAATCTGTCGGAGGTCGCCACGCCGCTCGGCCGCGGCGCGCTGCGCGGCCGTGCGCTGCGCGAGCTCACCGTCTACGACAACGCGGTCATCGTCATTCGCGACGGTCGTTTCGCGTTCGTTGGACGCGAGTCCGACATCGCCGCCGATCTCGGCACGAGCATCGACGCCGATTTTGACGCGCGCGGCGCCACCGCCCTCCCGGGCTTCGTCGACTCGCACACGCATCTTCCGTTCGCCGACTACCGCGAGTCGGAGTTCAACCGGCGGCTGCAGGGCGAAACGTATGAGCAGATCGCAGCATCCGGCGGCGGAATCGCATCGACCGTTAACGCGACGCGCCGCGCATCGCAGCAGGAGCTCGTCGACAACATCCTCGCGCGCGCGCGCACAATGTCGCGTTACGGAACGACGACTGCCGAGGCGAAGAGTGGATACGGATTAGATCTCGACAATGAGTTGAAACAACTGCGCTCCATTCGCGATGCAAGCGCGCAATCGCCCGTCCGACTCATCCCCACTTGTCTCGCCGCACATGACTTTCCGCCCGAGGGCCGAAACAGCGCGAGCGCCCGCCACGGCTATGTCTCGGCCATCATCGGCGAGATTCTTCCCGCAGTCGCCGAGGAGAAGCTGGCTGTGTTCTGCGACGTCTTCGTCGAGCGCGGCGTCTTCACCAACGAAGAAGGCGATGCTGTGCTGCGCGCCGGCGCCGCTCTCGGCCTCATCCCGCGCATGCATGCCGACGAGCTCTCCGACACCGGCGGCGCCGCTCTCGCCGCATCCCTCGGCTGCGCGTCAGCAGATCATCTGATGCAGATCTCCGATAGCGGCATTGCCGCCCTCGCGGCGTCGGACACAGTCGCCAATCTGCTCCCCGCCACGAGCTTCTTCCTGATGTCCGATCGCTACGCGCCGGCCCGCCAACTCATCGACGCCGGCGCAATCGTCTCGCTCTCGACCGACTACAACCCCGGAACGTCGATGACGGAGTCGATGCCGATGGTGATGCAGCTCGCGACGCTGCAGATGAAGATGACCGTCGAAGAATCGCTGACCGCCGCCACGCTAAACGGCGCTGTATCGCTGCAAATCGCCGACGAAACCGGCTCGATCGAGGTCGGAAAGCGCGCCGACCTCGTCCTGCTCGACGCCCCGAACTACCTCCACCTCGTCTACCACTTCGGCGTGAATCTCGTCGCCCGCACGATGCGCGACGGCGAGTGGATGAGTTAGAGCGGCAGGTTGCGCCGCCGGCCGAATTCCTGATCGACCTTGCGCAGAATCTCCAGCGCGCGGTCGCCAAACGCGTCCGCGACATAGACCCGCGCCTCCCACGCCTGTGGCTCGCCGAACACGATCGATTCGCTGCCGAGCATCGCCAGAGCCGTCCCGGCTTCGATGACGTACGGCACCGCCGCTTTCTCCAATCGATCGAGCAGCTCCGCCACGAGCTCCGGCGACTTCTCCTCGACGAGCGCCATCAAATTACCAAGGTGCTCGGGCTCATCGCGCAACTCCGGCACGAGCGCGACGTCACAATCCGAACAGCGCGCGATGCCGTCGCGATACTCAGTCTCGCATTCGGGACAGAACATGGCTGCAATCCTCCCACAGGACGCTCAACATGTAGTGGAAACAACAAACACGAGAGCCTAGGTTGAGGACGTTGGGTGGGCACGGGACGCAACGCTAAGTATCTCGTCAAGAGTCTCGCGGACTTCAGTGTCGACCTCGCTCACGGGCATAAACCTGACCAGCGTATGAAAATCGCTTTTCTGCATAAAATCCGGGAGGTTTAACTTCTGAAAGAACGATCGAAACACAGGCGTCAGGAACTCATCACTAGCTTTGATATCGGCCGAAAAGGGGTCAGGCTTGCTTAAAGTTACGAGAGCAGCCGCTATCTCGGTGATTGAGTTCGCCATCGCATTTCGCAGCCGTTGTTTTTCAGTCGCTTCAAAGAGCGGCCCAGCCATTACTCCCATCGCCTGTGATTCAGCGTACGCCAGGAGCGCCACGCGCGATGTTAGGTAGTTTTCTATCTCACGTCGGCGCCACGTTCGAATCTGAAGTGGATTTGAATCTTGCAGAACCAAATCCAGTCGGTCGAGAACTGCAATACCGACGAGATCCGGCTTCGCCTCGCGAAGACCAAAAAAGTGATCGCGAGCCTTCGCTGGTCGGTTGCCCACGTACTGAACCAGGAGACGTTCCAGATGACTCAAGACCGGGTGGCCGAGGAGTTCGGCAAAGGCCCGCAGAATGGCGAGATCCGTCGAACCTTCCACGTACAGAACCCAGCCTGTGATCTCGGCCTGATAATAGTCTTCAAATCCTATCGATTTCAGAGATTTGGATAGTTGTGACCCGCGGTCGTCGATCCGATGGGGCTTCCCCACGAACGCTACAACAACGTCGCGATCGGCGGCCTCGTTTAGGATAATTTCTGAATGGCTTGCGGCGAACACTTGACAACCCTGGCGCGCGGCGACCTCCGTTAGAAGGTGATAGATCTGCCGCTGGCGAAGGATTTCGAGATGAGCGTCCGGTTCATCCAAGAGTAAGATGGAATTTGGATTGGTGTATAGATGAGCCAATAGAAGAAGTATTTGCTGTAGACCTCGTCCGGCTGAAGACAGATCTAGTTTAATTCCGCGCGGTTCTTGGTATGTCATGCTGATTTCGCCGCGTTCCACCACGTAGTCTGGCGCGTCGAGTGTTACGCCGAAGAGGCGTTGCACATGTTCTACCAAGCGTTCCCAGCGATCAGGAGCGTCGAGGAAAACCATATAGCAAAGATTGCGTAACACATCCGCTGTGCGTCCTTCTCCTATGCGAACGTTGATCGCGCCGGGATCGAGTCGCGTTTCATTCGCAGTGAGGCCAGACATAGGTGGAAGGAAGACGACTTCAACCCCGCCGGCAGCACGCGGGACGATCATTCTAGTTCCGTCTGTGCCGCGCATTGGCCGACAGTAGAATGACTCCTCGTTTGCATAATCGAACTCCAGACCGCAGGTCCAAGGTCCCTCGGACGTGGCCCCTTCTACGACAATATCGATTCGCACATTCTGGGTTTGGTTCTTGCCGTCTCGTTTTTGCACGTCGCGCACATGTAAATCGCGCCAGAGGAGGTTTGTGTTTGGAACTGGTAAAGCGAATAGATCGCGGCGGTTGATCGTCACACCGGGCCGTTTCTCGGGCGTTTCACGTCCTAGCCGCTTCTCGTTCCAACGCTTGAGGCCGACGTTCCAAAGTGTTAGCGCCTGTAACGCTGTGCTTTTGCCGGAGTTGTTCGGCCCGATAAAGACGACGTTTTGCCCCAACTCAATCCGGACATCGTCGAGCTTCTTGAAGTTCCTGACGGTTAGTGCTGTTAGCATTTCGTACCAACATATCCGATACGGCGCTGCGGCGCCAAGACAGCGCGAGAATCTACGAGGTCGGTTTGAGTTCGTAGCTCGCGGCTACCCCTTCGCCGTCGTACCGTAGAACGCGACGATCTTTTCGTACAGCTTCGCGCCGATGGCGCTTTTCGCCTCGGTGGTGCAGCCGGCGATGTGCGGGGTGAGGATCAGGCGCGGGTCGTCGGGCCAGGTGCGGGTGGGCGGCTCGGAATCGTAGACGTCGATCGCAAGTCCGGAAAGGGCGTTGCGGTTGAGGGCATCGAGCGCGGCATCAAGGTCGAGCACTTCGCCGCGTGCGGCGTTGATGACGATTGCTCCAGAGGGGAGCAGGGCCAGCTCGTTCGCGCCGACCATCGTGCGCGTTTCGGGCGTGAAGGGGATGTGGAGCGTGAGGATGTCGCTGTCGCGCAGGAGCGCGTCGAGTGAGGTTACTCGGATTGCGCCGCGTCTCGCAAAGTCGTCGTCGCTGATGTACGGATCGAACGCGGACACGCGCATCCCGAAGGCCGACGCGAGACGCGACACGCGCATGCCGACCTGGCCGAGTCCAACCAGGCCGAGGCGGTGGTGGCGAAGTTCGTGGCGTGAGGCGCAGCCGTCGCGCGTCCATTCGCCGTTGCGCATCTCGCGGTCGTACCGCGGCACGGTTCGCGTCAGCGCGATCATGAATCCGATCACCAGCTCCGCGACCGCGTTCGCATTTTCGCCCGGCATGTTGATGACGGCGATGCCGCGTTCCCGCGCCGCGTCCATGTCGATGTTGTCAGTGCCGCTCGTCCCCTGCGCGATCAGTTCGAGGTTGGAGGCCGCATCGATGACGCGTTTCGAAACACGGTTGTAGGAACGGGTGACGAGGATGTCGCAATCGCCGACGATCGACGCCAGCTCGTCCTCGGTCTTTACAGGACGGTCGACGATTTCGAAGCGCCCGTCTTCGCGCGCGCGCGAGCGGAGCGAGTCGTCGACGTCGGCGGCGATGAGGAGGCGTTTCATTGGTTCTTCTTCAACTCCATCCTGCGGAGCGCAGCGAACGTCAGGATCTCCGGTGGCGCCGCGCTGTCTGATGATAGAACGCGTTCTTACGTTCGGCCGTGCGGTATCACCGGAGATCCTGACGTTCGCTGCGCTCCGCGGGATAGACTTCCCGGCGACCACACCTTGCGCGTCATCAAAAAACATCGCGTTGCTCTCATCGCGCTCGCCGTTTATCACTTCGTCTTCTTCTTTCCGACGCTCTTCATGGGCCGGATTGCGTCGCCGAACGACGTCTTTTTCAACTTCGAGCCGTGGAAAAGCGTGCGGCAGGGCGTCGCGCAGAACTCGCTGATCAACGATCCGCCCACGGCGTATTACACCGTCCTCTCGCTGATCAAAACTGACTGGCGCGCGTTCCATTGGAATCCGTTTATCGGCTCCGGGGTGCCCGGCTTCGGATCGACGCTGCTCGCGCCGTTCAGCTTCCTCCCCGCGTTGCTGCTGCCGCTGCCGTGGATTTACACCGGCATCATCCTGCTGAAATTGAACATCGCGTTCGGTCTCGCGTACCTCTGGCTCCGCGAGGAGCGCCTCGGTAAGCGCGGCGCCGCGATTGGCGCGATCGTCTTCGCCGCCGCCGGACCGATCGCCGTGCGCTGGTGGTGGCACGTCACCAATGCCGCGCCGCTCTATCCGGCGCTGCTCTGGATCGCGCTCCGCGCCGCGCGCGGCAAGCGGACGCCGGCCTGGGCGATCGGACTCGTGGCGCTCTGCTACGCGCTCTCCGCGTTTCCGGCGACGATGGCGTACGGCGCGTATGCGGCGGTCGCGTACTTTGTCTACCTCGCGATTCGCGAGCGCTGTTTCGCGTCGCGAGTCCTCGCCACGACGATTTTTGCGACGCTCCTCGGCATCACGATCGCGGCGCCGTCGTTCATCCCGCTCGCGCAACTCGTGGGCCGCACCGGCTACCTCGGATCGCGCGCGAACGCCGCGGCGGAACACGTTTTTCCGCTCCGCCACCTGGTTCTCTTCGTCAATCCCGACCACCTCGGCAACATCGCGCTTCGCGACTGGCGCGGCGATCACGCGCTCGGAACGCTCAACAACTACGTCGAGGCGACGGTCTACGTTGGCATCGTCGCGCTGGTGTTGATTTTTCTCGCGATCGCCAATCGCCGCGCGCGCTCGCGCTGGTTCTGGCTGTCGATGCTGGCGATCATGCTCGCCGCGATGTTCGGGATGCCCGTGATCGCAACGATCGTCGGCAGCCTTCCCGGATTCAAGTTCTCGCCGCTGACGCGCATCGAGTTAGTGCTGCCGATCGCGGTCGCGTATCTCGCTGCCGCGGGTGCCGCGATTCTTTCGCGCGGCCGTCACCGCATCGCGATCGCCATGCTTCTCGCTGCCGCCTCGGCCGCCGATCTCGCAATGTTCGCGGGACGCTTCTATCCCTACATCGAGCCGAGCCTCGCGTCGCCGCCGAGCGGGCCGACCGTCGTCTTTCTGCAGGCGCAACCGAAACCGTTTCGGATCGCACCGTTCTTCGATTACCTGTGGCCGAACAGCTCCGAGCTTTACCACCTCGAAGATGTGCGCAGCCATTTTTCGTCCGAGGCGAGTTATCGGCGGCTGCTGGAACGGATTGATCCGAGCGCGGCCCTCACGACGTCAACAGTCATCACATTCAACAGCCTCAAGTTCAACTTCGAGGATCCGCTTGTGTCGATGCTGGGTGTCCGCTATTTCGTCGAGCACCGATCGATCGACGTGTTGCGGTGGATGATTCTCAAGAACACGAAGCCGGCGGTGAAAGAGATCGCTGCGACGACGATGGAACCTGGCGGCGTGATGCAACGCCACGTCCGCGTCGACGAAGAGCCGTTCTACGCGATTGAACTGCCATTGGAACTGCAGGCCGCGCGCGGGCACGCGCCGCACCTCGACGTAACGCTGACGAAAGGCACGGCAATCGTGTACGCGCGCTCGTTCGCGCCTGGCGATATCACGGCGCTGGGCAAAATCTACATCCCGCTGCATTCATACGCGCGCCTCGGCGAGACGGTGATACTGCGCCTCGCATCGAGCGGAATGCGATTGCGGATGCTGACCGGCGTCACCGAGGTCGCCGGCGACGCGCCGCTGTTTTACGACCGCGTGACGACGCCGGTGATCTTCGATCGCGACTTTCCGGACGGCCGCATCTTCCGCAATGTCGGCGAGGTTCCGCGGTTTCACGCGGTAACGCGCGTGCGGCGAATGTCCGTGGACCAATTGCTGGCCACGAAGAACATCGACTTCGCGGACGAAGCGATCGTGACCGATCCGCGTCCATTGAACGTCGATGCCTCCGACGCCGTCGTGACATTACGCTCGTATCAGGACGACGAACAGATCGTTGATGTCTCCGCGCCCGCGAAAACGCTGCTGGCATCGTCGCAGAAGCTGACGCCGGAGTTGCGCGTCACCGTCGACGGCCACACTGTCGATCCGATTCAGATCAACGTGTTGTTTGCCGGCATCCCGATCCCTTCCGGACATCATCACGTCGTTTTCACGGAGCGCCTCGGCCGCCGCTGGTGCCCTCTCGCCGGCGCTGCGTTGCTGCTTCTGATCGCGCTGTCAATCGTCGCCCCACGGCGGTCTCACTTCGGTCTCGCCCACACCTTGCTCTCAGTCGCGCAACGGCCCCCCCGCCGCCGCCGGCCCCACCTCGCCCGCCCCACCCCCACGCGCGGGACACCCCAGGCCCC
>ERZ1739052.78-NODE-78-length-16086-cov-9.749548_pt1 | contig 16086 bp, 15 predicted proteins | sample MGYA00581761_ERZ1739052 | MGnify/ENA primary metagenome ERZ1739052 (study PRJEB42929, sample SAMN08275524) | rhizosphere metagenome | isolation source: Rhizospheric soil replicate 1 | host: Colobanthus quitensis and Deschampsia antarctica | place: Antarctica: Devils...
GGGGGGAGGGGGGGGGGGGGGGTGCAGAGGGACGGGGGGGGGGCGCGGGGGGGTGGGGGGGGGGGTGAGGCGCGGCACCGGGGGATTGAGCGGATCGGGGCGCGAGAGAGCGGTGCGCCGGGCCGGACCGGCGGCGAGGCGGCAGCCGCCGTCGGAGGTTTCGGGGGCGACGCGGTCGCCGACAGCCAGCGCGCTTTTCTGGCGTTTCGCCAGCTCCGGCGGGACCGTGCAATCAAGTTCGCGCTCTTCGTGAAAGAGTCGGCAACGGCCGCTGCCGATCGAGATGACGATTGCGGCATCGCGGGGATTGACGTCCGCCACAGTTCCCCACGCGCCGGTTTCGATTGCGCCGTCATCCGCTTCGACGGGCTTGCGCCGCTTGCCGCCACGCCGGGCGGCCGGCTCGTCCCATTCATCATTTTCGCGTCCGCGCTTTCTCACCAAATGCACCTCATCAGGGCGACAGTGTAAGATGCATGCAGTTCCATTAATCGGAAACGCGAGAGCTTCAGGCATGTCCAGAGTTGAGAAACCTCATGTCCTCCTTGCGGATGACAACGAAGCCACCTGTACGCTTCTGACTGCGCTTCTGCATCGCGACTTCAACGTCGAAGCCGTGTTCGACGGCCGGGAAACGATCGAGCGTCTGCGCACGCGGCGCTACGCCGTTCTGCTCCTCGATCTCCGCATGCCGAACGCTGACGGCTTCGCGGTGCTCGATTTTCTCAAAGAGCACCAGCCGGCCATGCTGCCGCGGGTGCTCGTCGTTACAGCAGCCGTCGCCGCGCGCGATCTGCAGCATGCCGAATCCTACGGACTTTGCGGCGTGGTCACGAAACCGTTCGAGGTGGAGACGCTGCTGGCGACGGTGAAAAAGTGCGCGGCGCTCGACGACGCCAACCCGCTCGGTCCGATGCTCTGTTCGAGCGGACCGGTGATCCTGTTTCTCGCGGATCTATTGCGTCAGCGGCTGATGTGAACTTAAAGCTTTGAACCACAAAGACACAAAGGCACAAAGAAATCCCTTTGTGCCTTTGTGGTGAAAAGCCTTTAAGAAAAGCGATTCAGCAGCGCCAGCAGCGGACTTCCCGCAATCACCGTGGCGATGGCCATCGTCTCGAACGTCTTGCGGCTGCGAATCTCCGCGCACGCGACGACGAGCGAGGCCAGTTCGTCGGGATCGAACGGCTTGCGCACGATGCCGTGGATTCGCTGCGGATCGAGATGATCGACCGCGCGCCGTTCCGCGCCGGTGATCACCAGCACCACCGGCGGCGACGCCATCGACGGCCCGTCGAGCGCCTTGAGGACGCCAAAGCCGTCGAGCAGCGGCATGATCAGGTCGAGCACGATCACGCTGTATGGATGTTCTTTGATCAGAGCCAGCGCCGCGAGACCGTCGCCAGCTTCATCGACGGTCAGCGAGTGCCGCTGCAGCGTCCGGACGAGAAGGCCGCGGACGACGGGGTCATCGTCAACGACGAGTACGCGCTTCTGATGCTCCGCAGTCATCCTCTACTCTTGCCGCGGCGACTCTTGCACACCTCATTCCGCGCCTGTCAAACTCAGCGCTATTGCACGCCTTCTTTGAATGGAATCAGCGGATCGATGTCGACCGGAACGTTGTTCGCGGCGTCGAGCGCGCTGCGAAGATCGGCCGGCATTTTGTCGTATTTGTTGAACCATGCCTCGGCGCGTGCGCGATCTCCCGTCGCCTCGATTTCGAGCAGTTCCTTCGCCAGCGCGGCCAGCGTGTCCGGCATCTTCGCGTAGTCGATGACGTAGCGTCCTGACGCCGCGCGCGCAATCGCACCGTTCTCGGCCAGGTAGTTGAACTCCATCATCTCCGCCCGCCCATGCGCCTCGGCGGTGCCGAAGCGGACGGTGCGGAAGATCCCGGCCACGTACGACGCGTAGTACTCCTCGAGACGCTCTTTCGGCAGCGCTCCATGATCGACGAGCCACTTCAGTCCGAACATGCCGGTGACGTCCGCCTTCGCTTCTTCCAGTCCGGAGTACGTCGGTCCGATGGCTTCACGAATGTCAACATGTTGACCACCTTTGCGCGCGAAGGCGGGGCCGAGGCCATGACAGATCTCGTGCATCATCACCGCGGCCAGATACCCTTCGCCGGACGCCTGCGCGGCCTGATCGGGACGCATGATCAGTTTCGCCACCGGCAGGATCACGTAGTTGACGCGCGCGTCGGTGAAGTTCTTGAAGAAGATTTTTTTCGATCCGACTTTCTCGTGGATGCGCGGATCGTTTGGAAGATTGTCGGCCGCGGCCTGGTAGCCGTGACGAAGATCGCCGGCGCGGAACGGCGCGTCCATCACCTCCATCGGCGACTCCAGCCCTTTCTTCGACGGCCGATCCTCGGCTGCCAGCGGCAGCGCGTCCTGAATGTCGGGAACGTACTTTTTGAACACCGCCAGTTTCGCCGACTCGGTTTCATTGCGCACGAGCACCGACGCGCCGTACGAAGTCTTGATGCCGAGGAGATCGTCGAGGTAGGTTTCGTAGGGAGCAAAGATCAGATCGAACTTCGGATCCTTGAGACGAACCCACGCCAGATCGCTCGGATAGTAATCGTCGGTCAACAGCGCGGTTGCGCGCATGCGGAGGTAGTTCGCGAATGCTTTGTCGTCGCTCGCCGCTGCCGCATTGCGGAGATGACGCGCCGCCGGAACGAGCCACTGCTTGTACTTGACGTGATACGGCGTGGTCTTCAACCGCAGCGGATTGCGGCCGGCGATTTCGACGACCGTACGCTCGTCGTAGATGGCCTTCTTCTCCTTCGGATGCGCCTTGACATACGCCTCGATCTCGTCGCGCGAGAGCCCTTTCGGCAGCAGACTGCGGCCGGGCGGCATCGGCTCGCTGCCGATGAACGGCTCGTTGTGATTGAGCAGATCGAAGCGGCTGCTGTTGATCCAGAGGTAGTGCCGCGCATCGCGCAGTTTCGGATCGGTGGCGTTCGCCAGGCTGTTGTAGAGCGCGACGTTCGCCGGGTCGTTCTGACGCCAGAAGATGTTCTCAAGGTCGCGGCACGCCGCGATCATCTCGTCGACGACGCGCCGCTCACGCGCGGACATGCCGGCGTACGTGAACGGCATCTCGACCTTCTGAAACCTGGCGACCCGCTGCGCGATATCCGGCGCAACCTGGGATGGATCGAGCGACACGGCGGCGAGCATGGCGATGGCGAGCAGTTTCATGGGCGGGATTCTAATACCTGCGATCAGAATCGCCCGCGGATCAGTGCCCGGCGAAATGTCCGTTCCGGCTACCGGCGGCGCAGGCGCTTCTGCACCGACTCGATCTCGCCGCGGATGAAGTCGACCTGCGCGAGCAGTTCGTCGACTTCGTTGGCGACGGCGCGTCCGTCGTTCTTGCGGCTGCGGTGCGTTTCCCGCTCGGCGGCCAGGGAGCGCCAGAGCTGGGCGCGTTCGCCGGTCGGCATGCCACTGATGGCGCGCACGAGCGGATCGACGCCCTCCTCGCCCGCGACGTCGCCGAGAACTTCATGCGGCGTCAGCTTGAGGATGCGGGTCAGTGTGAGGAAGAGGCCGAGGTCGAGATTCTGCTTGTCGCGCTCGATGCGGGAAAGGGTGGCGGCACTGATATCCGCGCGTCCGGCCAACTCGGTGAGCGAAAGATTGCGCGACTGCCGCGCCACGCGGATGCGGTTTCCGACCATGACAGCCTGCATCGTGCCCCCCCGAATGGTTTGCGCCTTGCCGAGCGTTCACCATCATTCGCGCTCCTCGCCGCGGGCTACGCGGGGCTTGCGCGGAATACAACAAAGCATACTCGTCTGTCGCCTCATGCAAAAGCCGCGCAGCGTCAGGCGGCGGCGTCCGGAGCGATGCGCCCGGCCCACTTCTCGTCCGAGAGCACCAGCTTGCGGCTGAAGAGCTTCTTCATCAGCTTCAACGCGCCGGTCCGCCAGAGGATGTAGCCGGGATAACCGGTGATGACCGAGAACTCGCCGTGCTTGAGATGCCGCAGTCCCTGCTGGATCAGCCACGGAATGCGCGCGAGAAGGATCAGAATCGGATACGACGTCTGCGGCTCGTCATACGCGCGGACTTTCGTCAGCCAGCGGTCGAAGAGTTTGCGCGGCGGCGTCCAGACCATGAGCACGTACAGCAGCACATTCGCCCAGGTCGGCCGCAGCGCGGTGTAGTTCTCATTGATCTGCTCGACGTCGAACCCCTCGGCGATCATCTGTTGTTCGAGCGACGTATTCGGGATCACGCGCAACGAAAAGATGTTCAGCGTGAACGGCTTCTTCAATCGATAAATCAGTTCCAGCGTGTCGATCACGTCCTGCCGCGTCTCGACCGGATTGTCGACGATGATGTCGTACGACGGATTGATCTGATAATCGGCGAACTCCGCCAGCGCCGCCGCCGCTTGCTCGATGCGCGCCACCGGCGTCGGACGCTTGTAAAACTTGAGGATCCGCTCGCTGCCGCTCTGGATTCCCATCCGTACGCGGTTCATGCCCGCCCACGTCAGGATCTCCACTTTGTCGCGCTGCACGTAGGTCGGGATGACGCCGTAGATGCAGAACTCGATGCCCACTTCCTCGCGCCAGCGCGTGGCGAACCCGGTGAGCTCGCGCAGCGAAATGGCCATGAAACTGTCGTCGTAGAAGAGGACCGTCTTGAGATATGGATGGACCTTCAGCGCCGCCTGGACCTCGCCGATGATGTAGTCGACGCCGCTGTGCCTGATCTTGCGGTAGTTGGCGTCGTTGGCGATGAAGACTGTGTTGCCGCAGTACGTGCAGTGAAGCGGACAGCCGATCGACCAAACCGCCGGATACGCGAGACCATTGTTGTTGAGATAGTCGCCGCGCGTGACCGGGCGAAAGCCTTTCGCCGGCTCGTAAATCCCTTCCGCTCCGCCGTACTTTGGATACGGAAGGGCAGCGAGCTCCGATGACGACATCAACGGCCGGAACGGATTGCGTTTGATGTCGCCGCTCTCCCGATCCTTGAACCAGAAGCTGCTGGTCTTCGAAAAGTCCGTGCCGTTCTCGAAGTGATGCAGCCATTCGGCGAAGGCGAGCTCTCCCTCGCCGGTACAAATCGCGTCCACATCCGCCTTGATGGCATCCTCGGGATAGATGATCGGATGAATCCCGCCCCACATCGTGTACGCCTTCGGATTCAGCGCGCGCACGCGCGTGGCCAGCTCTTTGGTGAGGTCGGCGTAGCCGGTCATCGAGGAGAAGGCGACGACATCGGCGTTCGCCAGCTCCTGCGCGATCTCCTCAACCTCGGCCGCACCAAACGATCGCCCCTCGCCGACTTTCCGTGCGAACGACTTCCACATCGAGCGATACCGCTGCGTCCCGACGTAAAACGTACGCGTATCGGGATTGATCTTCTCCGCATACGCCGCAAACTTCCGGAACCCGGTGGCGGTGATGCCGTCTTCGAGGGAAACGAGATGGATTTTCATGCGGTGGCGTGGTGGCGAAGCATGACGGACGCTGATGTTATTCCGATTTTGGCGCGTCATCGAAATGGAGGGCGGTTCACGCGGAGGACGCGGAGAGGCGGAGAACTGAGGCGGAGACTCGGGCAAAATGCCGCAACTATGGATTATCAAGACGTCATCACCGTTGAGCCGGACAAGCGCGGGGAGGGCGGCCGGGGATGACTGAAACTAACTCGAGAACTCCTCCGCCTCCCCGCGCTCTCCGCGTGAAACCGTCTCCTAATGTGCCGCCCGCGCCGGCATCTCGCTCCCGTCGCTCACGCGCAACGAAGAGCGCGTGATGAAGATCAAGATCACGGAGTCGCGGAAGAATTAGCCCTGCCAAAGTAGTGGCACCTCGAACTGCACGTCTCCTCGATGGTGATGCGATGCAGTTGCGGGATCTTTGGCGCGAGCTGGGTCCAGATCCAGATCGCGAGCAGTTCCGAGGTCGGGTTCTCCAGGCCTTCGATTTCGTTGAGGAGATAGTGATCGAGGCGATCGACGACGGGATCGACGGCGCGCTTCAGATCGGCGAAATCGATCAGCCAGCCGACGGCGGGATCGATCGTGCCGCGCACCGCCACTTCGCCGCGGAACGAGTGGCCGTGCATTCGCCGGCACTTGTGTCCCTCGGGTACATGCGGTAGAAAGTGCGCCGCCTCGAAGCGGAAATCCTTCACTAACTCGACGACATCGGCAGGCATCGCCCGCGATTGTAGCGGCGGGGCACCTCTTTTGCTCTGACAAGCCCGTTATGGCTCGAAATGCAGATCAAACAGATTCCGAACGCTCCCTTGGCACGATCATCAAGGAGCTGACCGAGGACATCACCACGCTTTTCCGCGGCGAGATCGCGCTGCTCAAACTCGAAGTCAAAGACACGGTCGCGAAGCTCGGCGGCGGCATCGGCCTCTTCGCCGGCGCGCTGTTCGTCGGCCTTTTCGGACTGGCGTTCCTCTTCGTGACGATTCTGCTGGTTCTCGTGCGATTGGGCGTTCCCGCGTGGTTGTCGGCGCTGATCGTGACGGTCGTGCTCCTCGCAACCGCCGGAGTTCTGGCGATGATGGGGAAGAAGAAGTTCGCAGCGGTGGAGTTCGTGCCGTCGAAGTCGATCGAGAGCATCAAGACCGACATCGACTCAATCAAGACCGACATCGCGCAAGCGAGGAGCAAGTAGATGGACGACGAAAAGCAGCAGCTCGATCACACCATCGTCAGCGCGCGCGACCGCGTCGGTGACCGCATCGATGAGCTGGACCGCCGCTTGCGCAAGCAGCTCGACTTCAAAGCGATCGCCGCGGAGCACGCACCGCAACTCGTCGCCGGCGGCGCCGTAGTGGGATTGCTGGTCGGCTTCGGCTTTCCGAAGCTGTTCAAGCGCGTGATCCAAATCGGATTGCCGGTTGCGGTTCTCGCGTACAGCGTGAAGAAGGCGAAAGCAAGTCACGACGGTGCAGACGCGAATTACGGCGAGATTTAGGCGGTGTGGCACAGACACTCTTGTCTGTGCTTTGGCAAGGTGCAGCGGCTCATCGTGGAAAAGCGGGATTCGGTTGATTTCTCAACCGTTCCCGAGCCTCACCAGCACAGACAAGAGTGTCTGTGCCACACAATCCGCTACTTCGCCGCGACCGTCTTCGTATCCGCTGCCGCGCCGATCGTCTCCGCTTTCGCCAGCATTGCGCTGGTTCCCGGCTGGAACGCGGCGACGAGATCGATCCCTTTGGTGATGCGCGCGAAGCCGATGCAGAGCTTGTCCGCCGGAATCGAATCGACGGTATCGATGACGATGGTCGGCAGCGGGTAGAGACCGCCGCCGAGGCAGTAGGACACGGTTCCCGTCCGCCGGGCTACGCCGCTTTCACTGTGGAACGGCTGCATGTTTGGTCCCGCTTTCTGCGACGGCAGTGCGACGGCCACGCCGTTCTTCTGGCCAATCAGGCGCGTCTCATCGAGAGCGCCCGACAGCGCGTAGCGCGCCACCTGGATCACTGTCTCCGAGGCGTGCTCGCGGTCGAAGGTGGCCGTGATGTCGCCGATGTTCGTGTGGAGCACGAGCGACTTGCTCTTGAAGAGCGCGGCCGAGGCGCGCGCCAGTTGCTCGGAGGTCGGGATCGTCAGCTCTGGATCGTCGAGGCCGAGGAAGACCGAAGCCATCGAGTCAGCGTTTGCATTCGTCGGATTGTCGTAGGTGCTGATCAGTGAATATTTATGCGCCTGTTGCAGAAGCACACCGTTCGGACTGGAGAACTCGTCGACATGCGTGAGGCCGACGCCGGTCGTTGGATTCTCCGCCTTTGCCACGAAGACGGTCTTGCCGGTGGTCATGTCGCGCATCTCCAGCGACTTTGCGAACGGATGCAGATGCACGGCCGCGTAACGGAGGCGCGTGTCGTACTGCAGGTTCATGAACCAGGTGATGTCGCTGTGGTTGACCTGTTTACCGGGCGGCACGATCCAGTGCCCGGTCATTTTGCGTCCCTGCGGATCGGTGTAGTCGGCGGAACTGCTCGTCGCCTGCGGCGCGCGGGCGCCGACGAGGCAGCTCATATTCGGATTCATCGTTGCGCCGTCGTGCCCGGCGTCCGTCGTGACGCTCGCCGTCGACGGCATCGACATCATGGAATGGGACAGCGCGAGCGGATTGTCGTCGAGGATCACCATCCCCGAGGCGCCGACGTTGAAGAGCGGCTTGATGGGCGTGGTGACGTCGCGCGCGCGTACGTAATCGATCGTCACGCGATGGCGCACTTTGAGGTTCTGCGGATGCTGGATGTTGAGGTTGAGAACCTGCGTGAAAAGCAGCAGCGGCTCGTTCGACGCAAGCGGAAATCCGAAGCCGGCCGGCAATTTCGCCGCGAGCATGCCCTGCGAAAGCGTCATCAGTCGCGACGCCGTGGCCCGGCGGAATCCGAAGAGCGCCTGATGTTTGGGCTGATCGAGATCGACGTTCACGTGGCACATCAGCTCGGGAAGCTGCGGCGTGGTGCCGTCCGCGTCGACCATTTCCGTGCGGATGCCGATGACCCACAGCAACTCCGCGGGCGCGTTCGGATCGCCGAGGTAGATGCGCTCAACGCTCGAAGGTCCTTCCATCGAGTGATAAATCTTGTCGATCGTGTAAACCGGCGAGATGAACTGCTTCGATTGTTCGGCGGGGGCCGCGAAGAGCGATGCGGCGGCGAGGATCGCCATCGTGACGAGCAGCAGGCGTTTCATGACGATCGAAAGAGTAGCACCTGCGCGGCGCGGATGAGGATTTGCGCGATCGTCGCGCCCCCTGCGTCGAGGAGTACGTCATGCCACGTACCGGTGCGCGACGGGACGAAGCTCTGATGGATTTCGTCGATCGATGCGATGAACGTCGCGAAGACGATTGCACCGATCGCCCAGCGCGCATTCCACGATCTTCTTTCGCCGCGGAGCGCGCGAAACGTCAGCGCACCGAGGATGCCGTACTCGGTCAGGTGCGCGGCCTTGCGGATGACGTGGTTCAGCATCTCCGCGGTGGCGGGCGCGAAACGATGTCCGAAGATCGTGAGAGCAATCCGCTGCAGCACGCCCGCGGTATTCGATCCGGAGAAGAGATCGGTGGAGGCGACGAGAATGATCGCGGTCCAGACGATTGGCGGAAGCCAGTAGTTGAGTTCGCGTCGCACCGTTGCGTGCACCTTATAATGCACACCTTCGCATCCACCACCGGAGGCCTTTCGTGCACGAGTCGAAGACGCGCGTGCGGTTCACTGTTTATCAGCCGGGACTTTCGCCGCAGCAGGTGACGCTGCCGGCGGAGAACATCACGCTTGGCCGCGCCTCCGACTGCACGATTCCGATCAAGGACCGTTTCCTCTCGCGGCGTCACGCCGAAATTCTCAACGAGCACGGCACGTGGTTTGTGCGCGACTGCGGCAGCGTCAACGGTACGACGCTGAATGGCGTGAAGCTGGTCGAGACCGCGCTGCTTCATCCGGGCGACCGCATCGGCCTCGGCGACAGCGAAGTGGTCTTCCATTCCGATGAAACCACGTCGCAGTTCATCGCCATCGACACCGATTCTCAGGCGACGAATCTGGCGATCTCTGTCGATGACGACGAGAAGGAGCGCAGCAGCGAGAAGACGCAGATCCTCTCGACGCTGGCACTCGAGTTTCTCGCGGACCGGCCGATGGCGGAGCTCTTCGACTTCATCCTCGACCGCGTCGTTTTTCTTCTCCGACCGACGCGCGCCGCGATCGCGCTCCTCGGCGACGATCGCGTTTCCTTTGCGAACCTGAAGCTGCGCCGCCTCGACGCGGCCGAGTCGAACGATCTCGCCATCAGCCGCACGCTGCTGCGCGACGTCGTCGAAGGGCGCAAGGTCGTTTCGTACTTCGACACGGAGCAGAACGACAAGTTTGCCCGCGCGCAGTCGATCATCGCGCAGCGCATCCGCTCCGCGGTCTGCGCGCCGCTGCTCATCGCCGACGCGGTCCTCGGCGTTCTCTACATTGACTTCACCTCGGCGCGCGGAGTCGTGGCCGAAGATGACGTGCGCCTGCTCGCCCAGATCGCGCGCTTCGCCGCCGTCACGCTCGAGCGCACGCGCCTTCGCGAGGAAGCGTTCGCGAAGGCCAAGATCGACGAAGAGCTCCGCACTGCCTACACGATCCAACGCCGTCTCCTGCCGGATGCGCTTCCGGAGATTGACGGCTATCGCTTCGCCGGGGCGAACCGCCCCTGCAAAACCGTCAGCGGCGATTATTACGACGTGGTCATGCGCCCCGACGGACGGATCTACTTCGTCATCGCCGACGTGAGCGGCAAGGGCATTACCGCCGCGCTGGTGATGTCGAGCGTGGCGACCGCGTTCGCGATTTTCACGCGGCATGATCCGACGCCCGCCGATCTGCTGCGCGACATCAACGAAACGCTGGCGCCGAAGACGTCGCCGTCGAAATTCGTGACGATGGTCGCCGGCGTTCTCGACCCGGCTACCGGCGTCGTCTCATTCGCCAACGCCGGCCACGTGTCGCCGCTGGTCATCTCGAAGAACGGCGTCGAAGCGATGCACTCGACCGACATCGTGGTCGGCATCCTCCCGAACGCGCAGTACCGCAACCAGTCGCTCACGCTCGGTCCCGGCGACTCGCTCGTCCTCTTCACCGACGGCGTCACCGAGGCCGAGAACATCGCCGAGGAGCAACTCGGGCTCGACCCCGTCTGCGAAATGCTCCGCACGATGCACGGCAGCGAAGCCCGCGAGATCCTCGAAACGATCGACACCCACGTCCACGAGTTCATCGGCGAAGTCCCCAACGGCGACGACGTGACGATGCTCGCGATGTCGCGCTGCGCGTAGCCGCTGGCGCCTATGATGGCAAGTGCCTTTAATCGCCTACATGGACGAATCCGGAACTGCGTCCCTTACGACGATTGACAGCCGCGCGCCTGTGTTCGGACTCGGCTTCCTCGTCTGTGATTCCGATAGGTATGTGAATGAGATCGTCCCAGCGGTGACGCGATTGAAGATCGCGACGTTCGGTCACGATGCCGTGATTCTTCATGCGGCCGAGATGCGCAACCAGACCGGCGACTTCGCAGTGCTCTTGAATGCCCAAAAGCGCGAATCATTTTTCGACGCGCTGAACGCGATCATTCTCGCCGCGCCTTTCGATCTCATCGCGGTTGTAATCCGAAAACGGGAGCACGCGCAGAGGTACGGCAGCCGTGCGACCGATCCGTACGAACTTGCCCTCGAGTTCGGACTAGAACGATTGAAGCCATGCATGGAAGAGTTGAATCAGACGTCGATCGTTCTCGTCGCGGAGAGCCGTAACATGACCGAGAATGCCGCACTCCTCGCGGGTTTTGATCGACTGATGAGCCAAGGTTCGTACTACCAGTCGTTCGGTCATCTGAAGATCGATCTCCGATTTGCGCCGAAGTCAGCCAACTCCGTCGGCCATCAACTCGCCGATATCTGCATCAGTCCCATCACAAAATTCGCAGATACGAGGGCGAGAACCCTGCCGTTCGAAATTGCGATGAAGAAGATTCTCAATCGCTCTGGATGGCAAAATGGTCTGAAGATTTTCCCCTGAAAAGCAAACGACCCGCCCGGAGGTCCGGTGCGGGTCGAGTGGCGTCGCGGAGCAGTCTCAGCGACGACTCGGGCGGAGTAGTCTCAGCCCTGTGTGACGGTTAACTTAGGCTGTTAACGGTTAGCCGTCAAGAGCGATTCCGAGCCCCTTACAATGCGCCGTGCCTTTCCACTTCAGGCTGGCTGCGGTTCCCTGGGCGGTGATGTGTCTCCTGCTCATCGTGTTGGCGGGCGTGATCTTGCAGCGGCAGCGTGCGTCGCGGGTGGCGCGGCTCTTCTGTCTGATGTTGTTTCTCGTGGCCGGCTGGTTCCTTGGATTTGCGGCGATGTTTGCGACAACGTCGCCGACGCTCGCGGCGATGTTCGGACGGCTTGCGATTTCGTCGGTCGCGTTTCTGCCCGCGGCGGTTTATGACTTCACTGCGACGTCGATCCGGAGCTACGTCCGTCATCGTTCCATCGTTCTGATCTCGTGGCTCGCGGCGACGCTCTTCGCGTTTCTCATCCTGGCCACCGACTTCGTCCTCGCCGGTACACGGCAGTTTTCGTGGGGCGGGTATCCGCGCGTGGGGCCGGGTGGCTCGCTCTTCCTCATCTACTTTTTCATCGTGCTGGCGTTGCAGATGTTCGAGTACTCGGTCGAGTATCGCCAGACCACGGATGAACGGCGCCGGCGGCGCATCCTCAATCTCATGGCGAGCTTCGCCATCGTCTATCTGTCGGTGGTCGACTTCATGCCGATGTTCGGCGTCGATCACCGGCCGGTCGGCTACGTTCCCGTCTTGGCGTTCGTGCTGTTCGCGTGGCGATCGATTCGCAGTCATCGCTTCCAGGCCATCACCGCGGCGCGCGCCGCGAGCGAAATCCTCGACACGATGGCGGACGCGCTCTTCGTCATCGATGCCGAGGCCAGGGTGCGCGTCATCAACGACGCGGTCCACACGCTGTTCGGCTACAGCGAGTCCGAAATCCTCGGCAAGACCATCGACGCGCTCGAATACGTCGATCCCGAAGCCAGCATCTCGCGGACGCTGCGCGACATGATGCGGCGCGCGCCGATCCGCGATGAGGAGCGCGTCTTTCGCCGGATCGGCGGTGAGCGCATCGACGTCAGCATCTCCGTCTCGCCGCTGCACGAGCGCGACATGGAAGGCGGCGCGGTGCTGATCGCGCGCGACATCCGCGGCCGCAAGCGCGCCGAGGAAGAGCTGCGCGCGTTCACGGTCAAGTTGCAGCAGAGCAATCGTGAGCTCGAGGACTTCGCGTATGTCGCGTCACACGATCTGCAGGAGCCGCTGCGAAAAATTCAGGCGTTCGGCGACCGGCTCAAGGCGCGGTACGCCGAGGCGTTGACGAATGAAGGCATCGACTACCTCAACCGGATGCAGAGCGCCGCCGGGCGGATGCAGTCGCTGATCAATGACCTGCTCGTCTTCTCGCGCATCACCACCAAGGCGCAGCCGTTCGCGCCTGTCGATCTCGGCGTCATCGCGCGCGAGGTCGTGCACGATCTCGAAGTGCGCATTCACCAGAGCGGGGGAGAAGTTGTTCTCGGCGAGTTGCCGACCATTGACGCCGATGCGCTGCAGATGCGGCAGTTGCTCCAGAATCTCGTAGGCAATGGCCTCAAGTTTCACAAGCCGGATGTGCCGCCGCGCGTGGAGGTGTCCGGAAATGTGAACGGAAACGCGCAGATCGTCGTGTCCGACAACGGCATCGGCTTCGACGAAAAGTACGCGGACCGCATATTCACAATGTTCGAACGGCTGCACGGCCGCACCGCGTACGAAGGCACCGGCATCGGCCTGGCGATCTGCCGCAAGATCGCGCAGCGCCACGGCGGCGACGTTCGCGCATACAGTTCGCCGGGAGAGGGAGCGCGGTTTGTGGTTACGATGCCGGTTCGGCAGGGCGGCGGCGTTAATTAAATTAGCGATTACAAAAAGCAAATGTTGAATGTTGAATGAGACGGCGGACCTCGAGGCCATTCAACATTCAACATTGAACATTCCGATTCTTCGCGCCTCACATGCAACTCCAGCGATCAAAGGACCCACATGGCCGCACACGCAAAACCGATCGTCATCCTGCTTGCTGACGACGATGAAGAAGACCGCATGCTCACCTCGGACGCGCTCGAGGAGAGCCGCGTCGTCAACGATCTGCGCTTCGTCGAGGATGGCGAGGAGTTGCTCGACTATCTCTACCAGCGCGGCCGCTACGCCGATCCGGATGCGGCGCCGACGCCCGGACTGATCCTGCTCGACCTCAACATGCCGAAGAAGGATGGGCGCGAGGCGCTGCGCGAGATCAAAGCGGATCCCAACCTTCGCCGCATTCCGGTCATCGTCCTCACGACTTCGAAAGCCGAGGAGGACATCTACCGCACGTACGATCTCGGCGCGAACTCGTTCATCACCAAGCCGGTTCACTTCAACGCGCTCGTCGAAGTGATGAAAGAGATCGGCCGCTACTGGATCGAAATCGTCGAGCTGCCGTCGGGAGCACCGCACCGTTGATCGACGCTCGGGAAATCCGGGTACTGCTGATCGAAGACGACGAAGACGATTACGTCCTGACGCGCGATCTCCTCTCCGACAGCCGCCGCACCCGTTTCTTACTCGACTGGGTATCGTCCTTCGAGGACGCGCTCGGCGCGATTGCCGATGGTCAACATGATGTCTATCTCGTCGACTACCGCCTCGGCGAGCACGATGGACTGGAAGTCCTGCGCGAGGCGCGCGTGGCCGGATGTTTGCGTCCGATCATCCTGCTCACCGGCCAGGGCGACGGCGAAGTCGACATCGCCGCGATGAAAGCCGGCGCGGCCGACTATCTCGTCAAAGGGCAGATCGATTCGCAAATCCTGGAGCGCTCGATCCGCTATTCGCTCGAGCACAACCGCACGCTCGAAGCGCTGCGCGAAAGCGAGGAGCGCTACGCACTTTCCGCGCGCGGCGCGAACGACGGCCTCTGGGTCTGGGACCTCGGCGCCGGAACGGCTTACTACTCCGACCGCTGGAAAGAGATGCTCGGGTTTTCGAAGGAAGAAGTCAGTGACTCACCCGAGGAGTGGTTTTCGCGCGTGCATCCGGATGATGTGGCGATGCTTCGCGCCGACATCGATGCGCATCGTCACGGTGCCACGCCAAGCATCGAGCATGAGCACCGCATGCGGACGAAGAACGGGGAGTACCGCTGGATGCTCGCGCGCGGCGTGGCGGTGCGCGACGCAGCCGGCCACGCAACGCGCATCGCCGGATCGCAGACCGACATCACCGAGCGCAAGCTGGCCATCGAACGGCTGACGCATGACGCGTTTCACGACGCCCTGACCGGCCTCCCGAACCGCGCACTGTTCATGGACCGCCTCGGCAGTCTCATGGGTCGTACGCGCCGGCGCGGGCATCAGTTCGCGGTCCTGTTTCTTGACCTCGATCGCTTCAAGGTCGTCAACGACAGCCTCGGACACGCGCTCGGCGACCTGCTCCTCATCAGCGTCGGCGAGCGGCTGCGCGGGACGTTGCGCCCGACGGACACCGTTGCGCGACTCGGCGGCGACGAGTTCACAATCGTCCTCGAAATCAATCACCTCGCGGACGCTGTGCGCATGGCCGAGCGCATCCAGGACGAGCTGCGCGTTCCTTTCCGCGTCGGCGAGAACGAGATCTTCACCACTGCCAGCATCGGCATCGCGCTGAGCGCCACCGGCTACGAGCGGCCGCAGGATGTGCTGCGCGACGCCGACATCGCCATGTACCGCGCGAAATCGCGCGGCCGCGGGATTCACGAAGTCTTCGACAAGACCATGCACGACCGCGCGGTCAAGCTGCTGAAGTTCGAGACGGAGCTGCGGCGGTCGATCGAGCGCGGCGAATTGCGCGTCTACTATCAGCCGATCGTGTCGCTGGATTCGGCGAAGGTGATGGGATTCGAGGCGCTGCTGCGCTGGCAGCGGGGCGACGAGCTCGTGACGGCCGACGAAATCGTTCCGATCGCCGAAGAAACGGGATTGATCCTCTCGATTGGCCAGTGGGTGCTGCGCGAATCGCTGCGGCAACTCGCCGAGTGGCCGGAAACGCTGCACATGCACGTGAATCTTTCCGCGAAACAGTTCCTGCAGCCGAATCTCCTCGACCAGGTTGCCGAGGCGCTCGCGGAGAGCGGCGTCGCCGCGGAGCGGCTGCATCTCGAAGTGACGGAGAGTGTGGTCATCGACAACGCCGAGGCCGCCGTGAAACTGCTGGAGGCCCTGCGCGCGACGGGGGTCGGCATCAGCCTCGACGACTTCGGCACCGGCTATTCGTCGCTGAGTTCGCTTCGTCAGTTGCCGGTCGACACGTTGAAGAACGACCACTCTTTCATCTCGCCGAATGGCGACGCCCGCAACGACGCGATCGGCAGCACAGCCTGGAAACGTGCGCAGATTCGCGGTATGGATGGAACGGGGGAAGGACGTTCATCCTTCGGCACGGGTCACAGGAGGTGGACGACGTGACACACTGCTGCTC